>ERZ1740059.466-NODE-466-length-21377-cov-9.252040_pt1 | contig 21377 bp, 18 predicted proteins | sample MGYA00581744_ERZ1740059 | MGnify/ENA primary metagenome ERZ1740059 (study PRJEB43018, sample SAMN04849738) | marine metagenome | isolation source: floating plastic debris | place: Pacific Ocean | collected 2008-08-28 | study: EMG produced TPA metagenomics assembly... | reverse complement strand
GAAGCCCCCACGCTGACATCTATCTACTTAAGGTTTAGCTAAATTAACTCTGATTTGACGACACATCCATTCTGATCCATCTAGCTCAGAAATGGCATTATCTTCATGGGCTTCATCGCTGAGGTCAACAAAAGCGAAACCACGCATTCTACCCGATTCGCGGTCGGTTGGTAACACAACTCTAGTAACTTCACCGTAATCGGTAAATACTGCTCTTAAGTCTGCTTCTGTAGCGCGATAGGAAAGATTTCCAACGTAAATAGTCATGCTTGTTAACGTTTCTAGGGACAAATTGCGGATCGCTCAGCACAAATTACAATCAGATAATTAGCTTTAAATGGCCCGATATTAGTCTGATTTTATTTACGGTTAATTATGTAGTTAATAATCAACTGTAATTGCAGTATTAACTCAAAATAAACCATTCTTTGGACTGAACTTACGAACACGTTTTTATAGTACCCGATCGCTCCAATTTTCAAGGTGTGATATATTACAATATTTTACAAGTTGGAATCAGTGTAACTTATATATACTTCCCATAAAAGAGTAAGGGTTTTATCTTTTTTCTATTCTGTTGTAAAAATAATTACTAGTAAGATGAAAGTAAATCAAATTTAAGATCCAAAATATACAATTTACATTCAGTAGTGCTGAGCTACACAGCAGGCTATAAAAGCTGGAGGTTTCTAGGTAGGTGCCATTATTATAAATCCGTATTAATCAGTGCTTCCGGCTCCCATGACTAAATTGGAGGCATTATTTTTGTAAAAATTTCCACCTCTGGCATCTCTAATTTATACTTAGTAAAAGTGCCATTAAACTAATTAAATAATTATCTAATATTAATTAAATCGCTTGATATCAGCACATATTTCGATCGTAAAATAAGAAAAAGGTCTGCTGAAAATTAGCAAACCTTGTTTAATTTAACTATTTATTAACCAAATCTTTCTATTTACTCTACAAATTTATTCAATTGAAATAGTTTGAGGACCATTGCTCGTACCATTGTGGGTACCATTGGTGGAAGTAGGGTAAGTAGTTGTATTTGTTTGTTGTGCTAACCAGCTTTTTACGGGGTCATCATTAAGGCTGAGTCTAAGTACGCCAGAAACAAATCCGCCCATAAATGAAGCTGGGTGCTGGGTGAATTCTTTGAATAGTGGCAATAATTCTTCAAGGAACATTTTTTATCTCCAAAGGTAAAAAAAAGGATGAAGTATGAAGGTTGAAGTTAGATGGAAACTCGGGAAACTAGAAGAGATATAATCAAAAATTCTGACAAACTGGTGCTGCAAAAATTGATTTTAGTTCTCTATTCGGGTTCCCTATCTACTTCATGCTTCAATGTTACACGGGATTTTCTTCGGGCATCATGCACTTATCGGAATCGCATCCGGCTGGCCCAGCTTCGATTAATTCACCGAAATCATACCTTTTTAATGCAGTATGAAAATCTTGTGTATCGCGGCGATTTTTCACTTGTTCCATTAACTCTTCGTACTGCTGTTTGTCGATCGGTTCAAATGGTAAGCGAGGAAAGGTTTGATGGTCATCAAATCTTGCTAAAAGTGCGGCGCTGATATAGCCTTCATCGTTTTGAATTGCTTGGTATATGCGATTTCCTAATTCTTCGACTTCGTTTTCTCTTACTTCAATTGTGGCTGAAGTATTATGAGTCACGTAAAATTGCTGTACCTGCATATAAAAATCCATCTGAGCTAAGGCACTAAATTTATCGATGGCGATTTCGTCAGCACCTGGTAAATCTGCCCAAGGTACAGCAACGGGAATTTCTACCAACCATTCGGTACAGCGAGAATCGAAAGGATCGTTTAACAAGTTTCCGTTTTCGTCTTTATCTGTCTGGGAAGGAACCACAGAATAACCGTAGTCAATACAAGCTAAGGCTACCGGATCGTTTTTACGGAAAGTTATCCGGCGAATAAACCTTTGAGCTTTGGGTGGGTGCCATCCTGGAGAAGCTCCTGTGAGTAAAGATTTGGTACCGCTTGGTTGTACCGTTGTACAGCGATTCGGACGCTTAATATGATGGCGATCGCAATATTCCCAAACTACCCGATGTACGATCTTTTTCCATCTGCTCAAATATTCCTGCTCGCGACGCTTAAAGCCTAAACCTTGCTCTGTGGCAGGTCTTCCTTCTGACCACCAGCGCAACCAATCCACCCCAAAAGCACGGACAAAGAAATCGAATAAACCAGTAAAAGATACACCGACAATGGGGTCTAACTCGCGACTATATTGGTAACGAGGTTCTAGGAATTTGTGATTTAACAGCGCAGCAACAGATAAAGCACCTGCCGTAAATGCTTGTTCTTGTTCCTTGTAATTTTCCGGGTCGATTTGATTTAGGTGGATTTCGCTGAGGTTGCAGTGAAAATTACTACCCGTAATTTCACCACAGTTGTGAGTTATACATCCATTAGCAATAAAAGAATGAGTTAACGGAACATGAAGGTCGTAAACGGGTTCTTCTCCATATTCTTCTAGACTCTTAAGTTTAGAAGAATAGCGATTGCTGATAACAGCTTTGCTATAATTCCTCGATACTTTATAAGCTGCAATTTTTTCCAATCGTTCTTGTTTTTGAGGTACCAATGGGAAAGCAACTACTTTGCGAAATTCTCTTGCTCCATCTCCTGAATAAATTATTAATCTCCAAGAACCTCGATTGCGACTCACTTTTTGTGTTCCATCTTTCAAGGTGTATGGAACACCAGGACCTCCTGGTTTTTGTTTAACTATTAAACTACTTTTAATTCCTAAGTTGAGTAGAATGATTTGGATTTGTGCGAGCAAGTGTCTGGAACGATTACGAAGCTCAATATTTCTCCCTTTAACATTTACACATCCATCTGCACAAAATAATCCTTGTAAAAATCCAATAATTACTTCTCTCGATTCTGAGAAAAATTGATCTGGTAAACAGTTTTTTGACTCTATACCTAATTTTTCAAAGAAGGAGTGCATTAAAGATGATCCACTATGAAATGTGTAGATACCTTTAACAATACTTGGTTGATGATTATAGCCAGTTAATGATTCTACTGCGGACTGGAGAACAGGAAATACTGTTTGATATTCATGCTGATTAATATAGAAGACAGCATCTGTACCTTTAACTCCTTGATAAATTGAACCATCACCGTATAACCATCCAAGCATTTGCGCTTGCTCAACTGTGATAGTACTTTTACCAAAAAATCCTTCACCTTTCTGAATATAAATATTATGTTCAGAAGTCAAGTCTTTTGTTGCTACCCATCCTTTATTAGTAAAGTGTTGATGGTCAGCAGTACATCTCATTTGTTGTCCATTAGCGAGTGTAACAGTGTATGTCGTTTGTACACCCGTAGAAAATGCTATTGCATCAGTTAATTTTACTCCCTCTAATCCGACAGAACGCAAATCAACTAAAGCTTTAAATGGCTTGCCAAGCAAATCTTTAATTGGGACTAATCCCTTATCTGTAGAAACTAAAGTGTCACCTGAATGGCACGGATTCAACCCATAACGACCTAACCGATGTTCTAATTCTTTCTCATCTAAATTAGGATATCTTTCCTGCAACCACTCCTTTGCTTCTCCTCGGTCATAAGCTTGTAAAAATTCGGTTGTTAATTTCTTTGTTGTCAGTAGATCGTGGTTTGACCTAGCAACAGCTTCACCAGCCCATTGAATCGCACCTTCACCACTGTAATATTGTTTGCGAACGGCACCTACAATTTCTTCTAAAGTAGGTTTATGGTGAAATACCCTTGAGTGATTTGCCATGCGTAAAGCATCACGTTCGGGATCAATTCGCCAATTTCCATCTTCACCTTGCTGCCATAAATTTGCTTTCGCGTCTGCAAATGCGATGTCTGTATCAATTCCTTGACGAATCCCCGCGCTTCTACGTATATTACCTGCTACAATTGTCACTGCCGCTTCATCAATCAACAAACAGCACTCAACTGAAGTCAACTTTCTCCCCACGGCTTTATTCAAAATCGCAGCACAGCGCTGATAAAGTCCCGGTAACTTCACCGGATTCGCCATACCACCAAAGCCTTGCAATGGTTCGCCAGCTTTACGAATATCACTGATATCAACAGTTACTTTAACTTCTTCGTTAAAACCTTCGTCAGTAGATAATTCTAAAAGATTTTGATAGGACTTTACCCAACCTTGACGGCTATCTCCCACATAAATAGTGGCTTGATTTCCTTCTATTTTTGTTTCTGTAAATTCCCGGCGTTCGTTAGCTATAGTTTTACCAATATCACCTTCCACCGTAACCCTCAAACGATTGCGGATAATGGGTAACTGATTAATATATTTCGGTTCTAAAATTGCTCCCGTACCATTAAACTAAGCAACACCCTCACGAATGCTACTCGTCTCCCGAACCGGACATGAGACTTTCACCTCATCCGGCTCTTCAGAAAACCTACCCTTGTCATGGGAACCACTCAAACTGCCATCGTTGGCTGTTTTTTGGTCATGGCAATGTTTATGCAGTGCTTGGATATTATCGAACTTTCTTTTTCCGCCTAAGCTAATTGGAATAATGTGGTCTAACTCGATTTGGTCTTCGGTTGTAAATATAAGACCACAGTGAGAACATTTCCCTTTCTGCTTTTGCAGAGTTTTAGCAAGTAAAGAAGGAATTTCTTTACTTTTTCCAGTTCTTGAACTCCAGTAAGTGAAGTCCCCATTAAATGGTGAAGAATCACTTTTAACCTTGGTATGACGCGAAATTTTTGTATCTGTATGCTTAGTTAGGATATATCTTTCATCTGTTTCTTTGTTGGTGTACCCGAATCTCCAATTATCTCTTCCCACGGTTGTCCAGTATTTGTCTACTGTCCACTTAATACCTTTGTTGGGGTGCCTGTATCTTGCCCATGAACTCAGTTTTATATAAATCTTGTGATTCAATTCACTGAATGTTTCGGTCGAGCAAGCAGATGAGTAATAATTCGCCCATCCTTGAATAATAGGATTAAGTTTCTTAATAAGCACTTTTTGTGGTGCTGCTTTGTGGGAATCAATGATATCGGATATCGCTTTGTAGTGTTTTTGTATTGCTTCCTTGCTTGGTTGGATGATTGTTTTAAATCCCAAGATTTTTCCTCTCGAAGATTTTGCGCTCACCCCATCATTGACTCGGAATTGTCGGATGTTGAAACCAAGGAAATTAAATCCAGGTTTTTTACCTTTGTACTCTTCAAGGGAGTGACAAATCCTAGTTTTATTTGGGTTGAGTTTTAATCCAATCTCATGTAGGAAATTTTCAATAACAGTTTTAGCACCTAATACAACATTGACATCTTCATGAATAATCACAAAGTCGTCGGCATACCGAATCAAGCTAAGAGCATTACGATTTTGCTTTCTCCCATGATTTCTGTAAGTGGGAAGAGTATTAGCATAATTCTTAACTGCATTTTCCATTCCATGAAGCGCGATATTTGCCAATAGAGGTGAAATAATTCCTCCTTGTGGTGTACCAGCTTCGGTTGAGAATAGTTCTTTACCATCTATGAAACCAGCTTTTAGCCAACTGCGGACTAAGCGTCTCATTACGGGGTAAGTATTTAGTTTGTTCAGTAACCTGCTGTGGTCAATGCTATCAAAGCATTTAGATATATCCGCATCAAGCACGTATTTAGCTTTACTACGTATAGCTGAAAAGATGGCTTCAATTGCGTCATGTGTAGCCCGTCCCGTTCTAAACCCATAACTATTTGGCTCAAAATTGGCTTCCCACTGTGGTTCCAGAGCTAATTTGGCTAACGCTTGCATTGCTCTGTCCAACATTGTTGGGATTCCCAAGGGTCGCTTATTTGCGGTTCCTGGTTTGGGAATCCAAACTCTACGAGCGGGTTTGACTTTCCTCCTAGCTTTTAAATTAGAAGCTAGTTTAAGTCTTTGGGCGTATCCGAGAGATTTAACTCCGTCTACTCCTGCCGTTTTCTTACCTTGGTTATCTTGGGTTACTTTGCGGGTAGCCAATAACTTGGCGTACCAGGACTTCATCAAGGTTTTCTGGAGTCGTCGCATTGCTTTGACATCACCACGTTGAGCAGCTTTATGTATGCGCTTTTGCAACTTGAACACTATCCGCTGGATTTTCTTCCAGTTGATTTTGTTCCATACCACCGTAGTCTTAAAACTCGTTTTAGTCGTCTTCATTGCTACTTGTACCTACATATATCTGTTTTCCGTGAGTCCGTCAGCATATCCTACGCATTACCGTAGGCTTTAGCTTTTGACTCAATCTCGCCATATAGCCCATCCGGTTAGCACCTACTCAGGAATCGACCTTCACTGAGAGAAACTATATGGTTACTTCGTTCCTGATAATCATTGTTTGAGAACTTAGGTTCCTACTGTTCACCGGGGTTTCGAGTGGTGCAGACCGAAACGGTTGCTATCCCGGTCACTCTACCCTTTGCCTTTTGACATAGCCTGTTAGTCCACTAGGCTATTTTGAATGCTCACGATGATTCAAACGTAGGTTCGCTTTCGCTAACCATATTCTCTTGCTAGTTGGAGTCGAAGTCTGGACTAACTTCTTACCACCGTTCATTCCCGCTTCACGGATTGATGGCTAGTCGCTACCGTGGGGAAAGTGCTTTCACCCTTGCACTTAGGGGGTTGGGCTTCATCAGTTTTTATTATGTTATTCGGTTTAATGATTGGATATCCCAATTATTAAACTGTATTAACAAATATTGATGTCACCAACAAGATTATCAAGTTGTCAAGGTTTACTTTGAAGTAAATTACCTTGCGGCTAATCCTCCAAATCCTGATTAGGATTGGTTTCTAGCCAACGAATCGCACGCAGCCCATCATCGCCAAATCCATCATTAAACCGAAAGCGCTCCAGTCAATGACGTTTGTCGAAGTACAGTTATAAGCACCCGAATAATTCTTCGGTTGAGCCAGCCAATTTGTACCACCCACCCACAACCATCTTCCACTGGGTAAAGCTTTGAGATTGCGCTGCATCTTTTCCAAAAGTACGGCTTCATCCTGGGTAAGTTTACCCAACTCTACCAAACCTCTTAAAGTGCGATCGCAAACCTCTAGCCAGGATTCTCTCGTCTCCTCCGACTGTTGGCGACGACTGTAAGTCCTGAAAAATACAGGATTGGCAGCAGGGGCTGTTTCTGGAAAGTCTGCACCTTGGTGTTTTCGTTCAAGCTCTCGAACCATTTTTTTTAAGCGTTTTTTCTCTGTCAGATTAAGACTATACGTCAAATAGCAGTACAATAAAAGATTGCAAAATTTGGAAATTTACGCTACAAGAAGCAGTGAGCAGTCAACAGTGAGCAGTGAACGGTGAGCAGTTATAAGTTATTTTTGGTTTTATTTGATTTGTAAAGGTAGATATTTATGGGATTTTATTTTTAGTTGCTTTCATCAATTTCAATCCAAAGTCTGAAATCTAAAATCTAAAATGTCCATTGCTCCTTGGCGCTCATATCTTGCGAATGCCCTCAAAAAGAATCGTACTCATCCCCATTCTCGCTACTTCCAATTAGCAACTGTCCGTAATGATGGACTTCCTGCTAATCGTACGGTGGTATTTCGCGGCTTTTTAAAGGATACCGATAAGTTAAAAATTATTACCGATTCTCGTAGCGAAAAAATTACAGAAATTCACAATCAGTCATGGGGAGAAATATGCTGGTACTTCACCACTTCCCGCGAACAATTCCGCATTGCTGGAAGAATAATAATTATTGATGGCAATCATCAAGATTCCGAATTACAAAGAGCGCGTGAGTCTAACTGGCAAGAGCTTTCAGACAATGCTCGTATACAATTTGCCTGGGCGCATCCGGGGAAACCGAGGGTAGAACCCGAGGCTTTCTCACCACCGCAGCCAGATTCAGTTAAACCTTTGGATGACTTTTGTTTGCTGTTGTTAGAGCCTGTAAAAGTTGACCATTTGCGTTTGAGGGGAGAACCGCAAAATCGGACTTTTTATGTAAGGGATGAAGCGGGGGTTTGGGATGTGACGGAGGTTAATCCATAGATTAATGAAAATATTTGTAAACTAAAAATAAATAAATTCGCCGTCACTATTTTAAGCACAAATGACCGAATTGAAAGAAATCACAATATATACACGAGGAGTTTCATCTGTAACAGGTTCTGGAGGCTACGGTGTATTACTTTTATACAATAAGCATCGGAAAGAATTATCAGGTAGGTTAGAAAATAGCTCAAATAATAAAATGGATATTGTAGCGGCTATTAAAGGATTAGAGGCACTTAAATTTCCTTGTAAAGTTACTATATATAACAACAATACTTATTTGGTGAATGCAATGAGTAAAGGTTGGGTTAAACGCTGGCAAGCAAAGGGATGGACTAACAGCGAAAAAAAGCCAACACCTCATGTAGAACTTTGGAGACAGCTTCTGCAAATGTGCGCCATACACGAAGTGTTGTTTTTGTATCTAAAAGCCGATTTAAAAAATCAGTATTATAAATGCTGCGATAATTTAGCTCAATTAGCAGCTAGATAATAATTTTATTTATTCCAAGCTTGATTAAAATCCTGATAACTCATATTTTCTGCACAATGCCATATTAATTTATATACGGCATCGTAGCGATAAGAACTAATGAACGTAAAACTTTTCGCTGAGATATTCTCTTAAAGCTGTAATTATTTGTGGAAAGTTTTCCTGTTGTAGAATTTTGTTTAATCTATCTGCGACAAATAAAAGAGAAGAATCATCAAAGTTATAGGAATTATTATTGTATTGAGATTTTTCATCAATTTCGAGATAGGAAACTTCCCTTAGAATCGCTTTTTGCAGTAACGTTTTTACGGCTAATTTGTTCATAGCTTTTTCATTACTAACTAATTTCGTGATGTAGTAATTTGGTATATAGTATTCGTATTCTTGATTTAGACAATTAATTTCATCTTCGTGCAAAGCTAGAATAGCTTTTTCATAATGTTCATCTGTTTGTAGAAGAATATCAGATGCCCTATCGCGTAGGTTGTAGCTTCTATTTATTTCCAAAAGTTCAACAAGATTTGAAATCGCAATTTGATTACTTGGATTTACCTTCAACAAAGTTTCAGCAGCATTGACACAAATATCATCTCCTCGATTCTTCTGCAAAAATCTTTCTAATGAATCAATCATCAGTTTTCGCATATTTTTGGACAAGCTTTTATCCGAACAAAATTTATTCAGAATATCAATTGAATTTACACAAGTAGATTTATCAAGCGTATTTTCCATTATCGAAGCCAATGTGCCGATAATTACCTCATTCACAACATAGAAATCATTCAAACTATTGCCAATCCCATAAACAAGATATGTATCCCAAGCTGTTTCTATTTGATTTTTGAGAGTCGATATAACTTCTTGTTGAATGCCTGGTTTAGCTTGCAGCAATAATGCAGCAATATCTCCCAATAAAACGGCAGTATCATTTGTTTCGTTGTCTGTACTTTCAAGAAGATAAACCAAAGCATCCTTAGCTATTCCATTAGCCCCATCTATCAACAACAAAGCCTTTGCAGCATCAAAACAAATCCTGTCACCTCGATTTACCTGTAAAAATTTCTCTAGCGCTAGGGTTGCTGTTTGATTTCCACAGCCAATTTTTCCCAAAGTCTTAATCGCTTTACAACAAAGATATTTATTATCGTCGGTTGTTTCCATCAACTTGATAACAGCCATGATTGCGACTTGATTCCCCACACCAATCTTTCCAATACTCTGACAAATACTTAAACATCGGTAATAGTCTCGCGTCGATCCCAACAGTAAAATCAAAGCAGCAACCGCCATCTTATTCCCCGCATCCAATTCTCCTAACTTCACCGCAGCAAATTGCAAAGTTATTCGACTCGGAGTATTACGTAGTAGGAGTTCAAAAGCTTTGATAACCCGCTTTTTATCTGTGACTTCCTGCCTTCTTTCTAGCAGCTTCTACCAACGGTTGAGGAAAAATCTCCCAACCAAAATAAACATAACTCCAATTGAGCAATTGTTCGACAATTGCATCACCACTACTAGATTCTGGAAAATAATTTAAAGCTTCTGCGGCTAATAAATAAGCACGATATCGATAAAAACCACCGCAATTGTCATCAAAATTAACAAGCGCCCGAATAAATGCTTCTTTCTGCTGTTTAGGAATATCATCTCCACTAAACCAATGCAGAATTTCCGCTTTATAATCAGGCGCAAAAATGCGGTAATAACCTTCTTCGGGACTATTTAATTCAAGACTATTAAAACTGTGCTCAAAGAAATATTTCCAATCATTCATTTCCTCCTACCCATCTTCTGTGGGATGTAAAGGACAAGCTTTTCACAGCTAACGGTATCCTATCACAACTATCATATGAAGGTAGAGGGGATAGAAATTATCAACGATCAATTATTAGTTGTTCACTGTTCACTGTTCACTGTTCACTGTTAACTGTCAAATCCCCGAGCCATCTAAAAATTCATCTATAGCTTTATCTTCCAAACGACATTGAGTATGATGAGCATGATTTTCCCTCAAGTGTGCTTCACTCGAAATGTGAGATTTTATCCCATAATTTTCTCCAAAAGCTACACTGGCAAAAGTCTCTGAAGTTCTTTGCTGCTTTTCTTGCATTTGTTCAACTTGTTGTTCTAATTCCTCGATTCTATCTACCAGAGCACGTATTGCTTGAGCTTCGGCATCTGGTAAACGTCCGTGTTCTAGTGGGTCAACTTTAACACCCGAACGATAGACAATTCTACCGGGAACACCTACGACAGTACAATCTGATGGTACGTCTCGCAACACAACTGAACCCGCACCAATACGGACGTTATTACCAATTTGGAGATTTCCCAGCACTTTCGCTCCAGCACCAACGACAACACATTCTCCTAAAGTCGGATGGCGTTTACCAGATTCTTTACCGGTACCACCCAAAGTAACGCCTTGGTAAATCAGCGCATAGTCTCCGATAATTGCCGTTTCACCAATTACTACGCCCATACCGTGATCGATAAATACACCCTTACCAATAGTTGCTCCTGGGTGAATTTCAATCCCAGTCAAAAAGCGTGCTAAATGGGAAGTTAAACGAGGAAGAAAAGGAATTCCTACATTACGCATCCAGCGGGCTATTCTATGCATTAGCAAGGCTTGCAAACCGGGGTAGCAAAATAATACTTCTAACCAGTTACGAGCCGCTGGGTCGCGTTCAAATATAATACGAAAGTCAGTAATAAGTTTCGATAACACGATTTGGCACCCTCGGAAAGCCTTTACACGAGATACAATTTATCTTACCGTTCTATGTCGAGACATTTTAATCTTTGAGATAAGACAGAGGGGGTAGAGGGGTTATAGGGGGAGAAAAATTACTAACTCCTAACTCCTAACTCCTAACTTTTTCTATTTTAATTCTTTTATACGGAAATTTGGAACTATTGCTGCAAAGAAAGTTTGTAATTGCGTCTCAATCCAGCTTTAAAGCTACCTACCCAGATTTTATAAGTTCCAGCTTTCCAGTTTTTACCCTTGATGCTAGCGTCTTTACTTTTGCCAGTATCATCGCCACAGCGGACTGTTTTCTTATCTGGCCCAACTATTAATAAAGTAGTATCGTTGCCACCGCTATTAACCTTTATGTTTAATTTCGGAAAATCTTTCTCTAAAACTAAAATATGGTCAGGCTTAGGATCGGCAAAACCAATACACAAATTCCTTTGGCGATCGCGCTTACTGATTGTAGACAAAGAGTAAGAGCCACCTGTGTAACCTGTGACTGTTTTTTTTACAGCTTCTTGGCTTGGAGATAAACTTATTTTCCCAAAAAATGATGTATTTGCTGTTACCTGATTAATAGGTAGCATCGTAAATGTACTTGCTAGAAAGGAAGTTGAAAACAGAATTAGAGAGAGACGCGACTGCATAATATACACCTCTCGGAATTAAATTAGATTTGTTTTTTTAAATACACCCTAACCACTGACTATTTCGGAAATGCACTGTCTGTGACACCTTTGTATCTGTACACCATTAGACCAAATTTTGGATCGGAAATCAAAAGTCTAAAGTATGAATTTAAATTTTTTTTGACTTTTAACTTTTGTTTTTTACCAGAGGTTGTAATTAAATATCAAGTTAATATAAATATGACTGCAAAACCTTAAAGATAAATTAAATCTCATCAAAAAAAACCTAAGTATTTTTACTCAGGATTAGGAACTGGGAATTGAGAATTGGAGAGGGAAAGATAGGAATAAAACTAAATATTCCTAACTTTTAACATGCAGATATTTTTCTATTCATTTAATAAAAAGAAAATACCAGTTCTCAGTTGCGCTTGATTGCTATCGTAGCTGCTAATAGTTAATGAATCTAATTTATTAAGAAAAGGTTTACCAATAATTTCAACAAATTTGAGTATGGGTAATTGACTTTCTATGAAATCTTTACTTTGCACCCAATCTATATATACAGAACCTTGATTTGGTTGAGGAATTGCTGCAATACTATCTTGGAAATTATGATTATCCTTGAAGAAATTTTCTTTATTATTAATAACCTCATTCATTGTCTCAATAGAAGAGGTAAAAATTTCGTAGTTATCTTTAGTTGTATGTGCTCCTAATACCTTCGCTTGAATACTAAAATTAGATGCTTTACTACCTGTAGTTGTTAATTGCGTCCAAGTGTAAATTTTGCGATCGTTTAAAGTAATTGGGCTGACTGTAAGTCCATTTTGGGAAGCTATGTCATCCAAATGGGAAATATCAGATGGTGTAGTGGAAGATTTTTCGGTGACAAAAATCAATTCAGGTGTTTTATCTTTGGTATTGGGTAACAATGCTATAGCGTATTCTCCTTTTACCCAACTGAAAATATCTTCCTTGAAGTTTATTCCCCAACGTTTTTGTAGATTCCCCAAAGGTTGTGTTATTTGGGAAGCTACATCTTCTGCCGATTCATCAGATATTGTTCCTGTAATTTGCTGCCAAAGTAAAGCTAAATTGCTGTTACCTAGATTGCTCAAATCTTTTCCATGAATTACCAAACCGGAAGCAGCGGGAATATATGAAAGTACTTCTACTTTTTCAGATACATTTTCTGCTGGTGGTATGGGGTAACTTGAGAATAAACTAATTTCTGCTAGCAAACCTTGGGATTTGGTAGCTAAAGAAATCAGTTGATTGTCATAACTTTGGGGTGATGATAAATTTAAACCTTGCCATTTTCCAATAGCCTTTAGATTGAGAAATGTTACAGCTTGAGTATTGCTATCTAATTGCTTGATACCTTGCTGATAATTATCCAAGCTAGTCAAACTTAAACCGGGAGCTTGAATATTATTGATTGCTTCTCGTAGAATTTTGGCATCATTAGCAAACAAAACAAAACTATCGCCTACAACCGTAGCAGCCAAAGGCTTTTTAATTTCTGCCGTTTGGGGAATATCGGAAATTAGTTTGACACCTTTATATTGTTCCACAACCAAGGAAGTTCCAGCTAAAACCCGCTTAGAAAACAAAATTTGGATAAACTCGCGGCTTTTATCGGCATCTTGAGTAGCAACTACTGTTAAGTAACCAGGTTGATTTCCGTTTGCAGGTACTCTGTCAATATCAGGAGTGGTTACGGCTAAAGTAATTTCCTTCCCCAACCAAGGTTGGACATCTTTTTTGTAATCAAGTGCAGTATTCTCGAATAAACTTGTTTTCAGCTTGGATAATTTCACTCCACCATCCAACGCCTCAAAGCGATTTGGATCTATTCGCATCGATACCATCACTGGTGCTCCTTTGGAAACAAATACGGCAGCACCGGGTTGTTTAGCGGTTTCACTTTCTAAATTTAGAGGGTTTTGATTAAATAACCCATTACAACCAACGATAGAAGTTAACAGCAGCAGGATAATGCTTGCTGCCAAGAAACGAAATAATGATTTTTGACTTATAACTCTTTTCACACTAGCCCCATTGCGGCATTTTTGACCACAATCACTATTAAAGCGTCTTGTGAAAAAAATAGAAGCGTTTTGGATGTAAATCAACTTGCAAATATAAAGCGGCACCCCTCTACTCGTTGTTGAAGATGGCATGGCTTGGTGGCTTCTAAACCTTTGAGATACTACTAGTGCTTTGCCAAATCTACCGGGTGAGGTTAGTGAGTAGTCACTCAAGCTTTGTTACGTTGCTGAATTACTAGTTTTTCCTCAAAAAACTCATTTCTTATATGTTTATAACGATAAATTTGTCAATATGTAGCTAATTTATCTTGAAAAATCTCAAAACCTCTGCTGACGCTGATGCTAAGAGGGGAATTTTCTGTCAACATAATAAATATATAGATTTTTTTTAGAAATACCTCATGACGGGGAACAATCTTCAACCCATAAATCAAATCACTGTAGAAGAACTTGCAAAACGTCTGTCTTCAGACAAGTCTTCTATTCAACTTGTAGACGTGCGCGAACCGCAGGAAGTTACAACAGCAAGCATCGAAGGTTTTGTCAATCTACCTTTAAGTGAATTTTCCCAATGGGCTTCGGACATTCAAACTCGCTTAGATGCTCATAGGGAAACTTTAGTTCTGTGTCATCACGGTGTTCGTTCCGCTCAAATGTGTCAATGGTTAACATCTCAAGGATTTACAAATGTGAAAAATATTACCGGAGGCATTGATGCATATTCGATGTTAATTGACTCTTCAGTTCCTCAATATTGAAGGTTAAAGGATGAAGGTCTGTATACTAATACATCCTATTATTCGATGAATAATAAGTGATTCGTAGTTATACATACCCCATTTTTAAAATAGCCATGGGAAAATACGTAATAATTGCTTTTCTAATGTATTCAAATCACACATTTTGTTGTATGAAATAGTACTCTTACTCAGGACAAAACTATTTGTAAATGTAAAGGTATTGCAGTACACGATAATGATTATTTACTTAGCTTAATCATTATTGAATATCGGAAAATAGCATTTAAAAAAATTCCATTTTTTTAAAACTTGATCAAAACTGTGTTTCAAAAATTATCCCCTATGCAAGTCCAGCTAACGAATCGACAACAACATATACTTCGGGCTACAGTACGTCATTATATAGCCACAGCAGAACCTGTGGGTTCTAAAGCTTTGCTGGAAGAATATGGTTTGGGTGTTTCTTCGGCAACGATTCGTAATGTAATGGGAGTTTTAGAGAAAGCTGGATTGCTCTATCAACCTCACGTATCAGCGGGAAGGGTACCTTCAGACTCTGGTTATCGAATTTATGTAGATCAGTTAATCACGCATAATGAGAGTTTAGAAAAAGAGGTAGAAGCAGCATTACAGGGGGGTTTGAAGTGGGGAGATTGGAGTTTAGAATCATTATTGCAAGGAGCGACACAAATTTTAGCAACCTTGAGTGGTTGTGTTAGTTTAATCACAATGCCGCAGAATAATGCATCAGTATTGCGACATTTACAATTAGTGCAAATTGAGACTGGACAGATAATGTTGATTGTAGTAACTGATGGTTATGAAACTCATTCAACATTAATTGATTTACCCAGAGCAGAGGAAGGAAATAAACCTGATGTAGAAGTTGTAGACAGGGAATTACAGATTGTTTCTAACTTTTTGAACAGCCAATTACGCGGTAAAAGTTTAATGGAATTAGCCGCACTTGATTGGAGTCAATTAGATCAAGAATTTCAGCGCTATGGGGAATATTTAAAAATATCACTTGTCGAATTGACTCGTCGAAACTGTTCCCCAACAACTACACAAATCATGGTGCGTGGTGTATCGGAAGTTTTGCGCCAGCCAGAATTTTCACAAATACAGCAAGTACAAACCATAATTCAGTTACTTGAAGAAAAGCAAGAACAATTATGGCCGTTGATATTTGATGAAACAGAATTAGAACAGATAGATAAACCACAAATTACAATTCGTATTGGTTCGGAAAATACTTTAGAACCCATCCGTACTTGTACTTTGATTTCATCTACCTACCATAAAGATTCTATACCAGTAGGAAGCGTCGGAGTTTTAGGTCCCACACGCCTCAATTATGAAAATGCCATCGCTCTTGTTTCCGCTGCTGCTGAATATCTTTCTGAAGCAATTAGCAGTTGACAGTGAACACTGAACAGTGAACAGTGAATAATGTTGAATTTAGAACTTCTTACTCCTAACTCCTAACTCCTAACTCCTAACTCCTAACTCCCCATCACCATTAGTTCGGTATTATTTATAAACAAGTTCCTTGATGCTATAAATACCGTTGGTAATGAGAAAAATTCTATTTTGGTCACTTTGGGTTGGATTTGCTACCTATGCTTTTGTTTTTGCTCCTCCCGCGCAACCAGATACTTTTGAGTTAATTCAAAATCTTTCAACTGGAGAATGGGAAGGAATCAACCCTCTGATAATTTCATTATTCAACATAATGGGTGTATTTCCTTTAATTTACAGTTGTATGGTGTTTATTGATGGTAGAGGACAAAAAATGCCTGCTTGGTTATTTGCAACTCTTTCTTTCGGTGTAGGTGCCTTTGCTTTAATACCTTACTTCGCTTTAAGGGAAGCAAACCCTGATTTTGCCGGTAAAAAGAATGCTTTTATCAAGTTGTTAGATTCCCGCATTACTGGTATTGCCTTGAGTCTTGCTGCGATAATCTTGGTATTCTACGGCTTACAAGGGGGAAATTGGGGGGATTTTGTCCAACAATGGCAAACTAGCCGCTTTATTCATGTAATGAGTTTAGATTTTTGTCTGCTTTGTCTGCTTTTTCCTGCACTTTTAGGAGATGATATGGCAAGACGGGGTATGAAAAATCCGATTTTATTTTGGTTTGTAACTTTGATACCGTTATTTGGCCCTTTGGTTTACTTATCTGTGCGCAAACCATTAACGGATGAAACTCAACAACAAGTGACTAATGAACAACAAGCGGCAGTAAGTTAATTTTTATTAAACTGGGAATTTATTCTGAGATATTCAACCTTACATTACCCAGAATAGCGATCGCATAATTACTCCCTTGCCGGTGTAAGGTTACCTAAGTAATTGAGGGAGAGAGGGATAAATTTTCCTAGGTAATCCATAAACCGGATAGGAGTAATCATTAGTCGGGATTGGGCTAATACCTCACCCTATGTGGCGAGGGAATTAACGATTCTGAAGTTCCGCTTGGGGTGTAAAACCTTTCTGCTGCAAACAAGTTTTGAATTCAACTTCTGCGTCGCTTAGCTTGGGCGTATCTGTAATGTCAAATATCCTCTCTAATTGATCGTTTTGCATTTCAGATAGTGCACGGGCGATACGATTGCCTACATCTTGATTTTGGATGGTTAGTTGTGCGGGTAAGCAAGATGCGATCGCCTGAATACGTTTACTATTGTCGGTTGTAGCTACTACTGGATTAGCTGCAATAGCAGCAACTTTAATGTTGTTAGCTTGGGCGTGTGGTACAACTCCCAGGCAAAGGGCGATCGTTAATAAACCGCTCATAAGTACTGCTTCTAGTTGCTTGAAGATATTACTGAAATTCATCATTAGATTTTTGACAAGATTGTAATTGCTTTTTTTAGTTACTCAACTGTTGAGTAATTTATATCTAACACCAGATAACTACATTTCATTTGTTTTAAGCTCCATCGCAGAAAAGATTAGTTACTACGCCTATAGAAATAGTTGCGAACACAAACTTTTGTTTAGATTCTTGATACTTTATATAGATTTATTTTAATATTTTTATGCTATTACTCTATTGACCTAGGCTAATTTAATGGATAAACATGTGTAGAATATCTAGAAGATAAGTAAAAATATTGAAGATAAAGTCTAATTTCAATGTTTATAATCTAGTTTGTTATATAGTCCGCAATATGTTCAGGACTATGGTTAAATTTCAATTGATTTAGAAAAATATTCTGCTGCAAACCGATCTTTTGGGATTTAAAATTAAAAATTATGAAAATGAAAAATCTAACTTAGGGTATATTGCGATGTCAACGCCCATAAGCTCCTCAGAAAACGATGTAAATCTGAAAAACTCTACCGAGCAAACTAAAAAAAAAGGTAAATCACTGCCTTCAGGATTAATTATCAAGCTAGGAAAATTTGTCTGGACTACTATGTGGCGGATAATGATGTCTAAGCTTGCACCAAGTAATTCTTCAGGAGAATATATCCGCCCCTCAAGTCAGTTTCACAATTCTATTAGCACAGACAAAAATAATCCTTATCAGCCTTCGGCAGAACGTTATTGTTTATACGTGGGCTTGGGATGTCCTTGGGCACATCGAACTTTAGTGGTTAGGGCATTGAAAGGGCTTGAAGATGCAGTAGAAATAGCGATTGTGTATCCTTCACCTGATGAAGGAATCTGGGTTTTAAGTAATCCCGAAGTTGGTTGTCGCACGATTCCGGAATTATATCAACTTGCACAACCGGGTTATCAAGGGCGCTGTACGGTTCCAGTTTTATGGGATAAGCAAACGAAGACGATAGTTAATAACGAAAGTGCGGAGATTATCGTCATGCTAAATTCTCAATTGAATCAGTTTGCTGGGAATCCCCAAATTAATCTTTACCCAGAAGAATTAAAGGAAGAAATAGATCGGTGGAACCAAAAAATATATCATGCTGTAAACAACGGCGTATATCGCTGCGGTTTTGCCCAAACTCAGGAAGCTTATAATAAATGTTGCGATGAACTATTTGCTGCCTTAGATGAAATTGATAAAGCCTTAGAAAACAAAAGATACTTATCTGGTGAGAAGCTAACCTTGGCTGACGTGCGTTTATTCACTACCTTGTTTCGTTTTGATGTAGTGTATTACGGTTTGTTCAAATGTAACCGCCGCAGAATTCAAGACTATAACAATTTAGGGGCTTATCTGCGCGATTTATATCAGCTTCGGGGAATTGCGGAAACTTGCGATTTAGAAAGTGTAAAACGAGATTATTACGGAAATTTGTTTCCACTCAATCCGGGGAGTATAATTCCTTCTGGACCAGATATTTCTAATCTTTTAGCACCGCATTATCGAGAAAAGGTTGGTAATAGGTAAGTAAGTCAGCACCAATAAATTTAACTATGTTACAGAATGTAAATCTATTTATTTGCCTTATTACTACTCACTTGTCCTGATTACTATTTTCAACGCTGAGGTACTTAATTGCTAACCCAAAATTGGTAATTAGTGATTGATATACTCCGACGCTTTACGACGAGTGGGAACAGTACATGGAGAAAACATTCGACTTATTCGGAATATTATGGGTGTGGAAGAAGTTTAAATATTTAAATATTAAATTTATGGATTACTTATAAAATAAAAGAATAAGGTATAGCTATACACAAATACTTAACTAAAATATAAATGCGATTTAACTTTTAACCATTGACCTGTTAATGGTATCAATCTTTAAATATAAATTATATTTGTAGGTCAATAAACACTCATTGTACCAAATAATATATTACCTTAATTGAGTGCCTGGATGGAAAAGTAGGGAAGTTTTAGGGAATGGACGGATTATCTTTTTCTTGGGGAAAAAGAATTTTAACTGTTTGCGTACGTTTATTAATTGCTCTTGCAATTGCCTTTGCAGTAATTTTACTAGTCTTTCGATTTGAAAACTGGTCATCTGTTAATTGCGATAACCCCGAATCAATTTGCTCTCAAGTATTTTCTGTAGTTCAAGTAAAATATGTTCAAGGCTTTAGTATATTAACCGCAGCCTTTTTGTATGTATTAGAAAGTCCAGAACGGATCAGAACAAGAATATACGAAGCATGGCAAGTAATTGATAATGCTGCAGCAGCTAAAGTTTCAACTAGCTATGCAAGAATTCGAGCGCTAGAGTTTTTAAAAGATTATGGTATTTCTTTAGAAAGATTAAATCTTGAAGAAACGGATTTACAAAAAATAAATCTCAATCAAGCTAATTTGAAAAGTGCTAACCTCTGTTGTGCCGAACTCAGAGAAGCTAAGTTTAAAGGTGCTAACCTTTCCTATGCTAATCTTAGGGATGCTGACGCTAGTAGTGCAATTTTTAAAGGCGCAAAATTAAACAATGCTAACCTTGAAAGTGCAAATCTGAACGATACAGATCTAAGAAGCACAAACTTTAGTGGTGCCAACCTTAGAAGCACTAGTCTTAGAGGCACTCTTCTGGAAAATGCCATTTTCAAAGATGCCGATCTTAAAGGTAGTTTGTACAACGAAAACACGAAGTTTCCTGAAGATTTTAATCCCGATGATTATCGAATGTATCGCATTTCAGCCGATGCCAATCTTAGGGATGCGAATCTTAGGGATACCAACCTTAGTTATGCAAATCTTAATGGTGCGGATTTAACTAATGCAGATCTGAGATATGCAGATCTTAGAAGTGTGGATTTAAAAGATGCCAAACTTGCGGGTGCCAATCTTAGGGGTGCAGATCTTAGAGATGCTAAACTAGCTGGTGCTCAACTGAAGGGTTGCTTATACAACGAAAAAACTAAATTTTCTCAGAACTTTACACCTGGGAATCATCAGATGTATCTGATTTCTCCCAATGCAAACCTTCAAGATGCTGACTTAGCTTATGCCCATCTTAGCGGTGCCCAGTTAACGATTGCGAATCTTAGAGATACTATTTTGACTCGCGCTAATCTTAGAGGCTCCAACCTCAGCGATGCAGATCTCAGAGGTGCAAATTTGACTAGTGCCAATCTTAGGGGCACAAATCTGGTTCGTGCAGATCTTAGAGGGGCATTTCTTAAAGGTTGTTTGTATGATGAAAAAACGAAATTTCCTCAAAATTTCTCTATTAATAGCTTCAAAACTTATTTAATTGCCGCCAATGCTAATCTTGAGGATGCCAATCTTAGATATGCAAATCTCAGAGATGCGGATCTCAGTAGTGCGAATTTAACGAATGCAAAACTTAATAGTTCCGATCTCAGAAACGCAAACCTCAGCAATGCAAACCTAAGTGGTACCAATATTAAGAATGCTAATCTTAGCGGTACTAACTTGACAAATGCCCAAAACTTGGTCCCCGAACAAGTTAAATCAGCCGCTAACTGGGATAAGGCGATATACAGTGAAGAACTTCTGGTAATTCTAGGTTTACCGCTAGAAGAATAGAAGAATGGCATATTCGTGCCCTTGTATAAACTGCCTTGCCCTCTTCATCCCCGGATTACAAAAAAAAGGCAGTCGGCAATCGGCAGTCGGCAGTGGGTAAAAAGTATTAATTCAAACTTTAGTTCTGAGTTCAAAGCTCAGTAAAAATAAATAATTATACAGAGGCTGCCCTGGCTCGCGAGGTATAAAACGTCAATTTTTCA
>ERZ1740059.465-NODE-465-length-21388-cov-9.097127_pt1 | contig 21388 bp, 19 predicted proteins | sample MGYA00581744_ERZ1740059 | MGnify/ENA primary metagenome ERZ1740059 (study PRJEB43018, sample SAMN04849738) | marine metagenome | isolation source: floating plastic debris | place: Pacific Ocean | collected 2008-08-28 | study: EMG produced TPA metagenomics assembly... | reverse complement strand
GGGAATTTATTCCAAGGCGATTGAGAGTTTTTCAAATGATAATTTGAATTTAGTCCGTTTTCAACGGACTTGGTTTATTAGCCTGGGAATTTATTCCAAGGCGATTGAGAGTTTTTCAAATGATAATTTGAATTTAGTCTGTTAAAAACGGACTTGGTAAAATTACATTTTTCTAACTTTCTTAGAAATAAACAGGAACCTCAATATGCAAGCTTACAAAGCCAAAGGCAAAATTGACACAACGGGTAACTTAGTAGTTGAAGAGCTAATTCAAATACAACCCGGAAATGTGAAAGTAATTATTTTACAGGTAGCTGATGATGTTCAAAATTCTACAGAAATAGCATAGATTATAAATTTAAATTTTGTAAATTCACTTTCTAAATTAGATTGTAATGCTCAATATAAGCTCTTCGCAGCCCTTTCGCTTCTGTTTTATCAGGTATTGTACTTCGGAAACCATAGAGTAAGTTTATCTGAAAACCCAAAGTTTTGATTAATGGTACTTTATCTGTCTTGTTGAATCGTTTAATGCTCTCAAACACCCTACTAAATTCAATATAATCATATTCATCAGGTGTATATGTTACGTCTTTGCTAAAGAATGGAGTTGCTACAACCCAAGGTGGCATTCCTGTTTCTCCACGAGTACTGAGAATTTCTGATTCATCTCTCTTGGGTATACCAACACCATATCGCTCATAAGCAAAAATGTTTTTTAGCAGAATTGCGTTAACTTCTGGTTTTTTTGCAAGAGTTTTAAAATCAGCGTTTATAAATACAATTTCGGAAAAATCTTGTAAAATTTCAGCCCAAGCAGACAGTAAATTGGCATCTAAATCGACAATAATTAACTTCAGCATCATAGGCTATAGTAATCAAACATCTTCTTCAGTTGAGATTTTACAATATTCTAAATTTCACGCTCATTATCATGTTGGGTTACGACACGATGAATATAATTTATCGTTATAAATCCAATTTTATTTTCCTGTCTAACCCAACCTACAAATGATTAACTGCTCACCACTCACTGCCAAACTAGCTGCCTTGATTTCCCATCATCCATAAATTCCTGTTCTCCCTTACCTATAACTTCTATAATTACTTTACGCTCAACAGGAGTCCAATTTCCTTTCCTTTCTCCAATATCAACAATTACTTTACTTTCTTCTAAATCAACTTGATATTGTGTAGTGCAACTCGCACCGTCACGATATGCAAATGTATCTCCGTCATCTTCATACAGCGTAAATTTCCCCTTACCTGGCGCAACTAACAACCGCATTTCATTTATGGGTAATTCTTCGGCATATTGCATTACTGAAATTAAAGGAATAATTGCACCACCACGAATAAATAAAGGCATGGTTTCTAAAGGTGCATCAACAAGGATATATTGCGAGCCTTGATAAGACTTCCTACTCCACCAGTCATACCAAATACCTTCGGGTAAATAAACCATGCGATTTTCTACCCCCGGACGGTAGACAGGTGCTGCCATTAAATCCGAACCTATTAATACTTGATCGTATAACTCATAGGTTTTGACATCATTCGGATAATGGTAAACTAAAGGTCGTAAAATCGGATCGCCTTTATCTGCTGCTTGCCAAAATAAACTGTAGAAATAAGGCAACAATTTATAGCGCAACTCGATATATTTGCGACAGATATCTTCTACATCTTGACCAAATTCCCAAGGTTCGTGACGCTTGGTTCCAATCATAGAATGACCGCGCATCAATGGATATAGCATTCCTACCTGCATCCAGCGAGCGAATAATTCTGGCGTTGCATCTCCCGCGAATCCACTGATATCTGCACCCACAAAAGCAACACCTGATAACCCCAAATTACATAGCATCGGCAAAGACATTTCCAGATATTCCCACTTAGAGTGATTATCACCAGTCCAAACCGCCGAATAACGCTGTATTCCCGCAAAACCAGAACGAGTTAACACAAAAGAACGATGTTGCGATCGCAATTTTTCCAACCCTTCACAAGCAGCACGCGCCATATTCATGCCGTATAAATTATGGGTTTCTGCCCAAGTTGTTTTATCTTCCCCATCACCAGAAGATGCATCCATGGGAAAGGTAATTTTATCTCCTTCCAAATCTCCAAAAGGACGATCGTTCAAAGCTGGTTCATTCATATCATTCCAAATACCAGCAACACCCATATCGGTAAGTTTATGCTGTAAATTTCCCCACCATTTCCGCACCTGGGCACGCATAAAATCCGGGAAAACCGCTCTATCTGGCCAAACATAACCGTGGAACACTTTACCATCGCGTCTACGGATAAAATAATCTTTTTCTAAACCCTCGTCGCAAACTGGATAATCTGCCTCTGGATCGAATTTTACTCCTGGATCGATAATAGTTACAACTTTGATTCCTTGTTGCCTTAATTCTTCTATCAACTGTTTAGGATTGGGAAATCGTTGTTTATTCCAAGTAAATACCCGGAAACCCTGCATATAATCGATATCTAAGTGGACGACATCACAGGGAATTTTGCGACTGCGAAACTGTTTTACTAATTCTCTGACTTCATTTTCGGAACTATAACTCCAACGGCATTGATGATAACCCAAAGCCCAACGCGGTGGTAAGGGCATTCTTCCGGTAAGTTGAGTGTAAGTATCGAGAATTTTCGCGGGTTCTGGTCCGTAAATAATGTAATAATCGAGTTGGCTGTCTTTGGTTTGCAGTTGTAGTGTATTTAATTCCGTCGCACCAACATCAAACTGACTCCAAAAAGTAGTATTGAAAAACAAACCATAACCGAGATTTGGACGCAAAGACATAAAAAACGGAATCGCTTGATACATCTCATCCGTCAGCATCGTGTAATCCAAACAATCCGTCGTCCAATTTGTTAAAAGCTTACCACGTTGATTTAAAAATCCCGTACGCTCTCCAAAACCGTAAAATCTTTCTTGTGGATCGATTTGCTTCCAATTAGAAATTTCATTGTTACGCCAACCAATCCCCAAATCTGTATCGCCAGCAAAAGAATTACCAGATTTATCAAAACACATCACCCGACAAGGATGACGCTGCACGCAAACCTTTATTTTCTCAGTTTCAATAGTAATTAATTCTTCAGTTTCATGTAAATCGAAATTAACAGCATTCCATTCTTCATCTGGTGAATTTATTGCCCAAGAACGTCTCGGTGTCAACTCCCCTGGGGGAGAAAAACGGACTCTAATTAAATTGGGAGAAAGGATACTAAGAATTAGACAAGAATTATTACCGCAATCAAAATCTATCCCTTGTGTAGTGCGTTGAAAGTTTTGTACAGAAGATATTACATTCCAAGCAGGTTCCGAGATGGGCAGTTGTCCGATGAATTCTGGCATAATCAAGATTTTGTACTACAATATAATACGTTTGGTTTGCGATCGATCTTTTATTCCCTGATTCCCCTAATACTTATGAAATTCCCTCCTTGGTAAGCAACTAGAAAATTATCGCTCCAGCGATTTAGATTACAAACCGTACAGTTTTGCGATCGTAGAAAAGCTGCGGCTTTGCCGTCTACGTGGATTCCCCCACCAATAGCCAGCGCTGTTCTTAATTTTGCGTTGGTTTAAATATTGGAAATGGGAGAATATACGATGTCATTGCATGGTAAAAACAAAACTGCAAAGAAGGTATTTTTATTAACTACAATCTTCCTCATCATCGAATTATTAGACGAGATCGTTGATGGAGTATATACTCCTGCTTTACCCTTAATCCGTAACGAGCTAAATCTCGACTACACCCAAATAGGAATGTTGTTCACTATACCCAATACCATCGGATGTATTATAGAACCGATACTGGGAATTTGGGCAGATATCAGACAACGACGACAGTTAATCTTGAGTGGAGGGGTTGTTTTTGCAGGTGCTTTGTTACTAATTTCCCTCAGCCATAATTTTCCTTTACTCTTGGCAGCCTTAGTTTTATTCAATCCAGCTTCTGGTGCCTTTGTCAATCTTTCCCAAGCTACCCTGATGGACATCGAACCAAAGCGTCACGAGCAAAATATGGCACGTTGGGCTTTAGCTGGTTCAGTAGGTAATACCATAGGTCCCTTGATATTATGGGTTTCTATAGGATTGACTAATAGTTGGAGAAGTGCGTTTTTTATCTTGGCGATACTGACAGTGTTGCTGTTAGTAATATTGTGGACATATCGAAATGTAATTCCCAATAAAGCTTCACAGGTTGATAAACCAATCCAGGGTTTTAGAGAAGGGATAGGTAATGCCTTCAAAGCTTTAAAACAAGCAAAAGTAGTGCGATGGTTAACTTTGTTATTATTTTCCGATTTTTTAATGCTGGATATATTGCATGGTTTTGTAGCACTGTACTTTGTTGATGTTGTTGGTGCAAATAATACCCAGGCAAGTTTGGCGATCGCTATTTGGTTGGGATTGGGCTTAGTAGGTGATTTTTTGCTCGTTCCCTTATTAGAAAGAATGCGGGGAATTTCTTATTTAAAATTAAGCGCCGCGATCGTTTTGTTTCTGTATCCAACTTTTTTGCTCATACCAAGCATCAATATCAAATTATTAATTCTTGGTTTGTTGGGTTTTTTTAATGCTGGTTGGTACTCAATTCTCCAAGGACAATTGTATACAGCGATGCCGGGACAAAGTGGTACAGTTATAACATTGAATAACTTATTTGGTTTATTTGGTGGTTTAATGCCTCTTGGCATGGGTTGGCTTGCTCAACACTATGGATTGCAAAATACCATGTGGTTATTAATTGCAACACCTGTCATCTTGTTAATCGGAATCTTGAAGCTTTAATAGTCACACCCTTGTATATTGAGAGTGTTAATGGTTTATGGTGCGTGACCTCACATCTTGCACCATTGTCGTTAAGCCCAAATATCCACCTTGAAATTAATTTCAAGGCTCATACACAAAGTGCGTTAAAACGCACTAAAATCCTTACCTAGTCGTCAAAAGAGCGACTTTGTTTGTGAGCCTGGGAATTTATTCCAAGGCGGTTGTTGAGAATGCTGCAAGATGTGAGTGACGGTAATTTCAAATCCTGCACGTTATAAGTGGTAAATTATCCTAACCGTCACACACCCTACAATCTTACTAAACTATTGACAATTAGAGTCCGATAGTATCCACAAGAGTAGCACCAGTGAAGTTAGCGCCAGTTGTAGTTGCACCGGTAAAGTCGGCTTTGCTGAGATTGGCATTCACAAACAGAGCGTCGGTAAAGTTACCGCCAACGGCAATACCGTCAACAAAATCGATACTAGACAAGTCAGCACCGAGTGTGTCAGCATCAGCACCATCGATAAATATAGCGTTAGTTAGATCGGCTTTGTTTAAGTTAGCGCCAAACAAATTAGCATCATCCAATTCTGCACCAATGAGAATTGCTTCGGTTAAATCAGCCCCACTTAAATCAGCCCCTGTAAGATCAGCCCCTGTAAAGTCGGCACCTTTGAGGTTGGCTCCACTTAAATTAGCATCTGTTAAATCTACTCCACTAAAATCAACTCCTTCTAGGAATGCACCATCAAGTTCAACTCCTCCGGTTAAGATTGCTCCGCTTAAATTTGCATTATTTAAGTTAGCATTACTTAAATCGGCTCCAGTGAAGTTGGCATTAGTTAAATTAGCATCCTCAAGGAAGATACCTTCAGCAGAAACACCTGTGAAATTAGCATCGTTGAGGACAGTATCAGCTAAACTAACACCAGTTAATATAGTTGGATTACTCGCATTGAAGTTGCTAAAATCAGCACCAGCAAGATTGAGATCCTCGGCACTAAAGTTAGTTAAATCGGCACCCCGGAAACTGACATTAGTTGATGTTTGTCCTTGAGGTGCTGCAACATCAGTCCAATTAACGCCACTCAGGGTTGCCAAATCAAAGATAGCGCCGCTTAGAGTAATATCGGTGAAGCCTGTTCCAGGGTTAAACTTAGCGCCGGTGAAATTGGTATTGTCTATAATATTCACTTCAAATTTAGTCCCTTCGAGGATAGCATTCGTAAAGTTCGCATTTGTTAAATCAGCCGCTTTCAAGTCAGCCTCAGTCAAATCGGCTCCTATTCCGTCACCATCTGCGTCACTAAAATTAGCCCCAGTCAGATTTGGTCGATTCGACTGTTCTCCACTGAGTACTGCTTTGAATAAGTCAGCATCACGCAAGTCAGCGTCGGAGAAGTTTATGCCATTAGTACTAACCTCCCGAAAGTTAGTCCCTATTAAACTTGTACCAACGAATGAAACATTGGTTAAAGTCGCTTTAAAAAAGGTAGAACCATCTAGATTCTGACCATTAAAATTATTTCCGTTTAAATCCTGTTCGCTAAAATCTAAAACTGCCATAGTTATCTACCTGTTCAAAAAAATAAAGACAATTGAATCTCTTCTTCTGCTGCTTTTAAAACAACTCTAAAGTTGTTACCAAACTCACTATCTATCTCCTCTCTCCTAATTAAGAGAGTGACAATAAACAGATGATGAGACAAAAGTCTAGTCTGTCATCAACTAAATTGAGCTCAGTCAGAAATAAGACCCCAATATTACTTGGAAATCTATTACACAGAATAAATTTTACTCTTGCTAGAGAAAAATAATCAAGAGGTATATTATATTTGAATTAATTTTTCTATTTTTCACATGATCTGATTGCCTAGTATAAGCTTCAAACTGAACTTACCTTATTTTTATCTTACGCTTTTATCTTATATTAAAATTCACACATTCAGAATTTTATCGCAATTAGATTGGATTTTCTTCTCTAATTTTACTCTTCAATTCTTCATAACCTTTACCAGAACTCTTGTCTAGCAAAAGCTTTAATCTTAACTTACCAAGCCAAGGGTTTCACTCTTGAACTTATATTACCACTTACACTTTAAGAATTTAATGAGAATTTTCTCATTAAATTTCATTATATAAAATTCAAACATATTTACAGTTTGTCAATACATCTTTAAGTAGAAAATCATATTCTATAATTAAAAATTATTATTCAAAATCATTATTATAACATCAGTTTTTAGTGGTTATTCTTAATACCAGGTAAGTGGTATATTTTGATTCCACTCATGACGTATTTTTCAAATTGAAAGCTTTTTTTAGAGGCGCGATCTCTCACCTCTCTACATAAAAATATACTTTCGCAAGATCGCACCCTACAACTGGCATTGTGGGAAAGTTAAATGGTAAATGATGTATTCTAACTTTGTGTATAAACTTTTAAACCCCTATCGAGTATTTCTTGAGTGAAATCTCCATCCTTATTGACTAAAACAACTGCTGTAATATTTTCATCCGGGTAATGTAACATTAGCGAGACAAAACCATAGGAATTACCATCGTGCCCTATTGCTTCTCCCACATCTGTCTGATAAAGTCCTATTCCCAAACCATATTCGTCACCTTCTCCCGTAGGAATAAACGTTAACATTTCATTGAGTATTTGAGGAGAGAGTAAGGTTTTTTGTACAACTAATGCATTTATGAATTTAGCAGTATCTATTGCATTAGAAATTAATCCACCATCTCCAAGTCCATTTCCTTCATTTAATCCTTTGTGACTATCAAGAATTCCATCTTTATTTCTATCACTATAACCAGTCACAATTGATGTAGAATTTCTTTCCCTTAACTCGGTAAAAGTATTTTTTAAACCTATTGGATTTAGAATTTGCTTGCGTATAACTTCAGCAAGAGATTTCCCCGTTGTTTCCTCCACAATCAATTCCAGGAGTATATAGTTACTATTGCTATAGTCGTGTTTTTTTCCTGGTTTGGCTTGTGGTTCTCCGTAAATTAACTTGATTACCTCTCTTGCTGTCCAAAAACGAGAACGACTTCTACCTTCTGTCAGTTCTCCAAAACTATCATCTAAATAATCAACAATACCGCTGGTATGGTTTAGAAGTTGACGAACGGTAATTTCATCACTATAACGAATGTTACTACTAATATTTTTTGGTAAATAGTTGTTTATAGATTTATCTAAATTTAACTGACCTTGTTCTACTAATTGTAGTACTGCAACTCCTACAAAGGTTTTACTAACACTTGCTAAAGCTAATTTATCGTTAGGTTTCATCAGTGTTTTAGATTCTAAATCGCTATAACCAGATGCACCAATCCAAGTTCCTTTAGGTCCCGAAATATACATCACTATTCCCGGAACTTCCATGTCTTCGACTGCTGTATCTAAAACTGTTTGCAGTCGAGAGTTTTTGAGTTGTTTGGAGTTTGCTTCTATATTTTCAGCAACATTTTGATTTAATTCTATCTCCGCTAAACTTGTACTAGAGACACATCCTACGCAAAGAGCAGAAAATATCACAGCGATTGTTATTAGAGTTTTATTTTGAAAGATTATTTCTAGTTTCATCCTGTTAAGAAGCAATTTTAAGTAAGTCAGTACCAATAAACCGCGAGCTATATTACAAAATATAAACTGGCTCTCTTGCCTTGTTACTATTCCCTATTCCCCATTCCCCATTCCCTATTCCCCATTCCCCATTCCCTATTCCCCATTCCCTATTCCCCATTCCCCATCTTTTTAAGAAGCAATTTTAATTAATTCATTATCAATAATCCTCTATCTATATTTCAAAATTTCACTATTCACTATTCACTATTCACTATTCCCTATTCCCTATTCCCTATTCCCTATTCCCTACAAACTTTTCTGCTATCAAGAAAATGGTGCGTTACGGCAATATTGGGGGAAGAAAATCTACACCCCAATTTGCCTCCCCTACAATATTTAATCTAATTTAACTTTCTTCCAAAACACCTTGCAACAAAGGCGCAAGTTCTTTATTCAATCTGCCACTACGCACAAATTCCGCATAAGTATCGGCTTCAACTGCTAGCAATTCGTCTTTCAATTGTTGCCTTGCAAATTCTGTTAAGTTGGGATATTCATCCTGTAATATATCAATCTTTTCTTCTATGTTCTTTAGTTCTCCTTTAATTAATGTTTCTTGGTAGCGACAAAATTCCGAATCAACCCTGGGGCGTTCGTCGTCTACTTCTTCTAAGTATTTAAGAGCTCGTCGCAGTGCATTTTCACGCGCTACTAACTGCATATATTGCTGACGCAAAGATTGATCGCCTAAAAGATTTAGTTTTTGTAGTAAAGGTTTAGTAGTCAATCCTTGCACTAATAAAGTAAATAATACTACTCCAAATACCGTAGAAATGATGTCTTCTCTTTGGTCTCCTAATATAGTCGGAACACTTAATGCGAGGGCGATAGAGACAGAACCCCGCAAACCTCCCCACCAAAGAATCGTTTGTTCCGGTATACCGATATCGGATTTAGCTACACTATTGCTGAACAAACCTAAAGCGTAGACAGAGATGAATCTAGATACAACCATCCCCGCAATGGTTACGCCGATAATTAATAAATTGTCTGCTAAATTAGCGAATTCTATTTGATCGCCAATCAATAGAAAAACGATTGAATTAACAAAGAAAGCGACAAATTCCCAAAACTCGCTGACAATTACCCTAGTGCGGGGATTCATGCCAATTCGAGAACCATAGTTACCTAAAATTAAGCCAGTGGTGACAACAGCAATTACACCGGAGCCGCCAAATTCTTCGGCAATGATGTAAGTACCATAAGCTGACACTAATGTCAAAGATTGTTCTACTAATGGTAAATCGAATTTTTGAGTTAGGTAAGAAATACCAAAGCCAATTAAACCACCAACTGCAAGCCCGATACCAACAACGCTAATTAATTCTAAGATAACTTCTTGTACTCCTAGAGTCGCAGTACCCAAAGGCAGGGCTACGAGGAAACTAAAGGCAACAACTGCCATACCGTCGTTGAATAAACTTTCACCTTCCATTAAAGTAGTCAAGCGTTTGTCTACTCCCAACTCCCGAAACAAAGCAGTTACGGAAACTGGATCGGTAGCAGAAAGACTTGCACCAACTAGTAAAGCAGTGGTTAAAGATATTCCAGCAATTTGATTTAAACCAAACGCTACGCCGATGATGGAAATTACAACTCCGATGACAGCGTAAAGAGTAATCGGAAAGAAATCTCGTTTTAAATTTGTCCACTTTAAATTCCATGCCGCTTCAAATAATAAAGGAGGCAGGAAAATCGCGAGAATTAATTCGGGAGAAAGGTTTACTAATCGTACATCAACGAAAGCTAAACCCAAGCCAGCGATTACTAATAATAAAGTGTAAGGTATTTGGCGAAACCAGCTAAAAACTTGTGGTAAAGTCGCCACGCTTAGAGATACAGACAGTACTAAGAGAAATTGTTTGAGATTTTGTTCGATACCGGCAGCTTCACCCACCGCAGCTTCAATTGCCATAGCCCTTGATAAAAAATTTTTCTTGCATTTGTCGCACCCCGATGTTGAACTTTCGTTAAGCATCGGTTTATGTTTGGCTGTGGTTTGAGTAATAAGAATCCAGCCCAAACATTTGAGGTTGCAACAATTTATTTTATGCGCACTCGGGCAAAATATATATATAAACAAATGACACAGCTGCGATCTATTTTAGTTCGCAACACAGTTCACCCTTATCAATCAAAGGATTTACTAGATAATTTAGTGCAAGAATCAAAGGTTGATTCTAGCTATCTGATTTTAATTGTTGCTTCCTGTGCGATCGCCACTTTTGGTTTACTGACTAATAGTGCCGCTGTAATTATCGGAGCGATGATCGTAGCACCTTTGATGTTACCCATACGCGGCTTGGCATTTAGTGTTTTAGAAGGAAATGTACGTTTGTTCCGCACCGCTTCCCATGCCGTGGGTTTGGGAAGTACGATCGCTGTGAGTTTGGCCTGTATAATTGGCTTACTGTCGGGTATTTCTAGCTATGGTAGTGAAATATTAGCTCGTTCTCAACCCACTTTACTAGATTTAGGAATTGCTATAGTTGCTGGAAGTATCAGTGGTTATGCTAAAGTACAGCCAAAAGTTGAGAATAGTTTAGCAGGTACGGCAATATCTGTAGCTTTAATGCCGCCCATATGCGTAATTGGACTGGGTTTAGCCCATGGCGATTGGAGTCTCAGTTTAGGTGCTTTTTTACTTTATTTAACCAACTTATTGGGAATTACTCTCTCATGTATGATCAGTTTTTTTCTTAAAGGTTATACATCTGTTCGCAAAGCACCTAAAGCTTTAGGTTCGGTATTAGCACTTACAGGTATTTTAGTAATTCCTCTGACTTTAAGTTTTATATCTCTAGTTAGACAAACTCGTTTGCAAGCCAATATTAGAAGAGCATTTCTGAGTAAAACACTAACTTTTAAAGAAGTGAAGTTAGATAAAACTGAAACTAATTGGTTAGCTAATCCTCCGGAAATTCGCTTAACAGTACGCAGCAGAAAACCTCTGACACCAAAGCAGGTAGGACTTTTAGAAGACTTTATCAGCAAACAGATGGAGGGGAAATATACACTGGTTGTTGAAGTTCCCCAGGTAATAGAAGTGAGGAGATAGGGGGACAAGGGGACAACAAGATAGAGGTAAATTTACTTTGATATTGCCGCATTTATGACCAAGGATTTTTGTAAAGTCGAAATTTTTGTTTCAAAACTAACCAGAAGAATGGTAAATCATCGAGCAAATATCTTTTCCACAGACGGTGAGGTTCAGATAAAAGTCTGTATAACCATTCCAAACCTATTTCCCTTAGACAATATCTTGCACCTTCTGAATAATTTTCTGATGCAAGATAAGAAAACAGAAACTCTCTATCAAGTCGAAACTACTGGTTTACCGATGGCGAATTTTAAGGGATAGAGTAAACAGACTACATAAGCTCCACAGCCGGTTAATACAGTCTTACCGGGTTCTTCTAAAACAATGCGCCAGTGATTACTCAGAGCTTGGTTGAATAACTTGACGGCAGTGACTCCATCACCCATAGTTACCAAACGACGAACCGTATAACGCAAATGGTAAGCTCTAGCTACCTTTTCGCAGTGAGCCATGATATCTGGAGCATAGGAACGAGTCTTTTCTACTACCTGTTCTAGAGCTTCTAACTGTTTGAGAGCATTAGCAGAAAGCCCCTCTGAATTTACTCGATGTAAAGTCAAGGCTTCAGGTATACCTTCATGTCTCCAGTGAGTCAGAATTGATATTCGTAACCAGCATTCAATATCTTCAGCTCGACGTAAGCTTTCATCGAAATAGTAATTTTCTACAGTACCGTATAGATTGTCTTGAAACTTGATATCCTCAAAAACTTCACGGCGAATTACAACAGCTGAACCATTACCCACAGGATTGCGACAAAGCACATAGGATGGTGTGATGTCGTGAAGCTTGCGAGGTTTTTGATAAAGTCCAGTGTAACTGCCTTGTTCGTTAATAAATGCAGAATAACAAAAACTGATGCCAACAGTAGGTGAGCTATTCAGGTGCTCCACGTGTTTCTCTAGCTTGTCTGGTAACCAGGTATCATCTGCATCTAAGAAAGCCAAATAGTCTCCTTGAGCATGGCGAATACCTGTATTTCTAGCTCTTGCAACTCCCCCATTTAATTGGTGGATAATTTTAATTCTTGAGTCTTTGAAGAGTTTACAAACTTCTATACTGTCATCGGGACAACCATCATCAACGATCAGAATCTCGAAGTTATCATAGGTTTGTGACAGCACAGATTGAATTGTGGCTGCAATATATTTTTTAGCTTTGTAGACAGGTATAATTACAGATACTTGTTTCATTTTTAACGCCTAACTGCATCCAAATATTATGTAATCCAATTGTTCTATTTTCAAGTAAAAAATAAGTATATCGAGTACTGTTAGTCATATTTTGCACATTAAGCAAAAGTCGATTTTCTTAGAAATTCTACTCGATTTAAATATTTTGGATAAGTTAGAAATATCCGAGCCTACCTCGCTATGAATTATATTTACCTACACTTTGTAGCAAACATGAAACCCATGTAGAGACTTCTTCTGTGCTACGTCTCAAACAATGTGAAATCACAACTTCATATTCTGATTAAGCAACGCCCGATTTTAAGAATAATTTTCTCTAACACCGCGATCGTTGTCAAAATAGTTCGTCAAGGCTCTCTTAAAATCAATATTTGTTTTGAGGCTCTCTTCCGATAGTGTTTTACCACTCTTGCCTAAAGGAAAATGATATTAATCTTTAGGCGTTGCTGAATCAAAATATGAAAATGTGATTTCACATCGAAAAAGACGTAGCATTGCTACGTCTCTACATCAGTTTCGTATTTGTTACAAACTGTAGGTAGATATAATTCATAGCGAGGTAGGCAACGCCAATCTTTACTTTGTAGTAAACATGAAACCCGTGTAGATATGTCCACAATCCACTTTCCGAATCAATGTGAAGTCACCACCTCATCTCTAAGATCGAGTAACAGCCTAAAAATTTAGATAAGAGAAGGGAATGAGAAAACCAACACATCGGCCAAAACAGTTCAAAACTTTCGTCTTTCCCTCCTCCTACATTCCATTACATAGAATTAGCACCAGTAGCAATTAAACGTCTGAATAAACCTTCAGTCCAACCAGTTTCTCTTAAAACAGCTTCTGAAGTTACTTCTATATAAGCCTGTTCAATAAAAGCTAAATCAATCATGCAAATACGGCTCAAAGCATCCTTAATATTTTCGCTTTTATCGTCTTTCTTTGCACGGTGGCCAGCTTCTCGGATTACAGTTGCCATTGCAGGCACAACGTGCTGGGGCCCGATACCAAGACGAACGTGAACTAAACCAATTTTCCACCGGCGTACGGCATAGTCACTACCCCAATCATCCATGCCTGTAAACATCTCGTAGAACCATTGAATGAATGTTTCCTTAAGACGATGGGCACGCCCTTCTGTAGCGTTTACAATCGTATTCATTTCTTCATCGCGCCCTAAATAAGCATAGAAAAATTCTGCCATATCTGGAGCAATTTCCTTTCCCCAATCTATTTCAGATTGAAGCAGCGCTTTATCTTCCGCTGTTAAACAAACGCGCTTTTCCAAAGTAGACAAAAAGGCTTGTGGTTCTATAGCCATTCTCAGAAACTCCTATTATTAATCAACAAAAATTAGTAGAAAATATCTACTGGCACTCTCCAAGTCTTGTTATGGCTCGATACCGTTAATAAGTCAAGTCAACCAGGGCTTTTTTGTCATAAATGACACTCCGCAAACCTGCTTTATCTGTGAATATTCAGTTTACAATCCTATGATAGCTGTGCATTCGAGAATTAAAGCCACTGTGTAAAATTTGGACTGGAATTACATAAAATCCCTAATCCAAACATCGTCTAAGGACTCTAAAGTTGTTTCCACTCAAGCTAATAACGGTGCAATTTTAGAAACAACTCGTTTAACTTCTAAAAACAATAAACCTTGTTTAACACCAGTACCAGCTAAAACTAGTAAAACAGCATCAGCGCCACAACCAACTAACACACCATAGCCTTTTTCTCCTTCCACAACAATCCTATCGATGCTTCCACGAGCTAGTTCTCTACCGATACGTTCTCCTAAAGAAAGCATGGATGCAGACATGGCAGCGGTACGTTCTTCATCCATTCCACCAGGTAAAACCGAAGCCAAAGCCAAACCATCAGGGCTTACCAAAGCAGCACCTTGGACATCAGCAGCAGCACTGACATAATTTTGTAGTTCGTCTTGTAGCATGGAAACATTAATCATTTTTTTTCTCTCCTGAATTTTTGGTAAAGGTGTTTGAGTGGTTTCCGCAGTTAACTGCTTTAATGTAACTTCACTAACATTTTCTTGCAAAGGCTCAGCATTATCTGTAGTTGCCGGTGACGAGGAATTTTCCGTTGGGGGCAACTCGGAAGAGTTTACTGACTCAGCAGCAAGATTTTGAAATACTCCTTTTAGGAGGTTGAGAATTTTACCCAGAGGCATTTATTACTGACTCCTGAGTTCTATCTTGGGGTTTTAATAATTACATTTTTTGGTAAGTAATGGATACTGAGCCTCAAGACTTGGTAAATTTTAAAACGAAAAAGGTTAATTTAAAAATAAGAAAAGATTATTTATAGCTTATATTTTACAAGTAAGATATTAGTCAAAAATCAAAGGCAGTTAAACTAATAACTCCCCCCATCTCCCCATCATTCCATCTCCCCATCTCCCCATCTCCCTATTATTCCCTTACTCCTTGGGGAGAATGCATGGATGCTAATTGTTGGACGATCGCAATTAATGCTTGAAATACAGATTCACGTTCATTAGCATTAACAGTTATTAAAGGAATTGGGGAGGCTTCATCTTGAAGCCCTAAAGCTAAGGCTATATCCTCTATTTCCCATGCATCGGCGCAATCAGTATGAGTTACTCCTATTAATGCCGGAATCGAGTTATTGTGATGCCTCATATAGTTGAGAAGTTTGCGGGCATAGCGGAAGTGATTTGGACGATGTGCATCGACTAGGAGAATATAAGCATGGGCTTTTTTGATCAAAATTTCCCACATAAAATCAAATCGGCTTTGTCCGGGAGTACCGTACAAATGTAATGATTGATTGGATGCGATTGTTAATTTCCCAAAATCTAAAGCAACTGTGGTTGTTTCCTTTAACTCGGCTAACTCATCAGTTGCTCTTTTGTCGGTATCAACCACATCAATTTCACTGATTGTGCGAATAAAAGTAGTTTTTCCCGCGCCTACACCTCCTGTAACTACAATGCGAAGAATTTCAGATGTCATTAAGCTTTGCTCCTTAAATACCCAACAAGATTTTGCAGCAATGAATTACTAACTTGGGGTGCTTGCGATTCCTGGTTTTTTCTAGCTGCTCGCGAACCGTATTTACTTACCCAAGTTAAATCCATATCATAATGGTACTCGTTAGAATTTGATGTTACCTGGGGTACTTCTTCCATCAAACCTACAAGCATTAATCGGAAAGCTGCTTGCTGAACTTTGATGCTTGGTTGATTGAGTTGAGCGGCAATGTCTTCAATGGAAATATCACCGGAAGCAAATTCCCAAATCTGCCATTCAAAAGCATTCAAGCGAATTTGCGGTTGATTTTGATTAATATTTCGGATTCCAGATTTTATATCTGGCAGTGCCTCCTCAAGTGCTTGCCAATTTTTCAATGCCCTCAAAGCCATCAAAGTTACTTCTGTAGCACTCAGACTTAATCCTGTCATCTCTGACATTGGCAAAGTGGCTTTACAATCTAGTTTAAATACACCTTTTTGAATTTCAAATAATTGGCGAACTTGCTGTAATTGACTAGCAAATAATAAGTTTAATTGTTCCGCGCTCAATAAAGATTGAGTTTTGAACTGCAACCCCAGAGGTGTGGTTGTTGATGCGTTGCGATAAACAGTTTCGATCGCACTAGGTTCTATCCAATTTCTTTGGGCAATTTTTGAAACTAAACCTTTACCATTTAATCGATGTGCAGCGGCAACAATACGTCCGCTTCTGAACCAAATATAAAAGTATTTTGCTCTAGATTCAGGGGTTTTAATATCTGGCAAAGTACATACAGTTAAACAACCAGATTTACGTCCTTGATCCATAAGTTGGAACAATTCAGCTAAGGAAAAATCCGTAAAAGAACTACTAAGACTCATAAGTTTAAATATTTTCAATAATTGGTAATTTTTTTGCTCATACACGCCCTAAATTACATTTGAAATGAATGTAATTTTTATTACTGCTTCTTTCTTCCCTGACGGCGCTTAACTATCCCTTCAAAAGCATAGTACTAGGTTTTTACCGTGAATATCCGTAAACAAATTTGGATGCAATTCTACTCATTCACATCAACCTACGTAATAGCACTTGTTCTGCACTCTTATTTAAGTGCTATTTAATATCAATATACAATGTAATTGAGTTAACTTATTTTAATTATTAGAACGATTATTGCTAGAATCAACGCGGATCATTTTTCTATTAAATCCACCGAAAGCCTATTAATATTGGCTATTTTGTAGACAAAGATCGTGAATATTTTTTTCTTTATTATTGTGGATTTTATTACATCTATATAAAATCATGTTTATATTGAGATTCTTTCTGGTAAAGTTAACTTTGATGAATAAATCGCAATATTTCGTTTGATTGAATGAGTCTTTCTTCAAATAATAATTAATACTTCGCAATATATATTTAAACTGCTTGCTATGAAGCTTATTTGGACTTTTTGCTTGATTTTTGGATTATTTTTTTGTAGCGTTGAGAGCAACGCTAATGCTGGAGAATTAAATCAACGATTAAAAAACTTTCCCCAGTGGGAGAAATTAACTTCTGTGCAACCGGCAGTGGGAGACTTGATTTATCCCCAATGGATGAAGGGTGAATGGGAAGTCACAAGTCGGATGGTAGATTTAGTTGCACCTTTAGCACCGGAGATTGTAACACCAGGGTTTGAAAGTAATCGTCAGTATCTGAATCAACCAGTTAGCTTTAAAGTACGATTTACCAAGGATAAAACACCTGTTTCTGGATTTAATTCTGGTATTTTATCAAAAATAATTCCTTTTAAGGATAATAAATCAACAGCAGTAATCGCCGATAGAGCATATAATAGTTTGAATTTAGCGCGGGCTATTTTAGGTAATGATACAGTAAAAGGGGTAAAAGTAGACCCTAATTCTCCCAACCGTCAAATTACATTTTTACGAGGGGAACGGCAATTAGTTTCCATTGTCAAAAGTCGTGCTACAGAAACTACAACAGACGGTAGATTTATTACAACCGAAGTATTTCAACAGTTATTTAAAGGCAGTTCGCGCCCTTATCTCAATTCAGTAGAATCAACTACGGCATATAGAAAATTATCTACATCTAATCCAGCAATTGAAGCGAATCAAGTTACAGCAGTATATCTTTCATCTCAAGATCCAGATTACTTTAAAGCAGCAAATAAACCTGTAGCTTTATATCGATATCGTTTAGAATTTTTTCCAAAGAACTAACCGGCTAGAGTCTGTTTTAGTTTTACTGTTTTTGGTGACATATTCAGCTAAATGGCGATCGGTTTTAACTATTGTCTTGAGTCGCATAAGTAAGTCGGCATAAATAAACGGAGCTATGTTAAAAAATGTTTTTTATCCTCAAACCCTTACTCAAGCTAGCAAGAATGCCTATTGCCTATTGCCTATTGCCTTCCCCCAACGATAATTTTCTCTACCAACCTACTTATGTCCGAGGAAACGCGATCGCATAAAAAGCTGCCAATGTAGTGGAACTTCAGATTTTTAGGGGAAGAGGGGGAGAAAAGAACTTTTTTTTCTCATTATTAACCTTGCATAATTTACGTCGAATACTGGCTAGAAATAGTGGATTATTACTTTGAATTTTAACTATACTTATTTCTCGGCGAATAAAAGAAGCCACAGAGGTGGCTCTCATCCCCGGTAATACATCCTCGGGACTTTAGGACTAGTAGTATTACTTATTAAGATTATCAATCGCCTCTTAAAAAATTAGAAATTATGGCACAGGAAAAATTTCCCAAGTTACGACCTTAAGAAGTTTACATGAGATTTTTAATCAATTTGTTCCGGGGGCTGAGATTTACCTAAGAGCCAGTTCCAACTTCTGTAGTAGATAACTCTTCAGATGATGGAGCAGTATTAGGCAATTCCAAACAATATCCAGCACCATATACCGTTTTGATATAGCGGGGGTGGCGTGGATCTGGTTCTAGCTTGGTTCTCAAGTGGCGGATATGCACGCGAATGGTTTCAATATCATCGTCTGGATCGTAGCCCCAAACTTCCCTGAGTATTTCGCTCGGAGAAACCGTTTGCCCGTGTCGTTGCAGCAGACAGTGAAGTAATTCAAACTCCAAGTGAGTTAACTTCACAGTTTGAGCAAACCATATGGCCTCAAATCTTTCGGGAACTAAAGTCAAGGAACCATAATTAAGAATTTCGCTGTGCTTCGCTGCTTGGGGTATGCGATCGGTACGTCGGAGTAACGCCCTTACCCGCGCCAACATTTCCTCGACTTCAAAAGGTTTGGTGAGATAATCATCCGCACCTGCATTAAAGCCTTCCACCTTATCCTGAGTTTGGCTCAGAGCAGTCAACATTAACACCGGAATATCAGCAGTACGCTCATCACGCCGTAGACGCTGGCATACAGTAAATCCGTCTACCTTCGGTAGCATCAGATCCAACATAATCAAATCTGGCTGCAATTGGAGTGCTAGAGCTTGACCTTTGATACCATCTTCAGCCTGGCTAACATCATACCCAGCCATTTCGAGATTAACCGCTACCAACTCAGAAATCGCTGGATCGTCATCTATGACAAGAATTCTTGGCATTATGAAATACTTGTTACTAAGTGTAAAGGGAAATTAAGAACCTTTGGAAAATACAAAGATTACTTTAATGATTATAAAAAAATTTTAAAATATAACATAAAGCTTAAAATAAAAATATTCTTAAACAAACTGCCAATTAGACAGAATATCTTATAGATGCTTGAGTTAAGCTACAATCCACCTTGGTTTTTGCGAAATGGCGTGTTAATGACTGTTGGTGCAGCTTTATGGGGAAAAAACAATTGGGAAAGTGTCCTCAACTTGCCCTCTCCTAGTTACCAGCAACAAGTTTTTACCGGCGCACAAGGAGTACCTATCTTTGGTTTGGTAGCGATTCCGGAAAATCCTCGCGGCACAATTATTGGCACTTACGGGATTATCGGCGATTTAGAAGAAGAATGGTTTCTGAGAATATTGGGGTGTAAAGCTTATGCCCAAGGTTATGCGGTAGTCTTGTTTGATTGGCGTGCCCACGGTAAAACAGCAGAATTATCGCCAACCTTAACCAGCGATGGTTTGTATGAAGGGGAAGACTTCGTTCGTATCGCCGCCGCCGCTTTATCAATGGGATGTCCCCCAAAATTCTGGTTTACAGGATTTTCTTTGGGAGGGCAATTAGCCTTATGGGCAGTTAAAGCAGCTGTAGAATTAACCCGGCACGAAGAAGTAGGAATCAACGAAAGTGATATCGCTGGTGGTGCAGTTATTTGTCCCAGTTTGGATTCCAATCGTTCCCTTAATTATTTAGTTAGTTATCCAGTAGGTAAATTTTTAGAAGTGAGAATCGCCAGGAGACTCAAAAAGCTTGCATGGGAAATTCACGATACTCATCCTGGGAGTTTAGACGCAGCAGCAATCGAAAGAGCAAACAGTATATGGGGATTTGATAACGAATTAGTCATAGAAAAATTAGGTTTTCCTTCAGTAGAAGCTTACTATCAAGCAAGTAGTGCCCTACACCTTCTACCAAGCCTTGAAAAACCAACTTTAATAATTTATGCAGCAGACGACCCATTTTTTGACCCAGCCATCATACCAGAATTACAAGTAGCCTCTGCCGAGAATCCAGTAATAGACTTAATGTTGACTCCCTATGGTGGTCACGTTGGTTATTTAAGCAGCAATAAATGTCAGCAAGAATACGGAGATGCCGACCCCTGGTGGGCGTGGAATCGCATTTTAGAGTGGATCGATAATCAATGATCAACGATCAATTATCAATGATCAATGATCAACTAACAACCATCAACTATCAACTAACAACCATCAACCATCAACTATCAACTAACAACCATCAACTATCAACTAACGACTAAATGTGGTTACAAGCACCGACGGATATTAAATTTTTACCCAATGAAGTTCATATTTGGCGAGAAAATCTCGACAATGTCAAATCATCGTTGGAATACTTTACACAAATTCTTTCCGAAGATGAATTAGTAAGAGCAAAAAGATTTCATTTCCAGGAACATCAGCAGCGTTTTACTGCTGCACGGGGTATTCTTAGATGTATATTAGGTCGCTATTTAAATATTGAACCCTTTGAAATACGCTTTGGTTACGAAGCTCGTGGTAAACCATTTTTAGAGCAAAACTTGAACGAAAATAATCTTTGCTTTAACTTGTCTCACACTCAAAACTTTGCTTTATATGCAGTAAGTGTTAATAATTCTATCGGCGTAGATTTAGAATGTATCAAATCGAATACTGATGTAGTCTCCCTTGCTCAAAGGTTCTTTTCACCAAATGAATTCGCCTTAATCGAATCGGCTCCTCAAGAGCAGCAGCAACAGCTATTTTTTCGTTATTGGACTTGTAAAGAAGCTTACTTAAAAGCAACAGGAACAGGGTTAGCAGATTTACAGAAAGTCGAAATTTCTCTAACTCCCCAACAACCTGCTAAATTAAGTATCCCAAATATTTCTGGTGAATGGAGTTTAGTAGAAATACAACCTTTTTCTAATTGTGCTGGTGCGATATGCCTCCGGCATGACGCTTCGCGTATCGCTGTTAACTGTCTCGATTTACAGTTCAAATATTGGGATTATTGATATTGAGTT
>ERZ1740059.463-NODE-463-length-21429-cov-3.772995_pt1 | contig 21429 bp, 17 predicted proteins | sample MGYA00581744_ERZ1740059 | MGnify/ENA primary metagenome ERZ1740059 (study PRJEB43018, sample SAMN04849738) | marine metagenome | isolation source: floating plastic debris | place: Pacific Ocean | collected 2008-08-28 | study: EMG produced TPA metagenomics assembly... | reverse complement strand
AACCTGAATCGAATTTAGCCCTAATAGTATCCTTATATGATTCATATTCATCTTTCCAATTGGAAAGAAAGAATATACTTCTAGGACTGTCTATATTGAAGCCACCATAAACAAGGTTTTTTCGAAAACGCTTTATCTCTTCCAGTCTAGCTTCACAGACGAGATTGGCTATAGCTTGATAAAATATCTGGTCTTTTACAGAAAGGACTGTAATAGGTCTAACTAAGCCTGAATTCTTGGGTAAATAATACTTGCTCGAACTAGATGGACTGTAGGTTTCATTTCTTATCTCTAGGGACAGAAGATTTATCTTTTCCTCCTGGTTCCAGCCAAATGCTTCATAAGATTCTAAGTTTAGTTGCTTATAATCTTTGTTGCTGCTTGTCAGTATTCTTTGCCAAGCTAGGCTTAGATTTTCTTCCCCAGATAGGCTCTCAATGGTAAGTAAGTTTGTTCCTTTTTGAGGATTGCTTATACAAAAAAACCTTTTATTTTCTTCGTCTTCTGATGATTTAGAGGTAGCATATTCCTTTGAAGAGACTGATGTATTGTGATTGGTAATATTTTCTTTCCTTTTTCCCTGTTGGTTAAGAGTTTCAGAAGTTCTTATAGGTAATGTTTCGCTATTCTTTCGCCTGATGTTAGATATTACTTTTTCAATTTCTTTAGAGATTTCTTGAAAAGCAAGGTCTTTTGATTCCCATCTAGTTACTGGCTTATTATTAGAGGGTAATGACTTAAGCTTTTCAAAAGGAGTGCCTTCAAAGCCTACGGGGCGCAATAAAATAGGAATTACACATGCATTTCCAGAATTATGGCGTTCCATAGCTAGCTTGACCTCAATTTCATAGCAATAGTCTGAGACTATGAAATCTACGCTTACCAAAAGAAGAATAATATCAGCGGTTTTAAGATTACGGTCTATTTCATCGTCTTTCTCAGCACCTGCAAGAATTTCCTGGTCATGCCAACTGTGGATGACTTTCCGTCGTTCAAGTATTATGAGATGTTTGGCTAACTCTGCTCTTAGCTCCTCATCCTTGTGGGAATAAGAAAAGAAAACTGATATCGGTTTTTCCGTCATCCTGCAACGGTTGTATTGCTAAGTTAAGCCAATGATAACCTTGAATCTTAAGATGGTCAGGTATTAGAAAAGAAGGAAGACCTGATGTAGCTAATTCCCTTCCCTTCGTAGCCTATGAGCTAGAAAATGATGATTCCTGACTTACCAGTTTGAGTCTTAACCTCTATTTTTCCTAAAAGTCGATAAGTGAGTGATGTCAGCAGGAGTCGATACAGGGATATATGCAGGGTAGTTCACTAGGGAGTCAGCATGGATAAGTCTAGATATATGGACTTGGACAGAACTGTAAAGAAGTAGGGAATAGATAGGCTAGGGTAAGCGCCTTTACACGCTCAGCACCACGCTTTTATTAGCTCAAATTTCAAAATTTATGATGCGTCGTCGTAAAACTTTCGGAGTTTTAAAGCATCATCCATTGCTGCATTACACCTCTGAAGGCCTTGTGTTGTGCTCCGACCAGTTCCATCTATTCAGCTACAATAAGCGCAGCATATCCCTAAGCTGATGCTATGTTTGCTTTGCCCTCGCTATCCTTCGATACTCAAACCCTCAAACGCTGGAGCGTGGATGAATATCACCGCATGGCAGAGACTGGGCTATTGGCAGAGTGCGATCGCACAGAACTTCTGGCAGGACAGATCATCCTTATGATTGCCAAAGGCACGCCCCACGTCACAGCTCTACGCCTGTTAGCAACCGCATTAGATCAAGCCTTAGCAAATCAACCATTCTTCGTCAGTACTCAAGACCCCATTCATCTGGATGAGTATTCAGAACCGGAACCGGATCTAGTGATCGTCAAAGGTAACTTTCTAGACTATGCAGCCCATCACCCAACCCCACCAGATATCTGCCTGGTGGTCGAAGTAGCCAACTCCACACTCAAGCAAGACTGCGAAGTCAAAGACAAACTCTATGCCCAGGCTGAAATCAACGACTACTGGGTCTTAGACCTCCCCAATCGACAGCTCCACATTTTTCGTACCCCCACATCGACCGGGTATAGCAGTCACCTAATCCTCAAAGAAGATCAACAAATTTCGCCGCTAATCTTTCCCAAAGTTGTTCTTGCTCTGAAAGATTTACTGCCCCCTCATGTCTAAGCTGTCAGTCGATAAAGCATTATCAACTGAATTATCATAGTGACTAGCTCAGCTAACCAAGAAAACCATGGTTGTTACCCTACAACGAGCAGACCGCGTCGTACTGACCAATATCAGCTGGGAACAATTTGAAAACCTGCTGACAAACCTGGGTGACCAACGTGCAGCCCACATTGCCTATGACAACGGCTCCCTAGAGATTATGACCCCACTACCAGAACATGAGCATTTCAAAGAAGTTCTGGGGGACGCCGTAAAAGATATTGCAGATGAGCTAGATCTCGATTACGAAAGCTATGGTTCAACTACCTGGCGCAAACGCGCCAAGATGGCAGGTGTTGAGCCAGATAATTGTTTCTACTTTCAGAATGAAGCCGTTGTCAGAGGCAGACTGGATCTAGACCTTAGCCAGGGTGATCCACCACCAGACCTGGCTTTAGAGATTGATTTAACCAGCAAATCTCTGGATCGATTTCCTATCTATGCCCGCTTAGACGTTCCAGAAATTTGGTGTTATGACCAGGGCAAACTCAAGATTTACCATCTGCAAGCAGATAAATATGTAACCGCAGAAACCAGCTTAGCTCTGCCCAATTTGCCCATTAAACATCTCCCGCAAATTATTGAAGATCATCGTAGCCAAGGCCGCCGAGTAATTCGCCAAGCTATACGACATTGGGTGAGAGAGCAAAAATCATAAGCACCCCTTCGACTCCGCTCAGGGGACGTTGACATCATCGGGTACTTCTATGGCTATGTTCATCCATCAAATCAAAATACCCCAATAGCTTCCACCATTAGGGTATTTTCAAAAATCTATCCGTCAAGTGTAATTGACCCCAAAAGACCGTTGCATAAGAAGAACCGTTGGCTGAGCGAAATCGAAGCCAACGATTGAGGACTCGGCCAATCTCTAGCGCTTCTTAGCCAACTTCTTCTTCGGCATTTTACGCAGACGAATCGACTCCGGAGTTACCTCTACCATTTCATCAGAGGCAATATACTCTAGCGCTCGCTCCAGACCCATTTCCTGAGGAGTCTGGAGCTGCACAAGTTCATCTCCGCTGGCCGCCCGGTGGTTGGTGAGCTGCTTGGCTTTACAGATGTTTAGCTCTAGATCTTGAGGACGGTTGTTTTCCCCGACGATCATGCCTTTGTATACCTTAGTCCCCGGCTCAATAAAGAAGATGCCACGATCCTCGGCGTTTTTCATGGCGTAGAAGGTGGAAACTCCTTCTTCAAAGGAGATTAGCACTCCATTCCGGCGGGCGCTTACGTCCCCTGACATAGGACGATATTCCAGGAAGCTATGGTTCATGATGCCCTCACCGCGAGTTTGACGCATAAACTCACCCCGAAAGCCAATCAGACCACGGGCTGGTACTACAAACTCCAGCTGGGCACGGCCATTGCCGTCTACCATCATGTCCTGCATTTCACCACGACGCTGACCTAGACGTTCCATGCAACCGCCGACAGCGTCCTCAGGTACGTCCATTACCAGCTGCTCAAAGGGCTCACAAGGCTGGCCGTTGACTTCACGGAAAATCACCTGGGGCTGAGATACTTGAGACTCGTAGCCTTCACGACGCATGGTCTCGATCAAAATACCCAGGTGTAGCTCACCCCGACCCGATACGCTAAAGCGGTCTGGAGAATCGGTGTCTTCTACCCGCAGGGCGACGTTGGTTTCTAGCTCGCGCATTAAGCGATCGCGAATCTGACGCGAGGTGACAAACTTACCTTCTTTACCAGCAAACGGGGAGTCGTTCACCGCAAAGGTCATTTGCAGCGTCGGTTCATCCACTTTAATCAGCGGTAGGGCCTGAGGATTTTCAGGCGAGGTCAGCGTTTCACCAATGTTGGCATCGGCAAAACCTGCTACTGCAACGATATTGCCAGCAGTTGCTTCTTCAATTTCAGTTCGCTGTAGGCCTTCAAACCCCATCAGCTTCGAAATTTTAGACTTAACAATTTTACCGTCTTCTTTAACCAGGGCTGTCTGCTCACCAGCGCGGATCGTACCGTTGTGGACTTTCCCGATTACAATGCGTCCCAAATACTCGGAGTAAGCCAGGGTGGTCACCTGTAGCTGCAAAGGCTTCTCAGAATCCCCTACGGGTGGTGGCACATGATGCAAAATCCCCTCAAACAGAGGTTGCATATCTTTGTCTTCGTCTTCTAGCTCGTTTTTGGCGTAGCCAGCCAGGCCTGAAGCAAACAGATAAGGAAAATCACACTGGTCGTCATCGGCACCGAGATCGATAAATAGATCCAGCACCTTATCGACAGCACCCATAGGCTCGGCTCGTGGGCGGTCGATCTTATTGACCACCACGATGGGGCGCAGACCTTTCTCTAAAGCTTTTTTGAGCACAAAACGAGTCTGGGGCATTGGCCCTTCGTTTGCATCCACAATAAGAATGCAGCCGTCTACCATGCCGAGTACGCGCTCTACTTCACCACCAAAGTCAGCGTGACCAGGGGTGTCAATGATGTTGATCAGCGTGTCTTTGTAGTGGACCGCTGTGTTCTTAGAAAGAATAGTGATACCGCGTTCACGCTCCAGGTCGTTGGAGTCCATGACACAGGTGGGAACGTCTTCACCTTCCCGAAAAATACCAGACTGTTGAAGTAGAGAGTCAACCAGTGTTGTCTTACCGTGGTCGACGTGGGCGATGATCGCAACATTGCGGATGGGAAGGCTCATTGGATTGGAACTTCCAGAACTAGCGGCGTGATGTTTCGTAAAAAACCTTAACATTTGTAGCTTAGATGGCAAAGATATCTGCCAAAGAGTCACAGGGATTGTATGGGGCTGGGGAATAGCGAGTAGGGAAGGAGTAGTAGGGATAGACCCTGGCAGTTGGCAAGTTCTCCGTTACAAAGTTCCTGGTCTCAGGAAATTACTAAAACTCTCATCAGCGAATATTTAAACAGTTATTCCTGCTAATCGCTCCCGAAAAATCCCCACCTGATAGTTCGGTTCTGCCCACTACGAGAACTTAAACCACCTTGTTAAGCTGTTATCACAGCGGCAAACGACCCCATAGCCGCGACCAGACAAGTTTTGAGTGAGGCAATTATGGCTAATCAGTCTAACAACAATATAAACTCCGGGTTTATGGGTGAAGCTGCTGTTCAAGGTAACTCTCTAATGCAGTATGTAAAATCTATGGAGCCGGAAACGATTGCTCAGCTATCGCGTCCCGTATCGGGCGATGTGATGCAGGCAATGGAGCACAATATTATCGGCATGCTTGGTGGTCTGCCCTCGGAGGGATTTGATGTGTCTGTGACCACTAGTCGGGAAAATCTGGGTCGCTTGCTTGCTTCGGCGATGATGGGCGGCTATTTTCTCAAGAATGCTGAACAGCGTCTGGCGATGGAAACTTCTATGATGGAAGGCCTGGATACCAACTCCTAACCGTCGGTGTGGGTTGACTTTTTTGACCAGAGTGCTTCGTAATCACCGACCCGTGGCAGGATCAAGGCGACGATAGTAATCTGCCGCCGCAGTAGGTCAAAGAGTGAGCGAAGTGAAAAAGCAGCGACATCGAGCACGCGACAGTACCGATGGCAAATACGCTTCAAAGCAGATGCTTCCAAAGGGGGTGTCTGCTTTGTCGATTAGTGATGATGTAGTTCCGGCTTTACGGCAGACACTATTAAGTTGGTATGGGCACCAGGGTCGGGATTTACCCTGGCGTCGTAGTCGAGACCCCTACGCTATATGGATCTCGGAGATTATGCTGCAGCAAACCCAGGTGAAGACGGTGCTGCCTTATTATCAGCGATGGCTGGTGAGGTTTCCGACCGTTACAGACTTGGCCAAAGCTGAACAGCAGGCAGTACTGAAGGTTTGGGAAGGTCTGGGCTACTATGCTCGGGCTCGAAACTTGCATAAGACGGCACAGCTGATTGTGGAGCAGCATGGTGGGATATTTCCTCGGTCATTTGAGGCTGCGATCGCACTTCCTGGTATCGGTCGTACTACTGCCGGAGGCATTCTCAGTGCCGCCTATGATCTACCTGTCGCGATTCTCGATGGTAATGTAAAGCGGGTGCTGGCCCGTCTGATGGCTTTACCTACTCCCCCGGCTAAGGCCATGAACGAGCTGTGGCAGCTGTCTGAGCAAATTCTAGACCCGCAGCAACCGCGTGACTTTAATCAAGCAATTATGGATTTGGGGGCTACGCTGTGTACCCGCCATCATCCATCTTGTTTGCTATGCCCCTGGCAAAAATACTGCGCCGCCTACCGTCAAAACCTACAGACTGAGTTACCCATGACCGAAACTAAAGCCCCTCTGCCCCTTAAGCAAATTGGTGTTGCTGTTATCTACGACAGCGATGGTCGCATTTTGATCGATCGCCGTAAGCAGGAAGGGCTGCTCGGTGGTCTGTGGGAATTTCCAGGGGGCAAAATTGAGCCAAATGAAACGGTTGAAGAATGCGTTAAACGAGAAATTAAAGAAGAGCTGGATATTGAAATCGAAGTCAATGACCGGCTGATTACGGTTAACCGCGTCTATAGCCACTTTAAGGTGACGCTAAATACGTTTAATTGCACTCACGTGAGTGGAGAACCCCAGACGATTGAATGTGACGAGGTCAAGTGGGTTACCCTTGATGAAATTGATAGCTATCCTTTTCCTAAGGCCAATAGTCAGATTATTGACGCGATTAAGAAACGGGTTATGGAAAATAGGTTAAATAAGCTTGCTCTTGTTGTTCCGTCTTACTCTAGTCAGAGAGAAGATAAAAAACCAACAATTTAAATCTCAGTGAGCTAACCCTTTTAAGGAGAAGAAAGAGCCCCAAAGATGCATCTCCAGGGCTCAGAATCAGGGTGCATCTACCATTCCAACATGCTTGGTTTTTTGGGCTCTATCCGGAGTTGAAGGGCGTCTTCACTAAGACTTCAAACAATTCCAGCATCATCCGAGAGTTAGTGAATTTTCCGGTTAGCCTGTTACAACAGGTTGCATTATGGACTTAGAACTGCCATGGCTCTGAAAAATGCTCAAATCATTGCATGTCCTAAGAACAGGCCATATCAAGGGCTAGAAGTTGGCATTACACACAAAAATGCGCAAAAAAAGTTCTACACATTAGTCAAAAGACCTGTCAAAAGGCTGTTGGGATTTTTTGGGGGAGTTGGGCTGTTACTCTCGGGAGAGAGTGCGATGGCTCAAGGATTTTGTCGGCCAGAGCTAGCTCAGCGAGTTAGTGCGATCGCAGCCCGCCCCATACTGACCCGAGCGCATTTAGGGCTGCTAGTAGAAACCCAAGGCCCAACTACTGCCAAGCGGCAGGTCATACTAGAGCACAATATTGATCAATGGTTTGTGCCCGCATCCACCCTCAAGCTGTTGACTACCGCTGCCGCCCTACAGCAGCTAGGGCCAGACTTTCAGATTCAGACATCTGTCCGGCTCCATCAGCAGGCCCAACAGACCAGTCTATGGGTCATAGGCAGCGGCGACCCCACATTTGGCGATCAGCAGCTTCAAGATCTAGCTCAGCAGATTGCGCAGCACGGGGTTCAACAGGTCGATCAGCTATGGGGCTATGACAGCTATTTTTCCGGTCGAGCCGTACACCCCAACTGGGAATGGGAAGACGTGCTGGCAGGCTATGGAGCTTCAGCCAATGGCCTAATTTTGAATGAAAATGCTTTAGGGGTAACACTCTACCCGACAGAAATCGGTCAACCGCTACGGGTAGAGTGGGCCGATTCTACCCAGGCAAACCGCTGGCAAGTTAACAATACATCTCTCACCATGGCCCAAGGAGCACCCTTAACCGCAGATGTAGGTCGTGATTGGAGTCAGCCAATTTTACACGTCTTTGGTAACCTGAGTGTCGATGCTGGCCCCGACCCATTTGCTATTGCCATCACCCAGCCAGGAAACTACTTTATAGAACAATTAGATCAGCGTCTGGGGCAAACAGGCATTGCGGTTACATCTGCAGGGCTTACCTCAACATTGCCCAGTCCGGACGTATCAGAGATTGCAACAGTATCGTCTCCTCCACTCTCCCAATGGCTGCCTACGATTAACCAAAATAGCAACAACCTATATGCAGAAGCCTTACTCAAATCTCTAGGCATTGCAACAGAGCAGGAAACAGATGCAACCGAAGCCGGAACAGAAGCTGTAAAAGAGGTTTTAAGTGAGCTGGGAGTAGATCCTGATAGCTATCAAATGGTCGATGGTTCAGGACTCTCACGACACAATCTGCTCACTCCTCGCACTCTGGTCGATACGCTTCAGGCAATGGCCTACAACTCGCACAGCGGCCTGTATCGCGATTCTCTTGCTGTAGCTGGACAAGCCGGAAACTTGAGCCATCGTTTTCGCAATACTCCTGTGCAAGGTCGGCTGCAAGGCAAAACTGGCTATGTCAGCAACAATGAATCCTTAGCCGGATATCTTCAGCCGTTAGAGCATCCTCCCTTGGTGTTTAGCATTTTTCTAAACAATGCTGACCTTTCAGCAACAGAGATGAGAGAGATTATCGATGAAATACTGCTAGATATTGCCCAGCTACAAGCCTGTTGAGCATTCATTGATAGTAACTAGAACCAGCGATCGAACCATAGGGAATATTGTGGAGTTTCTACAGCTTCATCTAGTCGCGTTTCTAATGCAGTCACACGCTGCTGTAACTCAATAATTAAGATGGCCAGTGTATCAAACTGTTGGTCTATAGCCGGTGCTTCAGACCTGGGGACTTGAGGGGTGGGTGCAGTAGTGCGACTAGTCCGAGGTATCTGAGATTGAAGACGGCTGACTTGGGATTGCAGCGATCTCAGCTGCGATTCCAACCGATTGATCCGAGGATTTACCAGCGACGGCGAGGCCTCAACCGCGCTAAACCAAACTCCAAAATATAGTGTCAGCCCCAGACATAGCCCAATCAAGCACCTCAAGAGAAATTTCATTGGCCATACCCATATGACGTGATCTTTATTCTAACGCTCGTGTTTTGACTAACCCGAAATTATCAAACCCAGCTCAACCCACATAGCTACCAATCAACCCTGACCCACTTGGTCAAAATTGCCACCACCTCATTGGACCGCTACGTTGGTAAAGGACGACTCCAATCGCTATGCTCGGTATAGTACTTACTGTACAAGTCTTGGATAGGAAGTAGAACAAGCGCACTAATAACGCGACTAACCAAAAGACTAAACCGAGCACTATAAATAGGGAGTCCCTGTCAAGCCAAGGATTGAGGGATTTGAGGTACGGAATTAGGAAAATACACGTGCCCTGACTTTATCAAATGTCTCTTACAATTAAGGTTACCTATTGAATGCACGGCTAAAGCACCTGAGAGGACAGTTCGATGGTCCAAGCCCCCTCAAAACCCATCTCGCTAGCAGACTTTTTAGCACTGCCAGAAACCAAACCTGGCAGTGAGTATATCAACGGACAAATTATTCAAAAGCCGATGCCTCAGGGGAAGCACAGCACCATTCAAACCGAATTTGCCAGCGTCGTTAATCTTTCCCTAAAGCCACAAAAAACAGGGCGTGCCTTTTCTGAGCTGCGCTGCACCTTTGGTGGGCAGTCGATTATTCCCGATGTATCAGTCTTTTCCTGGGCCAATATTCCCCGCGACAAAAATGGCGAAATTTCTAATGTATTTGCGATCGCACCTGGCTGGAGCGTGGAGATTCTCTCTCCGGGGCAAAGTCAGACCCTGGTGACTAAAAAATTACTCCACTGTCTAAATCATGGAACTCTTATGGGCTGGCTGATTGATCCATTTGAACAAACTGTTTTTGTTTATCTGCCGGGACAACAACCTCAGGTATTTGATCAGCCAGAACAAAATTTACCAGTACCGGACTTTGTTCAGACGTTAGAGTTAACAATCGCCTCCGTCTTTGGCTGGCTAATGGAATAGCTAGAACAGTCGCAGGCCGAAATAATACGCCTGACGCGAATCAGCTAACTGGTGCTCTGATGCAATATGGAGTCTCTAGCAGTAATAAACTGGCTCAAGCCATCTACGAGGCACGAGAAGAACGAGAGACTCAACAGCCGTCACCCATGGTACAGAATGACCAGTATGCTAGCGTGAACGAACTCGCTGCACTTCTGCGGAAATATGTGACCGCCAACTAAATCTCATCGGGATTGATTCCTAGCTCTCGCAGTTTGGCGGCTAGTCTGGTGGCTTTTAGGTTAGCCTCAGCGGCGGCGTTTGTTGCTGCGATCGCAGCTGCGTTGGCTTGTTCGGCATTCTCTTCTGGAGTGAGTAACCGATTGCCTAACTCGTCATACCAGTAAAGCCACTCTCGTTCCCAACCGTTGTAGCGACCGCTGCTAAGCCCCAAGCCTAAACCAATTTCCGGCAGCCATACAGGTTCACCTCGTAGTCGCTTGTATTCTCCATCTATCAGCTCGTATACCTCTAGTGGCTCTCGCTCCCAACGCCGAACGGGTGAATATACGGCATAATAACGAATCCCCAAATCGATGTAGCGTGCTTGTTTGCGCTCATACTCACCACCATAGGTTTTGGAAACTACTTCTAGAGCTAGTGTTGGCACAATATTGTTTTCCTCCCAGAGTACGTAGCTCAAACGACCCTGGGGTGGATTAACAAATCGCTCTACGCCAAGACTCAAAAAGCCATCGGGTACAATGGCGGGCTCTTTCGGTGCAAAATAAACGCCCATATCGACGCCAAAAAACCAGTCTTCACGAGCTGCCCAGGCCAAGGCTAATGTGGTGGCCAATAGGTTAGGGGCTAGATTTTGGAGCTCGTTATCCACAGGGGTATCGTCAGAGTCTGGCAGATCGGCAGACAAGGGTAAATTCTGCTGCTTAGGGTCATACCGGAGAACCATGGTTATGAAAAATGGCGAGTATGCCAATGCTAGCGCAATCGACAGTTTGCCCTGAAGCTTAAACGATCGATACAGGTAATCAACACCAGCCAAAATGTAGCGGACCAGGAATAATAGGATCTGTTGGGTTTACCCTGACCTTAAGCCCCTACTGTCTGCATTCCCATGAGATATCTTGTCGCTGCTTTTCGCGATCGCACCAATGCTGAAGAAGCCTATGCCAGACTGGAGGCCAATAATTTTGCCATGGATGATGTGGCTATTCTTGGCGAAGGATATAAGTCTACTGACGAGTTTGGCTTGCAAAATCCCAAGGAAGCGGCCTGGACTCAGGTAAGACGAATGGCAACCTGGCTGGTCCCTTTTGGGTTTGGCGGCGGGTTTGTCTTTAATGCCATTACGGGACTGGATACATTTACCTGGACTGGCAGACTAGGCAATGAGCTGATTGGGGGACTGCTGGGAGCCGGATCTGGTTTGATGGGTAGCTTTTTTATTGGCGGTGGGCCGCCGCTGCTGTTTAACAACAACGAAACACCTTATCGCGATCGCATTGAATCCGGTGAATATCTAGTTGTTGTCACTGGGGGTGAAAGCATTGTTACTCAAGCCGCGCGAATTCTTCAGGCGCTTGAGCCAGCCACTATCGAAGCTCGATAAGTCGTCCCATACTCAGACCAACTCTTCTGCCGATGCTCGCTTGCTGATGCTTGCTTTTAGAGCAATTGCCAGAACAGACTTAGAGGCCTGCGTCAAAAATAAAAATCCCTAAATTAGCCACCTGCTCTATGGAAGCATACATCCACACCGACATTAAATCACAGTAAGATAAGAGCTAAGTCAGAATTATTCTGAGAAGCCAGTTGTCTTTTCCTGAGGGTTCTGTCACGTTTATTGTCCGAAATACCTATGACTTCTATGGCAACTACCAGTGCCCCCGCTGCTACCAATCCGTTTCTCATTGGCCATGGCCTTCCCCCCTTTGACCAGCTGCAACCTGAGCAGGTAGAGCCTGCCATTACTCAGCTGATTGCAGACCTGACAGCAGCTTTAGACTCTTTAGAGCAAACCATGACTCCAACCTGGCAAGGTCTGGCCGAGCCCCTGACCAAAATCAGCGAGCGATTGGACTGGACATGGGGTGTTTTGGGGCATCTTATGGGGGTTAAGAATAGTCCAGAGCTGCGAACAGCCTACGAAGCTGTGCAGCCTGCTCTAGTGCAGTTTGCTACTCGTTTGAGCCAGAGTAGGGCCTTCTATAATGGGTTTAAGCAGCTGGCAAAGGAGCCTAGCCTGAGCCCAGCCCAGCAACGCATTGTAGATGCCGCTGTTCGGGATGCTGAGCTCTCAGGTGTGGGGCTAGATGGTGAAGCAAAGGACCAGTTTAATCAAATTCAGCAGCAGCTAGCGGAGCTGTCTACTCAATTTTCTAACCATGTGTTAGATGCCACAAAAGCCTTTAGTCTTGTGCTGACGACACCGGACGATATTGTCGGTTTGCCCCCCAGTTTGTTGAGTCTGGCGGCCCAAAATGCCCGCGATGCTGGGGAAGAAACGGCTACTGCAGACGCAGGTCCCTGGCGCATTACCCTGGATATTCCTTGCTATGGCCCGTTTCTTAAGCACAGCCGTCGTCGGGATTTACGCGCCCAGCTCTACCGTGCCTATGTGAGTCGTGCGTCATCCGGGGAGCTGGATAACTCTCCGCTGATTGATAAAACCCTGAGTCTGAGGAAGCAGCAGGCGAATTTGCTGGGTTTTGATACTTACGCTGACCTGAGTGTGGCTAGAAAGATGGCTCCTTCGGTCGAGGCGGTTGAAACGTTGATGGAAGAGCTACGTAGTGCTAGTTATGAGTCGGCGGTTAAGGAACTCAGCGACCTCAAGGCGTTTGCCCAAGCTCAAAAGGCTCCTGAAGCTGATGACCTAAAACAGTGGGATATCCCCTTTTGGGCAGAGAGTATGCGAGAGACAGAATTTGACCTCAATGATGAGGAACTACGGCCTTACTTTCCTCTGCCCCGAGTGCTCAACGGGCTATTTGAGTTGGCCAGCCGTTTATTTGGGGTCACTATCACTGCAGCGGATGGTCAAGCTCCTGTCTGGCATCCAGACGTGCGCTACTTTGTGATAGCCGATGCCAGCGATCAACCAATTGCCTACTTCTATCTGGATCCCTATAGCCGACCGGCTGAAAAACGGGGTGGAGCTTGGATGGATGAATGTATCGTGCGGGCTCATACAGAACCAGGCTCGGTGCGGTTGCCGGTAGCCTATCTAGTCTGTAATCAATCTCCCCCGGTGGATGGTAAACCCAGTCTGATGACCTTTCGTGAAGTGGAAACTCTCTTTCATGAGTTTGGTCATGGTCTGCAGCATATGCTGACCCAGGTGGACTATCCAGGTGCTGCGGGGATTAACAATGTGGAATGGGATGCGGTGGAGCTACAGAGTCAGTTTTTGGAGAACTGGTGTTACGACCGCAGTACCTTGTTCAAAATGGCACGGCACTATAAAACCGACGAGCCTTTACCTGAAGCGGATTATCAAAAATTGCTGGCTGCCCGTAATTTTATGACGGGGAATGCAATTTTACGTCAGGTGAATTTTGGCTGGCTGGATATCGAACTGCATTCTCGCTATCAGCCCGATGGCGCTGAAACGATTTGGCATGTTCGAGACCGTCTGGCGCAAAAGACGACAGTGCGGCCTCCGTTGGCTGAGGATGCGTTTTTGTGTAGCTTTGGCCATATTTTTGCGGGTGGGTATGCCGCTGGCTATTACAGCTACTTTTGGGCTGAGGTGCTTAGTGCTGATGCCTTTGCTGCTTTCGAGGAAGTGGGGATTGAAAATGAAGCGGCTGTGCAAGCAACCGGTAAGCGTTTTCGTGATACGGTGCTGGCTTTGGGGGGCAGCAAACATCCGATGGAGGTTTTCCAGGCGTTTCGTGGACGAGAGCCCAGCACTGAGGCGCTGTTAAAACATCGGGGTTTAAAGGCTGCCTAAATGATAGACCGTGAGGTTTACGGAGAGTTTGCCCAGAAAATAGCAGGATTTTTTTCGTTCTGGGTCCGTTCCGCCACTAGACTATAGGCAACTGGATCGGGCATACCTGCTTTGACGGACTCGACGGACATCGAACAGTCTACAAGTACGACATCATTTTCGCGCAGGGAACTGCGCGAACTGGTGCGATCGCAACTGCAAGCCCTGTTAGAACAAAACAATTATCAAGGTGCTAAAGCGCTGCTGGTGCCTGTACAGCCTGCCGACATTGCCGAAGCGATTGTAGGACTGCCGGAAGCAATGCAGGCGCTTGCGTTTCGACTGTTGTCCAAAGCAGAAGCGATTGAAGTTTATGAAAATCTGGATTCCAGCATTCAACAAACCCTGGTTGAAGACTTTAAACGTCAAGACGTCATCGACATTGTCGACAAAATGTCGCCTGACGATAGGGCTCGGCTCTTTGATGAACTCCCGACCAAGGTAGTTAGACAGTTGCTTCAACAGCTCAGTGCTCAAGAACGTGAGTCCACAGCCCTGCTGCTCGGTTATGAAGCGGGTACGGCTGGGCGGGCGATGACCCCCGAGTACATCGCCCTCAAAGAAAACTGGACCGTGGAGCGATCGCTAAACCACATTCGTAAACTGGCCAGCGTCAGTGAAACGGTTTACTACCTCTATGTCACCGACAGGGCCCGGCAGCTAACGGGCATTTTGTCGTTGCGGATCTTGGTTACAGGGCAGCCCGACCAAACCATCGGCGACCTGATGACCCGCGATGTGGTTTCAGTCAAAACCGGTGTTGATCAAGAAGAAGTGGCTAGACTGATTCAGCGCTATGACTTTTTGGCCGTTCCTGTGGTGGATACAGAAGAGCGTCTGGTCGGGATTATTACCGTTGATGATGTGATTGATATCCTCGAAGAAGAGGCGACAAAAGATATCTATGCCCTGGGCGGTGTGCAGTCTGGTGGCGATAACTATTTTCAGACTAATTTGCTGACCGTAGCGCGTAAGCGTGTAGTGTGGCTGTCGGTGTTACTAGTTGCCAACACGTTTACGGCCGCTGTAATTAAAAGCCAGGAAAGTTTAATTCAGCAGGTGGCGATTCTGGCGTCGTTTATTCCATTGTTAATTGGTGCTGGCGGCTATGTGGGCGCTCAGTCTTCAACCGTTGTTATTCGCGGCTTGAATACTGACGAACTCAAGCTGCGAGAAGCATTTCAAGTAATTCGCAGAGAAGCGATCGCAGGTGCTTTTTTAGGCTTGATGCTGGGTCTGGTTGTAACTGCCGTGATGTATGCCTTACCTGCGATTGATGCCGGTATAGCCCTCACCGTTGGCTGTAGTCTGGTAGCAATCTCCGTTTTAGCCTCTAGTGCTGGAGCCGCGCTGCCCATCTTGTTTCAGAGTTTAGGATTTGACCCAGCCCTGATGTCGGCCCCCTTCATTACTACCGTTGTGGATGTGTTTGGTGTATTTATTTATCTGGCCCTGGCACGACACGTACTCCAGCTGTAAAAATCGCTCCTGAGCCCAGCCATGTGTCATAAATAATTTAGGATAGAGACTGATGAGTTAGACAACACTCTCATTTTCTAAGAACAGGCCCTATCTACCATAGCGCTCATCCCTAATAAACTGCTCGACCATAACCGAGACGTCAGCCCGTGCTAAAAAATTTCCAGCAAGGTTTGAAGAATGACCTAATTGCCGGTCTTCTAGTGGTTATCCCCCTCGCCACAACAATTTGGCTAACCATTACCGTAGCCAGCTGGGTTATCCGTGCGCTGACAAAATTTCCCAAACAGCTTAGCCCATTTACCGATTTACACCCTGCTCTAGTCGCTCTGTTTAACCTGGGTGTCGGGTTTGCTGTGCCACTGCTAGCAATTTTGCTCATCGGTCTAATGGCCCGTAATATTGCTGGCCGCTGGCTGCTAGATTTTGGTGAGCGGGTGCTGCAATCAATACCGCTAGCAGGGCCTGTGTATAAGACACTTAAGCAGCTGCTAGAGACTGTCTTGCAAGATACCAGGAGTCAGTTTAGACGGGTCGTGCTGGTTGAATATCCCCGCCGTGGAGTGTGGGCCATTGCCTTTGTCACCAGCTCGGCTACATCGATGAATCCTGATTCGAAAATGCTGAGTGTGTTTGTCCCGACGACGCCCAATCCTACCAGTGGTTGGTATGCCGTGGTCTCTGAAACCGATGTGGTCAACCTTGAAATTTCCATTGAAGAAGCCTTCAAGGTGCTGCTATCGGGAGGGATTGTTGGCCCTAATTTAGCTGAGGCTCTTGTAGAAAAAGAAGCTGTCAGCCCATCCCATAGTCTTGACGCAGAACAAACCGAAGAGAACCACACTACCTCTGAGCCAGCGACATCCTCCCAGACAGAACCGCCAGAAACCACCGTTGAACTTGTCAATATTGATCAGCAGGCTTAGTTGTTTGGGTGTGGTGTGACTTCCACACACTGGCTGATAAGATAGCTGAGCTAGACCCACCACTTCCCATCATCATGCAATCTCGTCGCATTGCTCGTGAGCTGGCCCTACTTGGCATGAGTCAGCTTACGGACGATCCAAAACGCAGCAAGCAAACGTCTGACCTATCGGTTGAGACCCTGCTAACTGAGGCCACCCGTGCCCTCACCACCGAGGTAAAAGAAGCGTTAGAAGCTGCGTCGGCAGAACTGGTGCAGGGTAATCGTCAGCTGCTCAATAGCGAAACCCGCTCGGGTGATTTGCGCAGTGCCCAGGCTACCGTCAAAGATTCTATTGCAAAGGTGCAAACAGCGATTAACCGATTGGGAGCGGCTATAGAGCTGCCAGAATTTGTTCAGTTAGCGGGGCGAAAAGATGTTCAGACGTATGCCCAGAGAATCATCTCGCAGCTTATTCAGCATCGAGATGAGATTGATCATCAGCTAGTTAGTTCCATGGTGGGGTGGAACCTCAAGCGTCTAGCTCGTGTAGATCGAGATATTCTCAGAATCGCACTGGCCGAAATCTTATATCTGGCCATCGATAAACGCATTGTGATTGATGAAGCCATCGAAATCGCTAAGCGATACAGTGATGAAGACGGCTATCGCTTTATTAATGGCGTTATGCGTCGCGTGACGGACCAGCTGGATAAACAGAAGTTAGAGGTCCGCTCGACACCGCTAAAAATGACACAATTAACGCCTGAAGCTGATCCTGAAAGTGCAACCGAAGAACCTTGACCTGCTTCAATTAATCTCTGTCAATGAATTTGGTGGCACGCTAGCTACAGGCTGACTTTTTCCCAATAGATACCGCCTACTCTTCTCCATTGTCCATTCTTCGCCCTATGTCTTCATTTAATTGGTTTCGCCGTGGCTATGATGAGCCCTCTGAGAATAAAAAAGAGACTGCTCAAATAGATGAAAGCAGCGATGCCGCTGATGATGTGTCTGGCGCAGAGGAGAATGAGGTTCCTGCCAGTGCTGAAGATTATCTAGCCTGGGCCAAGGCGGCTTATCAAAATATTCAGACTCAGCAGGGGGTGGCTGATGAGTCTGAGCCAGAAGCTGTGTCTGAGCCAGAAGCCACGCCTGAGCCAGAAGCCATGCCTGAGCCAGAAGCTGTGCCTGAGCCGGAAAAAGAGCTCGAAACTGAAGCACCGCTGACGGCTGAAACACCTATCCCAGCTGCGGCAGGCGAAGTGCCCGAAGAAACCGGACCAGCTGTAGATGAGGAGACTCCAGCGCCATCTGTGGCTGCGCCCTTTTGGGCTAAAGCCGCCGAAGCTGAACGAGAAGCCCGTTTAGCCAAGCTTAAGCAAGAGGCCATTGTTGAGCCGGAGCCAGAGCCAGAGCCGGAACCAGAGCCAGAGCCGGAACTGGTCATGCCTGACGTTGATCTAGACGAGGCATTTTTATGGTCAGCCGAAGTGCTAGCTTCCCAGGGGCGGCGTCCAGATGATATTTCTCTCGAAGAAATTACCTGGCTTAATCAGCTGCGCCAGGGATTGGGCAAAACCCGCCGGGGACTGGTCAATCAGCTAAAGGCTGTAGTAGGGCAAGGGCCGCTCAATGAAGACGCTGTCTATGAAATTGAAGCGTTGTTGCTACAGGCTGATGTGGGTGTAGATGCCACTGACACGATTATTGAGGCGCTCCAAGCCAGGATGCAAGAGGAGACTCTACCGCCGGATGCGGCTATTCTCTATCTCAAGACTCTTTTGCGACAAATGCTGGATAGCCCGCTTGGGGGAGAGCACAATATACTATTTGAGCCTGAAAGTGAGCAACTCAACATTTGGCTCATGATTGGGGTCAATGGAGCAGGTAAAACTACCACCATTGGTAAGCTCACCCACATTGCGAAAAAGTCTGGCTATAACTGTCTAATTGCTGCTGCTGATACCTTTCGAGCAGCGGCTGTGGAGCAGGTAAAGGTGTGGGGGAGCCGTAGTGGAGTCGAGGTGATTTCTAATCCCGGTCAAAATACGGACCCGGCCTCAGTGGTGTTTGATGCGATCGCAGCGGCCAAAGCTCGTAATACAGAACTGCTGCTGGTGGATACCGCCGGTCGTTTACAAAATAAGAAAAACTTGATGGATGAGCTGGCTAAGGTGCGGCGCATCATTGATAAAAAAGCGCCCGATGCCAAGGTAGAGGCACTGCTGGTATTAGATTCCACCCTGGGGCAAAACGGTGTGCGTCAGGCCCAGGTATTTTCAGAAGCTGCCAACTTGAGTGGGGTGGTATTAACCAAGCTAGATGGCACCGCCAAGGGTGGTGTGGCCCTGGCGGTGGTGCAGCAGCTGGGGTTACCGATTCGATTTATCGGTGCTGGGGAAGGGATTGAAGATTTGCGACCCTTCTCCAGCTATGAATTTGTAGAAGCACTATTAAGTGGTTAACCATGCCGGTATACTTTTTTTGGGGAGCCGATGAATTTCGGATGAAAAAGGCGGTGCGAGCTTTGTGCGATCGCAACCTGAACCCAGACTGGGCCAGCTTTAACTACGAAAAAATTACCCCTGAACAGTCAGATGCTGTTATCCAGGGATTAAATCAGGCGATGACGCCTCCCTTTGGTATGGGTAAACGGGTGGTGTGGCTGGCGGATACTCCCGTTTGTCAGCGCTGTTCAGCCGCCCTGTTGACTGAGCTAGAACGCACACTACCCAATATTCCTGATAGTGCCATCTTGCTGCTGACCAGCGCTAACAAACCAGACGGGCGGTTAAAGTCCACGAAGCTGATCAAAAAATACGCCGATATCCGCGAGTTTGACACCATTCCTCCCTGGAAAACAGACCAGATTGAGCATCAGGTGTATCAAGTTGCTAAAGCGGTCGGATTGCAGCTTACCCCCAAAGCGGCCGCACTGCTTGGCTCTGCCATCGGTGCCGACACCCGCCGGTTATATAACGAACTAGAAAAACTAAAAACCTACTGGCCCCAACCCCAAGCCCTGCCACCTGAAGCGGTGAATGCTCTGGTAGCCACTAGTACCCAAAGCAGTTTGCAGCTGGCAGCGGCCCTGCGTCAGGGCAAAACCGATCGTGCCCTCACTCTGATTACAGAGCTTTTAGAGCGTAATGAGCCAGCTCTGCGGATTGTGGCTACCCTGGTCGGGCAGTTTCGTACCTGGCTATGGGTCAAATTGATGACTGAATCGGGCGAGCGCGATACCCGTGTTATTGCCCAGGCGGCTGATGTTGGTAATCCAAAACGGATCTATTTTTTGCAAAAAGAAACATACGGTGTTTCATCGGTACAGTTAAAAAATGCCCTGAAGCTTTTGCTATCGCTTGAATATTCGCTTAAACGGGGTGCGCCTGAAACAGTAACTTTACATACCAAAGTCATTGAACTGGCGCATTGCTTTAAGCCGCTTTAAGGTTTTACTATGCAATATCCCTGTTTTTTTGCTGTTGCTGATTAGGGGAATGTACCGATTGTGAGCGTGACTGTTGGCCTAGATCTCACAAACAGCATTCATCCTAAGATTCAGCAAGGGCTGTTTTTATTCAAATCTGTCGGAATTTGCTAGGTATTACAATGATGCTTCTTCCTCGTCACTTCAGGAATGATAGCCCGCTTCGTAAACGTTGGATAATGGGAGCCAGCGTTGGTCTTGTTACAGGTACTCTGGCCCTATCGACGCTTTGGCAGCGTGGTTACACCCAGAGCTTTACCGAGCAAGAAATTAGCACTTATGCTGCTGCTGTAATGGCCATTGAAGAGATTCGACCCCAGGCCTATGCCGATATTAGCGACCTGATGACCATTGCTAATGAAGATGTCACCCGTTACGATTTGCGCTGTCTGAGTGCCAGTGGGCTAGCAACGTTGCCTCGGACTGTGCGATCGCAGGTGCGCCGTCTGCTAGTCAATTACTGTAACGATGCAAAGGAAATCGTGGAGGAAGCTGGTCTTACAGCTCAGCTATTTAACTCCAATACAGTCACTCAACGACAGGATGAAGCGCTAACAGAGCAGATACAATTGGAGATAGCCAAGCTGTAATAGGACCGTTGCCTCTGTCGCTTGGCTCACCGTTTTATTGCCAACCGTTTCACTCTCTACATCACCCCTATGCAATTTATTGATCAAGCCGAAGTTGATGTTTGTGGGGGTAATGGTGGAGACGGTCTAGTCGCCTTTCGTCGAGAAAAGTATGTCCCTGCTGGTGGGCCATCTGGCGGTCGCGGCGGCAATGGTGGCTCGGTTATTCTGCAAGCGGTCTCAAATCTACAAACGCTGCTGGATTTTCGCTATGCCCACCGCTTTCAAGCCGAACACGGTCAGCGCGGCGGCCCTAAAAATATGACTGGTGCGACGGGAAAAGACCTAGTTGTGGAAGTTCCCTGCGGCACCATGGTCTACGATGCCGAAACGGGCGACCTGTTGGGGGATTTGATCACCGAAGGGCAAACCCTATGTGTGGCGGAGGGCGGCAAAGGTGGTTTGGGTAATTCAGCTTTTTTGAGCAATCGTAACCGGGCACCGGAGACGTCTTTACCAGGGCTACCGGGTGAAGAAGGGCGGATTCGTCTAGAGCTAAAATTATTGGCAGAGGTTGGCATTATTGGTCTGCCTAATGCGGGTAAGTCAACATTGATTTCGGCCCTATCGGCGGCTAAACCAAAGGTGGCGGACTATCCGTTTACCACGCTAGTGCCCAACCTGGGGGTGGTCCGTAAACCTACAGGCGATGGGGCTGTGTTTGCAGATATTCCAGGGCTGATTGAAGGAGCTCATGCGGGGGCTGGTTTGGGGCACGATTTTCTCCGTCATATTGAGCGGACTCGGGTGCTGCTCCATGTGATTGACATTACGACCCTGGACCCGATTGAGCACTACCACACAATTCAGCAAGCGC
>ERZ1740059.461-NODE-461-length-21443-cov-6.383393_pt1 | contig 21443 bp, 21 predicted proteins | sample MGYA00581744_ERZ1740059 | MGnify/ENA primary metagenome ERZ1740059 (study PRJEB43018, sample SAMN04849738) | marine metagenome | isolation source: floating plastic debris | place: Pacific Ocean | collected 2008-08-28 | study: EMG produced TPA metagenomics assembly... | reverse complement strand
CATTGGTTTCGGCATAGGTCGCGGCGCAGCCCATCAGGGCGACCACCGAAAACGCAGACACAGACAAAGCACGGACCATCGAATCCTCCAGATTTCATTTGATATATCTTTATGCCTTTGTATCAGCATGGATCAACCGAAAACTCGGTCGCAGGTCGCGAAATGCGGCCATGGCTTGGAGTTTGCAGCCAAGAGCGATAGACCATGCTTATAGTTGATGGACCTGACCCATGCCTGACACCGCGATGATGAGATTCACGCCCACAGATATTGATGAATCGGCGGGAATTCCGCTCTATCAGCAGATCTATAATTTGCTGCGCGCCCGCATCATGGATGGCACCATGGCGCTGAATGACCGCCTTCCCGCCGAGCAGGATCTGACCCAGGCGCTCGGCGTCTCGCGGATTACGGTCAAACGCGCCATGAACGAGCTCGCGGTGGCCGGCCTGGTGCGACGGCAACGCGGCATCGGCACTGTGGTCATCTATGATGTCGCCGCGCCGACTGTGAAAGGCAGCTTCGAGACCATGATTGATGGTCTGACCCGAATGGGCGTCGAGACCGAGGTCCAATTGCTTGATTGTACCGTTGGCACGGCCAGCCCGGCGATTTCGGAGGCTCTGGAACTTTCCGGCAAAATTACCAGCGTGCAGCGCATTGTCCGGCTGCGACGGCTTGATGGCGAACCTTTTTCCTATCTCGTGACCTACATCCCGTATGATGTGTCTGAAGGCTATGATGACGCTCAGCTGGCGACCGAGTCTCTGATCAAGCTTCTGGAACAGGCCGGCCACGCCCCGGTCGAGGCCGAGCAGACCATTACCGCCACATCGGCAGAACCTGCCGTTGCGGCGAATCTGGGCGTTGCGCCCGGCTCGCCCCTGCTGCGCATTCACCGCGTCATGAAGGATGCAAAGGGCCGTCCGGTCCAGGATATTACCGCGCATTACCGCGCGGATCGGTTCGAATATCATATGCGGCTCAATCGCAGCAATGCAGCTGAAGCCGACTGGACCACCGAAAAGTGACAATCTGCCCCTCGCCAGCCGCGATTTAAATGATATATCATTTAAATCTGGAGGTTTTGGCGTGCTCGATCAGGCCCTTTTTGCGCTTATTCACGTATTGGTCTTCGTCTACTGGTTAGGCGGCGACCTGGGCGCGTTCTATAGCAGTCATTATCTGACCCGGCCGGATGTCAGCGCCGATCGACGCCTGATGGCCGCAAAAATTGTTGGCGATGTCGATATGGCCCCGCGAACAGCGTTGATCCTCGCCCCTCCCACCGGTCTGCTGCTCGCGGAGAGCAAAGGCTGGCTCAGCCTCGGCCTGCCGGCGCTGATCGCGATTGTGGTCGCGTCCCTGGTCTGGCTCATCATGGCCTGGCGGCTCCATCTCGATCATTCCGGTCCGAATGCCGGTTTAAAGGCGTTCGACAGCTGGATCCGATATGGATTGGTCGCACTACTCACGGGTTTGGCCATTGCCGGCCTGATCGGAACCATCACTCTACCCCTCTTCATCGCGCTGAAACTGCTCGCCCTGGCGGGCTGTGTGGCGCTTGGCCTTTATATTCGCGTCGTTCTGAAACCGCTCGGCCCGGCCCTTATGGGTCTGACGGGCGATCAAGCGACCGCCGCCGAAGCGGATCTTGCCCAAACGCTCAATCGGGCGCGTCCCCTGGTCATGGGGATCTGGGTCCTGCTTCTCATTGCTGCTTTTCTCGGCCTCTGGACGCCGACCTCATTCTAGGAGACTTTGACTCATGCCTGACGATATCAAATCCGCTTCCGACTTATCCGGCGTCCTGAAACAGCACCTCGGCGAGGACGGCCTCAAGGACGATTCCGCACATCGCGAATTCATGAGCCAGGACATCTGGGCCAAAGGCGAAACCGCAGCGTTCGTGGCCGCGCCGACCACGCTCGAAGAGATGCAGACCGCGATCCGCGCTGCGCATGAGCGGGGCATTTCCCTGAACCCGCGCGGCGGCGGCTATTCCTACACCAAGGGCTACACCCCGGATCGTGACAATGTCGGCATTCTGGACATGTCCAGGCTCAACCAGGTCGTCGAGATCAATACAGAAGACATGTATGTCACCGTCCAGGCCGGGGTAACCTGGGCGCAACTATATGAAGCGCTGAAACCACATGGCGTGCGCACGCCCTTCTGGGGACCACTCTCCGGCATCGGGTCGACGATTGGCGGCGGCCTGTCCCAGAACAATGCCTTCTTCGGCGCAGGCAAATATGGCACGACCGGCGAGAGCCTGCTCTCGATCAGTGTTGTCCTCGCCGATGGCACACTGGTGCGCACCGGTACAGGCGGCACCAAGAATGGCAAGCCGTTCTGGCGCTATTACGGACCGGATCTGACCGGCCTGTTCTGCGGCGATGCAGGCGCGCTCGGCTATAAAGCCGAAGCCACATTCCGCCTGATCCCGCTGCCTAAGGCCGAAGAGACGGCCAGCTTCGAATTTGGCTCGAGAGATGCCTGCGCGAAAGCCATGGAACAGATGATGCGCGAGGATATTGCCTGCGAGATCTTTGGCTTCGATCCCAACCTGACCAAGGTCCGCCTCGCCCGCGCCAGCCTGGTTTCGGATGCCAAGGCTCTGACCAATGTCATGAAAAGCCAGGGCTCCCTGCTCAAGGGTCTGCGCGAAGGCGCGAAGGTCGCCCTGGCCGGGCGCGGCTTCATGGACAAGGTCGACTATTCCCTGCACGTCTGTGTCGAGGGGCGATCGGCTGCCGGCGTCAAGGAAGATATCCAGGTCCTGAAGGACATTGTCGCACAGCTTGGTGGCAAGGAAATCGAAAACTCGATCCCGAAAATCATTCGCGCCAATCCGTTCGGCCCGATGAATAATATCCTCGGCCCACAAGGCGAGCGCTGGGTCCCGATCCATGGCATTGTTCCAACTTCGGAAGGTCCGAACACCTGGGCCGAGATCGAAGCCGGGTTCGAGGCCATGGCGGACGAGCTCGACAAGCATGACATTCTGACCGGCTTCCTGATCACCAGCCTCGGCACAACCGGCTATCTGATCGAGCCGGTCTTCCTGTGGCCCGAAGAGGTCTGGCCCATCCATGAGCACACGGTCGGCGATGAGTGGATGAAAAAGATCAAGCGGCATGAGGCCAATCCGGACGCCACCGCGGTTGTCGATAAAGCCCGGCAAGTGGTCCTCGACGTGTTCAGCAAGCGCGGCGGCGCCCATTTCCAGATCGGCCGCACCTATCCCTACAAGGAGGGCCGTGAAGAGGCGACGTGGAAACTGGTCGAAGCCATCAAGAAGGCCGTCGACGAAAAAGGCATCGTCAATCCCGGTTCGCTGGGGCTCAGCTAGACATGACCGTCTTGCAAGCGCGCGACCCGCGCACCGGTGCGCTGGACTATCAATTCGAAGCGACCAGCCGCGACGACATCGAACGCACCAGCAATCGGCTGCGCGCCGGTGGCCAGGACTGGCAAGCGCTCGGCATGCATGGCCGGATGGCAAAGCTTGGGGAATTCTCAGATGCGCTCGGCCAACATCATGCTGCCATCGCCGATCGATTGAGCGTGGATACCGGTCGCCGCGCCATCGCCGCGCGCGAAGTGGACGGTGTGATTGGCGCCATATTCGGCTGGCTCGCGCAGGCCCCGAATCTGCTGCCGGAAGGCTGGACGGACGGGCGCAACAATCCCGCAATCCGACATGCGCCGCAATTTGTGCCCTATTCCCTGGTCGGCGTGATCAGCCCGTGGAACTTTCCGCTCACGCTGAGCATGATTGATACAATCCCGGCCCTGCTGGCGGGCTGCACGGTGATAATCAAACCGTCTGAAGTGACCCCGCGTTTTGTCGAGCCGGTTATGGCGGCGATCAAGGATGCCGGCTTGCAGGACGTGCTGACCTTCGTTCAGGGCGACGGTGCAACCGGCGGCGCCTTGATCGATCATGTTGATGCGGTTTGCTTCACCGGCTCGGTCGCTACGGGCCGCAAAGTCGCTGCTGCTGCAGCCGGTAATATGATCCCGGCCTTCCTGGAACTTGGCGGCAAAGATCCTCTCATCATCCTGGAAAGCGCAGATCTGGAGAAAGCCACGGATGCCGCCTTGCGCGGTTCGATTCTGTCGACAGGTCAGGCCTGTCAGTCGATTGAGCGCATCTATGTCGCCCGATCCATCCATGACGCCTTCCTGACCCGGCTGACCGAAAAAGCAAAATCCGTCGAACTGAACTGGCCAGACATTGGCCGCGGCCATCTGGGACCCATCATATTCGACAAACAGGCCGATACACTACAAGCGCATATTGATGATGCCGTCACCAAAGGCGCGCGGGTCATGTCTGGCGGAACGGTCGAAAATCATGGCGGCGGCAAATGGCTGCTGCCCACCATACTTGCCGACGTCACCCATGAGATGGACGTGATGCGTGACGAGACATTTGGTCCAGTCCTGCCCGTCATGGCGTTCGATTCGGTTGAAGACGCGATCGCGCTGGCGAACGATACGGAGTTCGGGCTGTCAGCCGCGGTCTTTGCCGGCACGCTGGAAGAAGCCGAAACCGTGGGTCGTCAGATCGAGGCGGGCGGGGTTTCCCTGAATGACGCGGCTTTGACCGCTTTGTTCCACGAAGCCGAGAAGCACAGTTTCAAACTTTCCGGCATAGGCGGCAGCCGTATGGGCCCGGCCGGCTTCCAACGCTTCTTGCGTCGCAAGGCCTTAATTGCCAATACAGGCGCACCAGCCCCAATCGGGGCGTTTGCCGAGGATGCCAATTGACCGCCGCCATTCGCCTGGACATCGCGCCCCCTTTCGCTGAACTCGTCCTCAACAAACCGGAAAAGCGCAATGCGCTTTCGGTCGATATGTGGGCGGCCATTCCTGGAATGGTCGATGCAGCCGTGACCAATGACGCGGTCAAAGTCCTGATCATTCATGGCGGCGATGCCGGCGCCTTCGCAGCCGGGGCGGATATTTCCGAATTCGAAGACACCTACGCCACCAAGCAAAGCGCCAAAGCTGCCGGCGACACGATTGCTGCCGCCCTGAATGCCGTCGAGACCTGCCCGAAGCCGACCATGGCCGCCATTGAAGGCGCCTGCGTCGGCGGTGGTGTCAGCCTGGCCATGGCGTGTGATCTGCGCGTCGCCAGCGCGCGCTCCAAGTTTGGGGTAACCCCCGGCAAGCTTGGCCTGGTATACCCGGCGGGCGACACACGGCGCTTGCTGGAAGCCATCGGGCCCGGCGCGACCAAGGACATTTTGTTCACAGGGCGCATCTTTCCAGCTGCCGAAGCCAAGGAGATGAAACTAATTGATCGCTTGAGCGAAGACGGGCAGGCCGTCGAGGCTGCGCAGGCCTTTGCCGCCGACATTGCCGCCATCTCGCAATGGTCAACGCGCGCCACCAAGCAAATGATCAAGGGTCTGCAAGCCGGCTGGACCGATAATGATCCCGAGGCCGCCAATCTCTTTCTCGACGGTTTCTCGAATGAGGATTTCAAGGATGGCTATAAAGCCTTCCTCGAAAAACGTGCACCCAATTTCACTTTCAAATAGCTACCATTCATAGCCGGACGGCATTGGCGGTTTGCCAAACACTGTCTCAAGCGCCCCGGCGACCTGCAGCGTTTCGCGATCATGCCCCTGCGGCCCGATCACCTGAACCGAGAGCGGCAATCCCGCCTTGCTCAGACCGGTATAAATCGCGGTAGCTGGCAATTGCGCAAAGTCCGCCCAGGCGGTGAAGTCGGCCTGATTGGCCGGCACGTCAGCGGCGAAGTTGAAGGCCTCTTGCGGGGCGGTCGGCGCGATGATGAAATCAACTTCGTTCCAGACTCGCTCTGCCGCTGCATGAACATCGCGAATGTGCTGATACGCCGCCTCGACCTTCTCGGTTGACTGACGCACGCCCCAGTGCAGCAAGCTGTAAAATGTGTCGCTGAAACCCTCAGGGCGCGGACCATCCGCGCTGACCTGATGCTCTTTGGCGCCTTCGACCTCCGAGACGACCAGGCCCGCACGCCGCGACCGCGAATAATCATAGACCGGTGGCGCGACATCGTTCAGCGCGAGCGCTCCCGCCAACGTGGACCGAACCGAGGCGATCCCGGATTCAACCGCAGGCGTGAGGTCGACATCGCCCTGCCCCGTCCAGACCCCTATTTTGAGCCCTTCCAGAGGTGTTGCCATGAAGGCTCCCGGTTCATCCCAATCCGCGAGCACATGCATGGCGTGCCAGAGGGTCTCAACATCACGTGCGAGCGGACCCACATGATCGAGCGTCGTGGAAAGCGGAACCACACCGGCGTCGGGGACAAGACCCGTTGTCGGCTTGTGCCCTTGCACGCCGCAACAGGCCGCCGGAATTCGAACGCTGCCCATTGTATCGGTGCCAAGCGCAACATCGCACAACCCAGCCGCGACCGCGGCGCCCGACCCACCAGACGAACCGCCTGGCGTAATTCCCTCCGCCCACGGATTGTGCGTCCGCCCATAGGCTTCATTATCGGTCGTGGCGCCCAGCGCGCCTTCATGCATGTTCACCGTCCCAAGCACCGTGCCGCCTGAGGCCCGAATACGGGCTATTACAACTGCATCATCTGTCGAGATACGATTGCGATACGCCTCACACCCTGCGGTTAAAGGTAATCCCTTGACCGCGATGTTCGATTTGGCCGCCCAGGCCAGGCCATCGCCCTGCGGATCATTCGTGACATCCACAAAAGCATTGAGGCCCGAATTGAACCGGTCAATGCGGGCACGATAGTCAGGACGCATCACTTGAACCGATCATCGATGAGACGGATCGGCTTTTGACGAACTTCGGTTTGCGTCAGATCGGCAAGCCCACCTGGCGCGGATAATTCGACGCCACAATCAATGCCGATTTTCTGTTTCAGCAGAGCTTTATACTTCGCCGCCTCATTCGCATTGGTCGGGCCATTCACCTCGGCGCAGACGATAAACTCATCCCGGCCCGCCGCGTCGCGTTCCGCCTTGCAGATAAATTCACCGGCAAAACTGCTGACCTCTTCCAGGAGCGGCCCCATGGCTTGCGGGAAAATATTGATGCCGCGAATCTTGACCATATTGTCCGACCGACCAAGAAAGCCCTCGATCCGTTTGAAATTCACGCCGAGTGAAGACGACCCGGTTTTCACCTTGGTCACGTCATGCGTATTGAAGCGAATGATCGGATAGATATCGTCCTTATAGAGACAGGTGCAGACCATATCGCCCTGCGCGCCATCGGCCAGCCGCTGACCGGTATCAATGTCGCAGACTTCGAGGAATTGCGCATCTTCCATAACATAAAGCCCGTCACGGTCCGGGCCTTCCCCGGCAATACAGCCCGTATCGCCAACACCATACCAGTCGAAACAGTCCACACCGCCCCAGCTTTCCGACAGGCTTTGCTTGTCCTCGCGCCCCAGATGGCCAGAGACCATCCTGATCTTGAGATCCTTGACCGGGTCGATGCCCTGTTCAACGGCGACCCGTGCGAGCTTCTTGATATAGTCGGCGAAGCCAACAATCACGGTCGCACCAAAGTCCCGCATCAGCTCGACCTGACGCACGGAGCGCGTCTCGACGCCCGTACCGGCGGACATGAAAATGGCACTGGTCCAGTGAATGACGCTCTCGCGGACATAGTGCCCGCCATTGATCATGCCGTGCCCATAGACCGAATGGACAACATCATCCGGGCGCAATCCCTGAAACCGGTAGAGCCGACCGAGTAGAACATTCTGCGCTTCACGGCTCTTGGCCCCGAAGAGCAGGACTTGCGGGGTCCCCGTCGTGCCTGACGTTGTATGCATGATCACGGGCGGGCGGCCCTCCGGATAGCTTTCGAAGCCGGCAAAATCCCCCAAAGGCGGCGTCCGCGCGATACTGTCCATGATGTCGGATTTGTCGAACACAGGCAGTTGCGACAGCGTCTCCAAGCCCTTGATGTCGCCAGGCTCGATCCCGGCCTCGCCCCAGAGATGCTGATAGAAAGGCGTCTGCCAGGCCCGCGCGACACAGCGCGCGAACAGTTTTTCCTGATGCGCGCGAATCTCATCCGGACTGCGCTTGGCAAAGGCCAGGAAGTCATCGCCAATCGGATGATCCTGTTGCAGCGCGTTCCAGTCGACACTGTTGAAATAGGTGTGGTGTTGCCCTGCCATGATCAGCTCTCCAATCCAGCGGCGAGACGGCTCAGCACGGACACGTCCGCAACCGTCTCAAGGTTATTTGTGAGGTCTATGAGTCTGCCGGCGAGGTCCGGGCGATCTTCGCCAAAGCCAAACGCCACGCAGCGATGGAATTTTTCAAGATGCGCCTGTTCGCTCATCGGGTCGGCCGGCGCGCCGTAGAGCGTCTCAATACGGGCTTCGACGGTCCGACCGTCTTTCAGATGCGCAACCGCGATTTGAGGGGTAAAAGCGGCCGGATCCGGCGAGCCGTCATCTATGACCTCAATTTTCTGACCCAGCGCGAAAATTGCCGGATCGCGCCGTTTTTCAACGGAAAAATCGTCCAGCCCGACCTGTCCGCTCATCAGGGCGACAGCCCCCGAGTACTGGAAACACAAACGCGCATAATTGACCGCCATGTCGGACGTGATGGGACGCCCCACCAGGCGGTGGATCAATGGCGGCGCGGTCAGCGTGAGTCGCTCAACCTCCTCCGCGCGCACGCCCTGGTGCCGTAATTTCTGCATCAGGACGATACCGCCCTGCGCCGCGCGGCCCGTTGGAAAGGGCTTGTGGCTGACTTGCGCGATGCGCCAGGTCTGACCGAGGGAGGCAATAACCTCCTTCGGATCCGCTGCGTCTTCGAACAAAGCGAAATAGCCGAACGGGCCTTCCAGACTGTCATGCGGCCCTGGCATCCCATGGGCCGCGAGATCGCACGCCATGACCGCGCCGCGCGCCGCGTTGCCGATCTGAATGGGTAGAGCCGGTTTGCCCTCGACATGCGCCTGCATGGTGCCGGAATTGAAAGCCAGGGCGTAGCCAAGCGCATCCTTCGTCTGCTCTTCTGACAAGCCACGTAGCCGGGCAATGCCGAGCGTGGCGCCAAAGATACCAGCATTGGCAGGACGAAAGAATTTGATTGGACTGGTCACGCTGACGCCAATGCCCGCCGCGAGATCAACCGCCACCGCCATGGCCACGGCGAGCGACTCGCCCGGGACATCGCCTTGTGCATCGCACTCCGCCATCAGCGCCGACAGGATCGTCGCGAGTGGATGCACGACGGCCGGCTCGTGCACGCAATCATATTCCTGACAATGGATCTGGAAGCCGTTGATGAACGCGGCATTGGCCGGCGTGGTTGCAAAGCTGCCGACGCCCCAGACCTGCGCCTTGCCGTCACCGGCCCAGGATGCGGTGGATCGTCGAACCGTCTCGGTCAAAGGCGCCCCAGCCCCGGCAATGCCGACCCCGATCGTGTCGAGCAGATAGGTCTTCACCGCCCGTACGGCGGCTGGGGACAGATCCGAGAACCGGGTCTCAAGTCCGTGGCGGACAAAGGCATCGATCATGCCACTCAAGTCAAAACCTCCCGCAAGCGCTGCATCAGATCGCCGATACTCAGATCATCGCTCATCAACATGACAGAAAGCGCCCGCGACGACTCGCCAGACATACCGCCAGCGCGCATCAGGCTTTCAGCTTTTTCAACCAGTTGCATTTCCCCGATCGGATTTTCGGGATCGCCCAGAGCGTCCGCCATGATGACCGTCGCGCCATTTGCGGAAACCTCAGCGCCAAACCGCGCCGGGTATCGATCCTGATAGTCCGCGCCAATCTCGACCTCCACCTTCGCCCGCAAGGCGGACAGGTCCGGCGCTTGAATCGAGTCAATGCTGAAATCTTCGAGCGCAGGGGCACCTCGGCTTAGCGCCGTCGCGACAGAGTGCTGCAGCGAGAATTTTGCTTCGATGACGGTTTCCGGTGACGGGCGATCACAAAACTTCAAGGCATCCGCATAGGTCCGAACCGTGATGCGATCGATCTGGTCGAGCGCGACCCGGTCTCGCAATTCCAGCGCGGCATCGATCGCCGCATGCGCATGACGGCAGGCCGGCCAGGGCTTGAAACTGACATCATGGATCATCCAGTCGGCTTGATCGGCAAGGACGTGCCGCGGGTCGCCATCGGGACACATCGCCTGGAAAAAACCCTGCTCCCCTTCCAGGATATTGAGAGGCCCCTGAAAGCCGAGCTGCGCAAGCCGCGCGGCATCCACGCCCGCGCGCGCCGCGGCAGCCGTATGCAATTGCTTGCCCATGCTGGCAGCGTCATGCCGTGTATGCCAAAGCCCCGCCGACTGGCTTGTGGCCAGCGCCAGCGCATGCCCGGTCCGGGTTTCATCAAGTTCCAGCAAGTTTGCGCAAGCCGCAGCCGCCCCGATCGCACCGCAAGTCCCGGTCGAATGCCACATCGCATAATGCGCCGGTCCGACGGCCCGGCCCAGGCGAATGGTCGCTTCATAACCACGAACAATAGCCGCCAGGACATACTTGCTTGCGGATCCAGAGTGCTCAGCCAGTGCAAGCGCCGCCGGGATAATGCTTGGCCCGGGATGCAAGAGCGCCCGCTTATCGACATCATCCATTTCGAGAATATTGCCGAGGCCGCCCCAAACAAAGGCCAACCCGCTGGCCGCGCTCTGCCTCAGGACCATTCCGGCTGGCTCTTTCGCCCCCGCCACAGCGCAGCCGATCCAATCGAGCAAATGCAGGCGGGCCCGTTGCAGATCATCCGCCTCCAAAGGGCGCGCAAGCAAGCCTGAAAGCGCTGTCAAAACTGGGGTTTCGAAAATTTGTCCGGACATATTCTGGTGCTTACACAAAGTTTGTGGTTGAGTGAACCCGAAACTTACGCCACCGGTCAAAAAATGAAGTTTTTATCGATCTCAGATGCCCTTGCGCGATACCGTGAATCCTTGCCGAAACAGGCGCGGATCTATGTTGCCGGCTGTAGTGGCGAGCCGCTGGCGATATGGGAGGCGTTACAGAAAGACCCTGATCTCGCCGCCGGTATAACTTTCCTCGGAATATGGATTCCCGGGGTCAACCAAACCGACTGGGCGAGCCTGCATCCGACAGCGGGTGCTGAGAGCATATTTATCTCGCCTGCCCTGCGCCCCTCTTTCGACTCCAGGCAAACCCGCTTCCTGCCGCTGAGCTACACACAAAGCACGAGATGGCTGTCCGACACAAAGCTGGATGGCGGCGTGGTGATGGTATCATCGCCCGATGAGAACGGCCTGGTCAGCCTTGGCGTGTCGGCGGATTTCTCAACCCTTATTCTGGACCGCGCGTCCGTGCCCCTTCTTGGCGTCGTCAATCACGCCATGCGTGCGCCGGTACATGGACCGAAAGTTCAGCTCGACCGGTTTTCGATCGTCGCAGAAACGGACACCCCCCTGGCGCACGTCGACGAGTCGGATTTGCCGGAAACCTTCTCCATGATTGGCGACCACATTGCCGGTCTGTGCAATGCGGGTGATACCTTGCAGTTCGGTTTGGGCAATGTGCAGCAGGCGGTTCTGAAAGCCTTGAGGAACCACACTAATCTGAAAATCCATGCTGGTATGATCTCAACGCCTCTGATTGATCTGCTGGATCGCGACGCCATCGCAGCAGACTATAGCGCCATCACAACCGGAGTCGCCATCGGCACAAGCGCGCTTTACGATCGCGTGGTCTCCGAAGATCGGATCCTGTTCGCGCCGGTCACCTATACGCATGCCATATCCACGCTAGCCGAGATTGAGAATTTCAAGGCGATCAATTCCTGCCTGGAAGTCGATCTATTTGGTCAGGCGAATGCGGAATTCATCAAGGGCCGCCAGATCTCGGGCACAGGGGGATTGGTCGATTTCCTGCGCGGAGCCGCAGCCTCTCCGACCGGTCGCGGCATCCTCGCGCTCGCCTCCACCGCCAAGCAAGGCACGATCAGCCGCATCGTTCCCCGCCTGCCCGCAGACGCAACATCGATTGCACGCGCCGATGTCGACACGGTTGTCACCGAGCATGGCGTCGCAGAGCTGAAGCATAAGACAATTGAACAACGCGCCGAGGCGCTTATCTCCATCGCGGATCCGCGCTTTCGGGACGCGCTCTCCACGGCCTGGCAAGACATGCGAAAGGGCTTTTAAATGCCAACAGCACAACCGCGCTACCGACAACTGGCAGAACAGTTTCGCAAAGCCATCACCTCCGGAAAATACAAGCCCGGGGACGCGCTGCCGACCGAGATGGAGATTTGCAGCACGCACAAAGTGTCGCGCCACACGGCCCGCGATGCCTTGCGCATTCTGACGGATGACGGCCTGATCGAAAGACGGCGCGGCGCCGGAACCGTCGTGGCGGAACGCGGCATTCCCGCCTTTGCTCAACCCATTGGTGATTTCGACTCTATTCTACAATATGCGCGCGACTCGCATTTTGACATCAGCACGGTGCAGGCGGCGGATGAAGAAACGCTGGATCGGCTGGGCCTGACCGGCGACTATACCCAGATGATCGGGTTTCGCCGCGTCGCGGACCAGCCCCCGCAGGCCATCACGGCAGTCTACATCCCGACTGACCTGGTACCGGATGCCGAAATCATTGCCAGTCTGCCAGGATCGATTTCCGAATGGATCGAAGCCAATCGAGATGTCAGTATCGAACGCGTGATGCAGCGTATGGAAGCGGTCGCGCTGAACAAGAGCCAAGCTGACCGACTGAATGTTTCCACCGGCTATCCGGCCTTGCGCACCGTGCGCCGCTATCGCGATGGCGCCGGAACGATTGTCCTGCTGTCAGAGAGCCTGCACCCAGCGGGACGTTTTGCCTATGAAATGCGCCTGGATCGCACCAAAGGCTAAGCCACCCGGACTTCATCGCACAGGGTCCGTCGATAGAGCTGTCCGTCCCTGAACCAGTGCCAGGTTCGGGCACGATGCTGGCCGCCATCCCCGATCATGATCACTTCGACGAAATGCGCGCCGGGTTCGTCCTTACGTTTCAGGTTCAGCAGCACGACCCCATCCTGGGTTTCCCAGCTCTTGCCGACAAAAGTCGGCGTATCGAACCAGAGATGGTCGCCGCGATCATAGCCGTCAAATCCGGCATTTGTAACGCTGCCATCTGGGTGCTGAAGCTTGATGGTCTGGCGATAGAAGACCTCACTGTCCTGCGGAAACTCGCACACCACATGTGACTGGATCAGCTCCTCTTCCTGCGCTTGCAGGTCGATATGCCGGTAGGTCCCTTCCCAGATTCCGAGATGGGCGCGATGGGCGGGAAATTTGAGCTCGGTCATATCGTGCCTTTCGATTTCAGCGCGGAGATGGAGGCGGCATCCAGTCCGGCCTCAGCCGCAATCGTTTCGCTATGCTCGCCAAACGCCGGAACAGCCGGGTCGGGTTGCGGTGGTTCATTGCGGAACTTGATGGGCGGTCCGACATGTCGATGCCCGTCCGCATCGGTGAACACCATTTCGCGTTCTTTCGTGAACGGATCGTCAAACGCATCTTTCAGGCTGCGGACCCAGGACCAGGCACAGTCAATCGGCGCCAGGAATGTTTGCCAGTCGGCCAGGGTCCGCGTCTTGAACGTTTCCGCGAAATAGGCCCGCAACGGCGCCTGTTCCGGCCCGGGTGGGCGTTTGGCAATTTCGATCAGATCCGGTCGCCCGAGCGCCGTCAGCAGATTGGTCGCGAATTTCAGCTCAGGGCCTGAAAAGACCAGGAACTCACCATCTGACGTCTCATAGAGATGGGTCAATGCCGACCCGCCAAAGCTGCGCATCTGTTTGGGCTCCGGGTGACGGCCCTCGCCAAAGGTCGGGCCTAGCACGTTTGGCGTCCAGGCGATCGCTGCATCATACATGGCCAGATCGATATAGTCGCCTTTCCCCGTTTCACTGCGGCGATACAAGGCCATGAGAATCGCCGACAGCGCCATAAGCGAAGCGCTTGCATCCGCGAAGGGGATATTGGGCATGCTCGGCTTGTCATCGGTCAGGCCGCGATTGAGGTCGATCAATCCCGCAAGTCCCTGCACGCCCGTGTCATGCGAAGGTTTTTCCGCCAGCGACGAATCCTGTCCGAAAGCGGAAATCGAGCAATACACAATGCCTGGATTACGCGCCGCGACGGTGTCGTAATCCACGCCCAGTCGCTTGACCACGCCCGGCCGGAACGCTTCGACGATAATGTCTGCCGCGTCGGCCAGACGCAGAAACAGGTCCAACCCAGCCGGGTCCTTGAGATTCAGCTTCAGGCTGCGTTTGCCGCGGGCAATATTGCGGAACCAGACCGAGACGCCATCACTTGTTGTTTCGCCAATCACGCGCGTCGGTTCACCAACGCCATTCGCGGGCTCGACCATGACCACGTCGGCGCCATGATCGGCCATCATCATGGTCATGTGCGGCCCGGGCAGGAAGGCCGACAAGTCGAGGACTTTCAGGCCTTCCAGTTTCATGCGGTCTGATCCTGCTTGAGCAGCTCATCATTCTGCTCGCCCATTTTAGGCGCACGCGCGATGTTTGGCCGCTTGCCATTTACCCTGAAGGGCGATGCCAGGGTTCGAACACCCTGCGCCGCTTCCGGATGTGCCACAGTGGCGGTCATTTCGACATGCGCGACATAGTCACTATCCAGCGCTTCGCCGATCTCCAGAACCGGTGCGAAGGGCACATTTCCGCCGAGCAGGCTCATCCACTCAGATGTGGTCTTTGTCATCATGACCGCGTCCACAGCATCGCTCAGCGCTGCCAGATTTTCGCGTCGCGCCGGGATGGTCGCAAAGCGCGGATCGTCGCCCAGCGCGCTGCCGGTGATCTGACACCAGAGATTCCAGAATTTCGGCGTCTGACACATCAGCAAGCCCCAGCCATCCTGTGTCCTGACCAATTGACTCGGCGCGATGGAGGGGTGCGCCCCGCGAGACAGTCGCCCGGTGATATGGCCCTGATTCAGATACCAGGTCGCCGGATAAGACAGCTGGTGCAGCGCCGTGTCGAACAGGCAGACATCGACATCACAGCCTTCGCCCGTCCGACTGGCGCCGAGCAGTCCGGCGAGCAACGCCGTCGCCATCTGGCTGCCGGTGTGAAAGTCGACCATCGACAAGCCAAACCGAACTGGTGGTCCGTCCGGCTCACCGGTCATCGACATGAATCCGGCTTCGGCCTGCATGAGATAATCATAACCTGGCCACGCGGCGCGCTCGGACTTTCGCCCATACGCAGACAGATGTGCGCAGACAATTTTCGGATTGACCGTCTTCAAGACGTCATAGGTCAAACCAAGCTTGTCCGGTTGATCGCCGCGCAGATTGTTTGCAACGGCATCAGCGCTCCGCACCAGGGTTTCGAATTGCGCTCGCCCTTCGGGTGATTTCAGATCGAGCGTGACCGACTTCTTGCCAAGCGAGAAAGTTTGGAAGAATTCGCTATCACCCTCCCCGAGCATATAGGGACCAACCGAGCGCGAGACGTCACCGCCGCGGGATGGGTCCTCGATCTTGATCACTTCGGCGCCTAGATCCGCCAGCAGCATGGTGCCATACGGACCGGCGCCATACTGTTCGACAGACAGGATGCGGATGCCTTTCAGCGGCAGGTCGGACATCAGACCGGATTCCGTTTGACCAGCTGTTTGGCGATGATGATCCGCTGCATCTCATTGGTCCCTTCGCCAATGCACATCAGGGGCGCATCACGATACAAACGCTCGATGACATATTCCTTGGAATAGCCATAGCCGCCATGAATGCGCATCGCTTCCGTGGCGACTTCCAGCGCGGTCTCGGACGCAAAATATTTCGCCATGCCGGCTTCCATATCGATCCGCTCGCCCGTGTCATAGGCGCGCGCCGCATCCTCGACGAGCAACTCCGCCGCCCGGGTCTTGGCGCCCATTTCGCCGAGCTTCAGCTGAATGGCCTGATGCTCGCAAATCGGCTTGCCCATAGTTTGGCGAGTCTGCGCATAGGCGACGCTTTCCTGCAGCGCTCGACGGGCAATCCCAACGGAGCGCGCGGCAATATTGATGCGGCCAATCTCCAGTCCGCCAGTCGCCATGAAGAAGCCTTTGCCTTCTTCCCCGCCCACCAGACTCAGTTCGGCGTCGCACTCATAGCCGGTATAGATCAGCTCGCCGCTATCAATGCCCTTATAGCCAAGCTTGGACAGTTTGTTGCCATTGGTGACGCCGGGCAGGTCTTCCATCGTGTCCGGGTTTTTGGTCTGGGTGATCAGCATGGACATGCCCTTATAGCGCGGCTGCGCACTCGGATCAGTCTTGCAGAGCAAGGCCACACATTGTCCTTCAATCGAATTGGAGATCCAGGTCTTGGCGCCTTCGATCACATATTTGTCGCCAACGCGTGTCGCTTTGGTGGTCAGGGCTTGCAAGTCGGTGCCGGCGTTCGGCTCTGTCAAAGCAAGGCCACCGCGCAACTCGCCAGTCGCAAATTTCGGCAACCAATAGTCTTTCTGCTTGTCCGTGCCGAAGCGCTGGACGATTTGCGCCATCATCAGATGCGAATTGAAAATGCCGGTCAGTGACATCCACTCTTCGGAAATCCGCGTGACGATTTTTGCGTAAACCGACGCCGAAAGTCCAAGGCCACCATATTCCGGCTCGATCAGTGCCCCGAACAGGCCGAGCTCTTTCATATCTTCGACCAGTTCGATCGGATACTCATTGGCATGCTCGAGGTCCATCGCAACGGGTTTGACCTTCTGCTCAATCCACTTGTCGATGGCGTCCAGCATGAGGCGCTCTTCTTCGGCGGCCTCGGTCGTCAAAACTGCAGTATCTGCCATATCGGCCTCCTAGTAATTTCCAACTTTGTCTTCCACGGCCTGGCCGCGGGACGGGATCAACATGTTGCGTTTGAAGGTGCACACCATGGTGCCCTCCTGATTGTAACCGCGGGTCACAATGGTCACGATGCCCTGCCCGGGTCGCGACTTGCTTTCGCGTTTGCCAAGCACTTCGCTCTCACCGTACAGCGTGTCACCGGCAAAGACCGGGGCGGTGAATTTGACTTCGTCCATGCCGAGATTGGCGATGGCCTTCTGCGAACAATCCGTCACGCTCATGCCAATCAGCAAAGCCAGCGTATAAGGCGAGACCACCAGGTTCTTCTTGAACTCTGACGCTGCCGCAAACTCTGAATCGAAATGCATGGGATGCGTGTTCAGAGTCAGCAGCGTGAAGGAATGATTGTCATATTCCGTCACCGTCTTGCCGGGGCGATGCTCGTAAATGTCACCCTCTTTAAAGTCTTCGAAGTAACGCCCAAACGTCTCGCGATAGCGATTGGGACCTACTTCTTTCCAGTTCTGAACCATGTCTATCCTCTTTCTTCGCCTGCTTTGGCGAGGGTTCTTTGCGCCGCCAGAATAATCGGACGGGCGTTGAGCTTTCCTTTGTGCTGGGCGGCGCCGCCCTGACTGTCTTCCAGCGCCTTGATGATGGCGCGGGCATCGATGATTTCATCCTCGGTCGGCGCGAAGGCGGCATTGACCGGTACAACCTGGCTGGGATGGATGCAGGCGCGTCCCGCAAAGCCCATGGCTTTGGCCTGGCGCGTGCTGGATGTCAGGCCATCCGTATCTTTCACATCGAGATAAGGCACATCATAGGCCGGCACGCCCGCAGCACCGCAGGCGCCAGCAATCGTGCCGCGCGCAACGATCATCGCATCCCAGTTCGACAAGTCCGCGCCCAGGCTGGCGCTGTAATCTGCGCCCCCGAACAGAACACCGGCGGGCGATTGTTTGGCAATATCGAAGGCGCGGCGAAGACCCCGTCCACTTTCAATCACCGCGATCAGGGGCGCGCTTTGGTTCAAAGCCTCGCCAACGATTTCCATATCGACGCCGGTTTCTGCCTTCGGCACCATGATGAAATCGGGTGAACCATCCGAAGCCGCGAGCGCCGCAATATCGGCGCAACCCTCCGCGGTGCGCGGACTATTGATCCGAAGCCCGGCCCGGACATCACCGCGCTGGCCGAGCCATTCGATGGCAGCGGCGCGGGCCTCGGCTTTCGCTTCCGGTAGCACGGCGTCTTCAAGATCGATAATGATCGTGTCGGCGCCGCTCGCGGCCGCTTTGTCGAACCGTTCCGGGCGCGAGCCTGGAACGAAAAGAAGAGATTTGAATGTGGTTGTCATCGATGATCCAAATTTGTCCGGACAAATTAGATCGAACCCTATGCAAGGTCAAACAGAGTTTTTGTCGCGCCTCGGGAAGGGACAGGTCGCCTCGCGCTCAACCAGGTCAAACGCGAAGAGAAACTTGGCCACGCCAGACAGTATGCCGCCAATCATGCCGAGCTCGATGATCTGGTCAGGCGCGTAGAATTCGCTGAGCGCGTCATGTAGGTCCGGGCTCAACGTCCCGTCGGGATTGGTTAGCCGCAATGTATCCGAGAGCGCGACCACCGGACGAAGTTCTGGACGTAGCGCAGCTGTGTCATCACTGAATACGGCATCAATCTCTGCCTCGGATAAGCCTGCTTCCAGCGCGGAGAGGCGATTGCCCTGATTGCAGAATTTGCAGCCATGCTGCACGGACAGGCGCAATCGCAAGACCTCCATCGCGGCTGGCGGAACGCGCCCGGCATTGAACACGTCGCCATAGAATCCATTGATGTACCAGCGCAGGAGATCCGGATTATTGGCCAGAACCTCGAAGAAGGTCGCTTCCCCGCGCAAGGCGGTTGAGCCATCATGCAAAGCTTGCAGATCCTCCGGCATGGCATCGCGCGAAACGCGTGGCAGCAAGGGATCCGGTTTGGTCACGATAACGACTCGGCCACTTTCATCGGCACCGGCTCCAGCGCCGTCCCGAGCGTCGTGTTCCAGCGATTGAGAAAGCCGAACATGGCAATGACCGCGACAATCTCTGTGATTTCGCTGTCCGAGAAGTGGGCTTTCAAACGGTCAAAGTCTTCGTCCGTGGTCTCGTTCGGCACCACACCCGCTTTCATCGCCAAATTGATCGCGGCGCGCTCAGCCTCGCTGAACAGGTCGCTGTCTTCAAAGCTCCAGACTGCGTCTATCTTTTCCTGGGCGACGCCCTGCTCGCGGGCGCCGTGCGCTGCGTGCGCCGAACAATAGAAACACCCCGCCGCCTTGCTGGCCGCTTCCCCGACCAGGCGCTTCAGACCATTGTCGACAGAACCAGGTCCGTACACCGCCGCGACAAGCCCCCACATCGCTTTGGTCAAAGCGGGGTGGCGCGCCATGACCAGGGCATCATTGGGCACAAAACCCATCAGGTTTTCAGCATTCTCGATCATTTGCCGCATCTCGGGATCGAGCGTGTCCGGAGATAGCGGAGCGAGCCGGGTCATTGGCGCGGATCGGAAATGATTTGGTTGAGCTCAATCGTATGACCATCATTATCGACCAACATCGACACCATAACCACGATGTCACCGGCCGGAGACGGGTAGCGACGCTCTTTCGGTTCGCCAATGGTCGTCACGCCCGGTGCGGCGGCCGCCGCCGGGAATGTGACGTCCAGGGTCTTGGAATTGAACAGCAACACAATTTCGCCGGGCGTGAAGTCAGCCGGGTCAGGTTCGGCCAGATCCTGCGCCGTCTGATCCAGGAATTGCCACAGGCCGAGCATGCCGATGAAACTGTCATTGGCCTTAAGCAAGACCAGGCGCGAGCGGTTTTGACCATCCGCGCCATAGCGCATGGCCAGGCCTGGCGAGGTCAGCTCCTGGTCATATTCCACGGTCATGCCGAGCGCGTCGCGATACAGCGCCAGCGATTTTTCGATATCGCGAACGACCAGGGTTGTCCGACGCAAATCAAGCGGATTGGCATCGGCGACGGGCGCTTCGACCTCAACCTCGACGGTTTCCACGCGCACCACCTCACGCTCGAATTCGCGCGGTCCGTCTGCGCCTTCTATGACGACACATCCAGACAGACTTAGCGCGGCGAAAGCTGCGATGATTGAAGATTTCATGTTTGTCCTCCAGGCGGAACACTTTCCGCAAAATGAGTGGCAATCTGTTCGCGCGTGGCGACCCAGACATCGCGATGCGCTTTGACGTGGTCGAGGAAATGCTGAAACGCATCGATCCGGCCAGGCCGTCCGATGATCCGCAAATGCAGGCCAAGCGACATCATCCGCGCGCCTTCTTCCTGCGACTCCCGCAGCAGCCAGTTGAATGTGTTCTTGGCATAGGACAGCCACATGTCCGGCGTGAAGCTGGGGCTGAGCCAGAATTTCATATCATTGGAATCGATCGCATAAGGCAGGATGACCATCGGCTGCGTCGAACCGTCTTTCATCTCGACATCTGCCCAGTATGGAAAGTCATCGGAATAATCATCCATATGATAAAGATAGCCCTGCTCTTTCAGGATCCGGCGCGTAATGTCCGTGTGCAGGTAGCGTGACAGCCAGCCGACCGGACGCCTTCCGCAGGTCTCCTCGATCGAAGCCGTGCCCTTTTCGATAAAGGCGGACTCTTCCGCCTCGTCCATGAACGCCGTGAAGGCCCATTTATGTCCGTGATTGCACGGCTCGTCGCCGCGGGTGACAATCGCCTCGCCCAGCCATGGCGCCTTTTGCAAGGCTTGGCCGCACACTGTCCAGGTCGCATTGATCCCGGCCTTGTCCAGGATTTTCAGGATCCGCGGGGCGCCGCGATTGATGCCATATTGGTAATTGCTTTCATTGCCATGGATGCGGATCGGTTTGCCAGGCACAGCGCCAAGCTCGTCGACCGGTTCCGGGCGTTTGTCGCCTTCGTCGATCCGGCGTTCGGCGCCCTCTTCAACATTGACGACAATGGACAGCGCGAGCTTGGCTCCGTTCGGCCAGGAGAACCCTTTCGGGGCAGGATCAGGCGGCAGCGCCATTAGTGGGGTTCCTCCCCGCCGGACACATTCATGCTTTCCGCGGTGATATAATTGGCCTCATCAGAGCAGAGGAAGGCCACGGCATTGGCGGTGTCTTCTGGCAGGCCCGGACGCCCCATTGGGATCCGCGCCGCCATGGCTTCGAGATAGTCCTCAACGGAATCCGCACCGACGACTTTCGAGAAATACTCGTTCTGCCAGGCCCCGAGCCCCGTGGTGACATGGTTGGGACAAACATTATTGACGGTAATCTTGTGCCCGCCCAGCTCAACCGCCGCTGATCGTGCGAGCCCAACCAGACCATGTTTCGAGGAGGTATAGGCTTGCGCATGTGGGAAGCCGGATTTGGCGGCTTGCGACGCAATATTGATGATGCGCCCGCCTTTGCCTTGCTCGACCATGCGCTCCGCCGCGGCTTTGACGCCAAAGAAGGCGCCGGTGAGATTCACGTCGATGACGGCGCGCCAATCGTCTTCGGTGACCTCCAGCAAAGGCTTCATAATGTAGCCAATGCCGGCATTGGCTACATTATGAAGCCTTTG
>ERZ1740059.460-NODE-460-length-21475-cov-6.063492_pt1 | contig 21475 bp, 19 predicted proteins | sample MGYA00581744_ERZ1740059 | MGnify/ENA primary metagenome ERZ1740059 (study PRJEB43018, sample SAMN04849738) | marine metagenome | isolation source: floating plastic debris | place: Pacific Ocean | collected 2008-08-28 | study: EMG produced TPA metagenomics assembly... | reverse complement strand
GAAGACGGCATACGCGATCACTGTGTGACTGGAGTTCAGACGTGTGCTCTTCTGCTTCTCGGCGCCGTCCGGCCCCGTGAGCACGAGCGGGCGCGGCGCACCGGGGCCGTCGGCGAAGGCGACGTGACCGGGGTCGACGTCGCCGCTCCGGGTGAGGACCACGAGGAGCGGCGCATCGAAGCGCAGGGCCGACTCCTGGCGGTAGCGCGCCAGCGCGGGCGCGGAGGGTCCGGGCAGGCCGAAGGTCGTCGTGGGCTCGTCGCGGAGGAGCTTGCCCGACACGAGGATCGCGTCCGCGCGGGCGCGGGCGAAGCCGAGGGCGAAGGTGTCTTCGGCACTCTTCGGCGTGTGCTCGTTGATCTTCAGCGTGACGAGCGGCGACGTCGGGAGAGCGCCGGGACGTCGCCAGCAGGCCGTCACGTGGCTCACGCCCGGGACGGGCGCCGGGCAGGACCCGCCGTAGAGACGTGCCGCGAAGGCCTCGACGTCGGCGGCGCTCAGCAGCGCTTCGCGGGGGGTCTCGCTCATGGCGGCCAGACCATAGCGGACGGTGGAGCAGGTCGCCGGAGACGCGACGCGTGGAGGGCGCCAGGGAGATCGAGGCGGACGGCGACGTGACCTCGACCGCGGCGCCGCACGAGGCGACTGCCGGGGACGGCGCGGGCGAGGGCCTCGGCGTGGCGGAACGGGACGAAGGCGTCCCGGTCGCCGTGGACGAACGTGACGGGAACGGCGATGGTCCCGAGGCGCACGTCCCACGGGGCGTGGAGCACGCGGAGGTCGTCCAGGGCTCCCGAGATGCCGGGCGCGAGGGCGTCCGCGGTGACCGACGCGGCGCTCCCGAGCGTGCCGGGAAGCCCCGCGCCCAGCCTCGCGACCAGGCGTATCGCGTGGAGCCACGCGGCCACGACGACGGGGGCGCGGCGAAGGAGCGCGCCCGTCAGCCGGTCGACCCAGCCTGCCGCCCGGGCGTCCTCCGCGAGCTGCCCGGCGCCGGCGAGGATCAGCGCGTGCACGACGCGCTCCCCCCGCACCGCGGCGAGGGCGAGCGCGTAGGGTCCCCCGCCGCTCGCGCCCGCGACGACGAAGCGGCGCCAGCCGAGGGCGTCGGTGAGCTGGGCGAGGTCCTCGGCGAACGACCGAAGCCCGGGCCGCGGCGCGCGGCTGGACTCGCCCATGCCCGGTCGGTCGACGGCGCAGATACGCAAGCCGAGCTGCCGGGCTGCCCCGGCGTGAAAGCTCCCCTCGCCGCGCCCGCTCGGCGCGCCGTGGAGCCAGAGCAGAGGCGCGCCCTCGTCGGGCCCGTGGAGCGTGTACGCGAGGTCCCGGCCGTCCCGGAGCCGAAGTCGCGTCACCCCGGCTCGCGCCGGATGAGGTGGAAACCGAAGCGCGTCTCCACCACCCCGGAGAGGGCGCCGGGCGCGAGCGCGAAGGCCGCCTCCTCGAAGGGCGGTTCGAAGAGGCCGCGCCCCTGGGGCTGGAGGTCCCCGCCGCGCTCGGCGGAGCCGTCCTCACCGTGCGCGCGGGCCAGGGCCGGGAAATCGGCGTCGGGCGCCAGCGCCTCCTGGCGGAGCGCTTCGGCCCGAGCCCGGGCCTCGTCGCGGGTTCGGCTCACCGAGTCGTCGGCGCCGTCGGCCCCGGCATAGCGGATGAGGAGATGGCGCACGTGCACCTTCTCGACGGCACAGCGCTCGGCGAAGACGTAGCCGAAGGGCGCCTCGAGGACCTCCGTGAGGGCACCGATGGGGATCTGGAAGACGGGCTCCTCCACCATCCCGAAGAGCGGCGGGAACTCCCCTCGCGCATAGGTGCCGATGAGCCCGTCCCGCGCCGCCGTCCGTCGGCTGTCCGAGGCGTCGCGGGCCACGGCGCCCATCCCCTCGCCGCTCTTCACGCGCTCGCGGAGCTCGTCGATGCGCCGGCGGGCGTCTTCCTGCGTCCGGGTCATGCCGGGAATCGGCTCCGGAGCGTCGGCATAGGCGACCGCGACGACGCGCGCGCAGGCTTCCTTGGCGTCCGCGGGGGCAGTGGCCGGCTCGGGCTCCGGGGCGGGCGGGGACTCGGGAGCGGGCGCCGGGGTGGCCAGTGCGGCCTCCTCCGGCGCGGAGTCGCAGGCGACGCTCAAGGCGAGCGCGAGCAGAACGTGAGAGGTGCGGGTCATGGGCCGTTGCGCGCAGGGTCGAGGGGACCGCCCGGCGCCGTGAGGCCGAGCTGCTCCGGGGTGGCGATGGGGAAGGCGCCGAGGTCGGCGTCGGGGCCGAGCGCGGTGCAGCGCCCGAGCTGTAGCGATTGGGCGATGGCCAAGGTCGGCGCGATGTAGAGGGTGATCGAGACGCCGCCCGGATAGACCAGGAAGACGTCCTGCAGCGTCACGTGCTCTCCACGCCAGGTGAAGCGCCGCGTGGGAACGCCCGCCGCACTCTCGGCCGGGCAGTCCCAGATGCCGGTGGGCTGCCCGTAGCGCTCCTTCATGGCGACCAGGTGCGGGGCGATGGCCTCGACGGTGGTCTGGCTAAGCAGCTGCACCTGCGTGAGGCGGTCCGTCGCGCCGGTGATGCGGTAGAGGACCTGCGCCCCGCTCTCGAGGCGCTCCTCGAGCCACGTCTCGCTTGGGGCGCTGGCCCGCGTGCTCGGCCGCGCCTGGCTGCGCGCCTGCCGGAGCGCGTCGAGCGTCATGCCGAGCGCGACGCCGGCGATCTCGCGGGGCATCTTCGCCGTGCTCTCCCGGACGAGGGGCTCGGACGCCTCGGTCTCGCTCGCCACGCGCTCCGCGCGCCGCTCCTCACGCCGCTCGGCGGCCGCCTCGGCCCGGGCGACGTCCTCCGCCTCCTGCCACGCGACGAAGCCGTAGGTGGCGCCCCCGAGGAGCGCCACTCCGAGAAACGCGAGCAGCGTCGACCGGCCCATCGCCGGGAGTCTACGCGGCCCCGCCGTGACGTCGAGGACGTGTCAGGGGTCGACGCGCTGGTAGGGCGGGAGGTCCCGGAAGGTCTGGGGCAGTCCGCAGCCATCGGTACAGACGGGGAGATCGCCGGCGTCCCGCTCGGCGGCGCAACCTCCCGCGGCGTTCTCCACGCAGAAGCGAACCGGATGCGAGACCGAGACGTTGCCGAGCTCGTCCTCCACCCGCACGGCCGCGCAGGCGTAGCGGCCGGCGGTGACGATGGGGTTCAGGTTCACCTCCGACCCGACGCAGGTGACGCCCCCGATGGGGCCCGGTGCGTAGATCGCCGACACGCTCCGGTCCTGGACGGTCGAGATGATCTGCGTGAGCGGCGACGACTCCTCGCAGCGCTCGGGCGTGGCGGCCGTGCCGAGCGCCCGGTTGCAGTCCGCATAGATCGCGCCGCCCGCGTAGGCCGACGCGGGCTCGCCGGCACCGGAGATGTCCGACTCGTCGCCACGCGGCGATCCGGCCGGTCGCACCGGGAGCAGCTCGACGACCGTGGCAGGGTCGGGCATCGACGACTCCGGGCGCACGTCGGGGTTGATGTCGTCGCAGGTGCCGCCCCCCGCCGGGCCGATCACGAGCGGGCGGTCCATCGCGTCGGTTGGCTGGAAGAGGAAGAGCTCGGCCCGGGCGACGCCGGAGACGAAGACGACCACACCGTCGCCCAAGGACTCGTTGCCGCGGTCCTCGATGCGCGCGCGGAACTCGGCCTGCGGCCCGATGATCTCCCCATCGTTCACGCTGTCCGACCCGACGGGATCGAAGAGCAGCGAGCAGCGAACGTTGACCCCGGAGCGCTGGACGACGCGCACGTCGACGGGGTCGAGGGAGGCGATCGGCGGCACGGAGTCGAGGCGGATGTTCTGCGTGGCGGTCGCGGAGTTGCCGTTGTTGTCGGTGGCGGTGACGTTGAGCACGATGCTCGGGTCGCCGATGCCGTAGACCGACGCGTCGAAGGTGGCGCGGAACTCGTTGGGGCTTCCGGGGATCTCCGCGAAGGGGCGCGGGTCCTCGTCGGGGATGCGGAGCTCGATGGTCTCCAGGGCGACGCCGGCGGGGTCGGTGATCTCGGCGCGCACGGTGACGAGACCGCCCACGAGCTCGCCGGACTCGGGCTCGAGGATGGAGATCTCCGGGCCCTGGTTGTCGACGGTGAAGGTCTGGATGACCGTACGCGTCGCGCCGCGGCCGTTGGTGGCGCTGATCTCGAGCTCGCGCTCCCCGTCGATGCCGTCCGGGAAGAGCATCTCGTCACCGAGGTCGAACTGGACCACGACCCGGAGCCCCGCGGTGGGGTCGTCGGGGTCGACGCGATCGACGGAGGTGAGCGTCAGGGGCTGACCCGCTGCGCGGACGGCGATGCCGGACTCCTCGACGAGCGCCGCGTCGTCGCCGGCCTCGATGAAGGGAATCGGCACGACGTCGAAGCGCACCATGACCGGCCCCCGGAGAAAGGCGTTCGGTGCCGGCGACGCGACCCGCACCTCGGGGCCGAGGTCGAGCCAGGTGGAGACCTGCGCGTAGCCGCAGGCCTCCTCGCCCCCGGGCGTCTGACCCTGGGCGAGGCAGTCGAAGGCGATGAATCCGTTCGGCTCGTCCGCGAGGTTGAAGGTGGCGCGGAAGAGGTCGCCCTCGTTGGAGACCGCCGGGTTCCGTGCGGCCGGCACGCCCGGCGCGATGAGCTGGCGGATCACCACCTCCTCCACGGCGAGCTCGCTGGCGCGGCACTCGACGGTCAACGACGCGGACGTCTGGAAGGGGCCCTCCGTCGCGGTGCCGGGAACGGGCGCGAGGATCGCCGGCGCGAGCGGGACGACGCCCTCCGCGCAGGGGCTCTCCGGGAGCGTGAAGGGAGGCTGCAGCCCCGTGCCGCCGTCCGCGCCGCCGTCGTCCGGACCGCCATCGCTCGGCGCATCCATGTCGACGGGCCCGGCGTCGTCCGGGGTGCCGAGGTCGAAGCGGAGGCCGCCGCCGCCCTCGTCGGGGTTGCAGGCGAGAACCACGAAAGCAAGGAGCGCGGCGAGAGAACGGTTCGTCACACCAGACATGGACGACACGTTAGCGCAGCTCTTGAGCTGCATAGAACGAAGTGTCGACCTTTTGCGTTTCGAGGGGCCGTGGGGGCACGCGCCCCTGGCCGCCGGGGCACGAGGGCCCCAGGGCCGGCGCATGCAGGTGGCCATCACCGGAGCGAGCGGTCTCATCGGAAGCGCGCTCGCGGACTCCCTCCGGACGGACGGTATCTGCGTCCGGCCGCTGGTTCGCCGTCGCGAGCAGTCGGTGGGCGACGTAGTCTATTGGAACGTTCGCCAAGGGGAGATCGACGCGGCGGCGCTGGAAGGCGTCGACGCCGTCGTCCATCTCGCCGGCGAGAACGTTGCCGGCGGCCGCTGGACGTCGGAGCGGAAGGCGCGCATCCGCGACAGTCGCACGGAGGGCACCGCGCTGCTGGCGCAGGCCCTGGCGGGGCTCGACGCCAAGCCGGCGGTGATGGTGAGCGCCTCGGCCATCGGCCTCTACGGCGACCGCGGCGACGAGACGCTCACCGAGGACGCGGCCCCGGGAGAGGGCTTCCTCGCCGAGGTCTGTGTGGCCTGGGAGGCCGCCGCCGCACCGGCGCGGGACGCGGGCATCCGAGTGGCCCATCCGCGCATCGGCGTGGTGCTGAGCCGGGAGGGCGGCGCCCTCGGCAAGATGAAGGCGCCCTTCCAGCTCGGCCTCGGCGGCCGCATGGCGTCGGGGAAGCAGTGGATGAGCTGGATCCACGTCGACGACGTGGTGGGCGCGCTCCGCTTCGCCCTCGACACCCCCTCGTTCGCGGGCCCCTTCAACACCGTCGCCCCGGAGCCTGCGCGCAACGCGGACTTCACCAAGGCCCTCGGGCGCGCCCTCGGTCGGCCGACGCCCTTCCCCGTGCCCGGCTTCGCGCTCAAGCTCGCCGTCGGCGGAGACTTCGCGGAAGAGGCGCTCCTGGCGAGCGCTCGCTGCGTGCCCGCGGCGCTCGAGCAGGCGGGCATCAGCATCGCGCACCCGGACCTCGACGCGGCCCTCGCCAGCGTCGTCTGCGCCGGGCGCGGGGGGGCGCCGTGCGGCCCGCCCTCCCGGGGCCCGGCGCGTCCGCGGTTTCCTGCTACGGTCCCGCCGAATGCGCATTCTCTTCGTTACCGCCGCGAGCGAGGCCTTTGGTGGCCGAGGCCCGGCGGCCCGCGCGACGGCTTCTCTTCCCAAGGCTCTCCGGGGCCTGGAGCACGCCGCCGCGGTGCTCACGCCGCTCACCGCCGACATCGACCCCACGGCGTCGTCCCTGGCCCGGCGACTGACCAAGCTCCGCTGGACCGACGCCGTCGACCAGGAGCACGCCATCGAGCTCTGGACGGGCCGAAGCGTCAGCGGCGTCGACCACGTCTTCTTCGGCCAGGAAACGCTCTTTCGCCCGGCGACGCACCTCCTCGAGGGCGACGCCAGCACGGTCGCCGACCGCGTGGCCGCCTTTGCGACGGCAGCCGTCCAGTACCTGGAAAAGGACGCGGAGGGCTACGCGCTCGTCCATGGCTACGGCGCCCTCGGCGCGGCGGTCATCGCCGCGATGAAGGCGGCCGGCCGGCCCGAGCCCACGGTGCTCACGGTGGACGACGCCGAAGGCACGCTGCACTTCGAAGGCGACGCGGCCGCGCGCCTCGGTGACGACGCCGACGCGGCGATGCCTCTCCTCGCGGGCCTTCGCCAGGCCGGCCGGGTCACGACCAGCTCGCCCCGGCGGGCGGAAGCGCTGCGCACGAACGAAGGCCCCCTCGCGGCCGTCGCGAGCGAGCGCGGCACCGAGCTCGTGGGCGTGCTCGACGGCATCGACGCCTCACGCTGGAACCCGGTGACGGACCCGCGCCTCGCGGCCCGCTTCGACCCCGTCGACCTGCGCGGGAAGGCGACGTGCAAGGAGGCGCTTCAGCGGGAGCTCGACCTCCCGCCGCGGAGCGACGTTCCGCTGGTCGCCGCCTTCGGCGCCGCCCGGGGTGGCGACGGGCTCGGCTCGCTGGCGCGCGTGGCGTCGGAGCTGCTCCGGAACGACGTGCAGGTGGCCGTGCTGCTCGCGGAGGGCGACGACGGGGCCCTCGTGGGCGCTTTCGAAGACCTCTGGGACCGTTGGCCGGATCGCCTGCAGCTGCGAACGCGCGATGAAGACGGGCTGCAGCACCGCCTGATGGCCGGGGCGGACCTGGCCTTCGACGGCGCCCACGCGCCCGCCGGCCACCGAGTGATGGTGGCGCAGCGCTACGGGGCCGTCCCCGTCGCCGTGCTCGCCGGGGCCAACGCCGACCTCATGGTCGACTGCGACGCGAAGCTCGAGACCGGCACCGGGCTCGCCATCCACGTCGAGAACCCCGCCGCCGGGCCGAGCGACGAGGCGGTGCTGGCCGGCCTCCGGCGTGGCCTCGCGGCCTTCCGAGGGGGCGACGCCTTCGCGGCGCTGCGGAGCCGCGTGATGCGCCTCGACCACACGTGGGACCGGACGGCGCGCCGCTACGCCGGGCTCTACCGCGAGCGGCTCGCGCCGCCGGACGAAGACGCCGACTGAGCCCGCGGCGCAGGGCGCCTCGCCGGCATCGAGGCGGAGCGGCTCGCTCGGCAACTTCGCGTCGCTGTCGCGTACGTAGAGCGGCTCGAGGGTCGCGAGCGTGTCGGCGCCTACCTCCCGCTTTCGCGCCCAGCCCCGCAAGCCGAGGAACGCGGCGCGCGGGACGTCGAGGATCGGGCTGGCGGCGAAGCCGGCGAGGCGTGCGCCGCTGCCCGCGGCGTGCGCGATCCCCGCGGCGCGGAGCCGCTCCCCCGCGACCTCGGGAAGTGCCTCGAAGGCCGGCAGGCGAAGCGCGCCCTCGGCATCGTAGGCCGCGGCGAAGACGGCTCCTCGGCCCGCGTCGACGATGCCGGCAGCCACCCGTCCGGGCGCCGCCGCCGCGGCGAGGGCCGCGAGGGAGGACACGCCGACCACGGGCGGGCCTCCGGCCAGGCCGAGCCCCTTCACGGTCGCGCGCCCGATGCGCGTGCCGGTGAAGGAGCCGGGACCGAGGCCCACGACGAGGAGCTCCACCTGCCCGAGCGCGGCGTCCGCATCGGCGAGGGCGCCCCGGCAGAGCGGGAGAAGCGTCTCCCCGTGGCGAGCGCGCACCCGCGCCGTGCGCTCCGAGAGCACGGCCTCGCCCCGGAGCACGGCGACGCTGCCGACCTCCGTGGACGTGTCGAGGGCGAGCAGAAGGGGCGCCTCTTCCGTGCGCGCGCTGGGCGAGGCCGAGTCCATGAGCGTGTGCAGGGGCGTCCCTTGACCCCCCCAGGGGTGCGTTCTAGCGTCCGCTCGCCCTAGCGCGGCTCCCCTCAGCTCGCCACCGAGGTGGCGACGGCACCGCGGCTCGGGACGTGACCCGGTGCTCCACCTCCTCCAGCCGACGGACCCGTTTTGGCTCGACGCCGTGGCGGACGACCTCCCGGGCCTCCTCGAGGACCACGCCCACTGCGAGCTCAAGGCGGCACAGTCGGCGCTGGCGCTGGTCGGGCGCTTCGGCGCCGAGGCGCCCGAGATCGTCGAGCCGCTGAGCCGCCTCGCCCGCGAGGAGACCGCGCATTTTCAGGAGGTGCACGCGCACCTCGAAGCCTGGGGCGTACGCCTCGGGCGCGTCGAGGCCGACGGCTACGTGAAGGGGCTGATGCGTGTGGCGCGCCAGGATCATCGCGAGAGCCCGGTCCTGCTCGACAAGCTGCTCGTGTCCGCGTTCATCGAGGCCCGAAGCTGCGAGCGCTTCAAGCTCCTCGCCGAAGGGCTGCCGGACGAGGCGCTCCGGGCGCTCTACCGCGGGCTCATGGCCGCCGAGGCCCGGCACTTCGCGCTCTTCCGGGGACTCGCCGAGCAACGCTTCGGGGCGCTCGCGCGCCAGCGTCTCAAGGCCCTCGCGAGCCGCGAGGCCGAGGTGGCCTCGGCGCTGCCGCTCGGACCCACGGTGCACGGCTGATGGCGCGGGCGACGCAACGACGTGAGGGCGACGAAGTGACCCAACCGGCTCACCGGGGCGACGCCGCGGAAGAGACGAGCTGGGAGCGCTTCAAGGCGAACGTGCGCACCATCGGCGGCGCCGTGCTTCTGGCCGTCTTCATTCGCATCGTTCTCTTCGAAGCCTTCGAGATCGACGGGCCCTCGATGCAGCCGACGCTGCTCCACGGCGACCGGGTGGTGGTGGCGAAGATGCTCTACGGGCTCTTCCTGCCCTCCACGGACGAGGCCGCGCTGACCTGGGGCGCACCCCACCCGGGGGACGTCGTCATCGTGCACAGCCCCCTCGACAACATCGACATCGTCAAGCGCGTCATCGCGACCGAGGGGCAGCAGGTCGAGCTCCGCGGGGGGCGTCTGCTGGTGGACGGCGTCGCCCTGCCCTACCGGCGCGTGCGCGCATGCCGCCCCGAGGAACAGAAGGACAAGGAGCTCGAGCTCGGGCCCGAGGAGTGCGACGTCTACGAGGAGCGCATCGGCGAGCTGAGCTACCTCGTGAGCCACGACCCGGACTACGACCTGAGCATCTCGCCGCAGACCGTGCCCCCGGGCCACGTCTTCATCCGGGGCGACCACCGGGACCAGTCCAACGACAGCACCAACGCGCTGATGGGCCCCGTACCCATCGAGCGCATCAAGGGCCGGGCCCTCTTCATCTACCTGAGCAGCGACGCCAGCCGCTCGACGGGCACCTTCGACTTCCGCTGGGACCGCTTCCTCGACGCGGTGCGATGACGCCCGGGCGGTGCTAGGCCGAGGCGCTCATGCCCAGCCGTCGCGAGCTTCGAGACGCCATCCGCGAGCGCATGTGCGCGGAGTCGGGGACGCTCGTTCGCGAGGCGCCGGAGCAGGTCGCGTGGCTCTACCCGAGCCCCTACGCGGCCGGCATGAGCTCGCTCGGCTACCAGACGCTCTATCGCGGCATTCATGACGGCGGCCGCGTCGCGCACCGGGCCTTCCTGCCGGACGACGTCGACGGCTGGCGCGCCAGCCGCGTCCCGCTTTTCACGTATGAGGGCGAGCGCCCCGTCGCCGACTACCCCGTGGTCGCCACGAGCGTCGCCTACGAGCTGGAGATCGCGGGGCTCATCGACGCCCTCGAGCTCGCGGGCATCCCGCCGCTCGCCGAGGACCGCGACGCCCGGCACCCCTTCATCCTCGCGGGCGGACCGCTCACCTTCTCGAACCCGCTCCCGCTGGCCCCCTACGTGGACGCCGTGCTGATGGGCGAAGCCGACGGGACGCTGCAGGACGCACTCGACGTGCTCTTCGGGACGCGCTCGAAGGACGACGCGCTGAACGCCCTCGGCGCGATCCCGAGCTGCTGGCGACCGAGCCGCGATGGCGACGCGATGCCGCCCATCGCCCGGGCCGACGACGAGGGGCTGCCAGCCTACTCGCAGATCATCACGCCGGGCACCGAGCTCCGGAACATGTTTCTCATCGAGCCCGAGCGCGGCTGCCACCGCGGGTGCGCGTATTGCGTGATGCGCCGCTCGACGAACGGGGGCATGCGCACGGTGGCGAAGGAGCGGGTGCTGGGGCTGGTGCCCGAACGCGCGGAGCGCGTGGGCCTCGTGGGCGCGGCCACCACGGACCACCCGCAGATCGCGGACATCGTCGGGGACCTGGCGGACACGGGGCGGGAGGTCGGCTTGAGCTCGCTCCGGGCGGACCGGCTGAACGACCGGCTGCTCTCGGCGCTGCGGCGCGGCGGGCAGACCGTGCTCACGACCGCCAGCGATGGCGCGAGCCAGCGGCTCCGCGACCTGGTGCAGCGGCGCGCGCGGGAGGACGTGCTCGTGAAGGCCGCGGAGCTCGCGCGGGCCCACCGCTTCAAGCGCCTCAAGCTCTACATGATGGTGGGCCTGCCCACGGAGACCGACGACGACATCGACGAGCTCGTCGCCTTCAGCCTCGAGCTGTCGAAGATCGTGCCTCTCTCGCTGGGCATCGCGCCCTTTTGCGCCAAGCGAAACACGCCCCTCGACGGTTCTCCCTACGCCGGCATCAAGGTCGTGGAAAGACGCCTCAAGCGCCTCCGGAAGGGCGTGAAGGGGCGCGTGGATCTACGCGCCACGAGCGCCCGCTGGGCCTGGGTGGAGTACGTGCTCGCGCAGGGCGGCGCTGCCGAGGGACGCGCGGTGCTCGACGCCGTGCACGCCGGCGGCGGCTTCCGGGACTGGGAGCGGGCCTTCGCGGCGCTCCCGGAGGACCGACCGCGCCGCGCCATCGTTCGGCCCAGCGATCGCATCGATCGGCGGCAAACGCAGCGTGCGAAGGCCAAAGCGGCGCTTCCCGTCGTGGCCTGAGGGCCCTCGACACGCGCGCGCCCCTTGACCCGGGGGCGATCGACGGTAGGTGACCAACCTCACCGCCTCCGGGGCTCGCCCCGGGCGCCCTCCCCGGAGAGCTCCGTGACGCAGGAACGCATCGTCCTCCTCGAGAACATCCACCCCGGTGCCAAGGCCCACCTCGAGGCCGCGGGCTACGCCGTGGAGCTGCTGCCGAAGGCGCTCCCGGAGGACGAGCTCATCGCCAAGCTCGACGGCGCCGTCGCCGTGGGCATCCGCTCGAAGACCCAGATGACGGCGAAGGTCCTCGAGGCCTCGAGGGGCTCGCTCCGCGCCATCGGCGCGTTCTGCATCGGCACGAACCAGATCGACCTCGAGGCCGCCCACTCCGTCGGCGTCCCGGCCTTCAACGCGCCCTTCAGCAACACGCGCTCGGTCGCCGAGCTCGTGATGGCGGAGATCGTCTTCCTCGCCCGTCGCCTCGGCGACCGGAACACACAGATGCACCAGGGCACGTGGAAGAAGTCGGCGGCCAAGGCCTACGAGATCCGCGGCAAGACCGTGGGCATCGTCGGCTACGGGCACATCGGCCGGCAGGTCGGCGTGCTCAGCGAGGCCTTCGGACTGAAGGTGCTCTTCCACGACGTCATGGACGTGCTCCCCATGGGCAACAACCAGCCCGCGCCGAGCCTCGACGCGTTGCTCGCGGCGAGCGATTTCGTGACCCTTCACGTCCCGGCGACGACGGGCACGAAGGACATGATCGGCGCCGGAGAGATCGCGAAGATGAAGAAGGGCAGCTACCTGCTGAACCTGAGCCGGGGCAACGTCGTGCAGCTCGATGCGCTCGCCGACGCGCTGCGGAGCGGGCACCTCGAAGGCGCCGCGCTCGACGTCTACCCGGAGGAACCGCGGGCCAACGACGACGTCTTCGAGACGGACCTCGCGTCGCTCGACAACGTCATCCTGACGCCGCACATCGGCGGCTCCACGCAGGAGGCTCAGGTCAACATCGGCCAGGAGGTGAGCGGCAAGCTCATCAAGTATCTGGGCCTCGGCACGACCCTCGGCGCCGTGAACTTCCCGCAGGCGGACCTGCCGCCGCGCGCCGGCTGCGTGCGGGTGCAGCACATTCACGACAACGTCGCGGGCGTCCTCGGGGACGTGCACCGCATCGTCGCCGACAAGGGCGGGAACATCCTCGGCCAGGTCCTCGTGACGGACCCGAGCGTGGGCTACCTGCTCATGGACATCGAGCAGAGCCGCGCCGGCGCCGTCGTGGAGCAGCTCGAGAACCTCGAAACCACGCGCCAGGCGCGCATCCTGAAGGGTGCCTGAGGCCGCTCCCATCGCCGCGGCCTTTCGCGCTCTCGAGGCCGCGCTCCCGGAGGGGCGGCTCACGCGCGCCGCCAGCGAGCTCACGGAGTACGGCAAGGACTGGACCCGGGTCTACGAGCCGGCGCCTTCCGGCGTGGTCTTCCCGCGCAGCACGGCGGAGGTGCAAACGGTGCTCCGTGTGGCGAGCGCGCACGGGCTGCCGGTGGTGCCCTCCGGCGGCCGCACGGGCCTGGCGGGCGGCGCCGTCGCCAAGGACGGCGAGCTCGTGCTCAGCCTCGAGCGCATGAACCGCATCCACCCCGTGGATCCCGTGGGTGCCACGGTCCGCGTCGAGGCCGGGGCCATCACCGAGGCCGTGCATCACGCCGCGGAGGCACACGGCCTCACCTGGCCCGTGGACTTCGCTTCGAAGGGCTCGAGCCAGGTGGGCGGCAACCTCGCCACCAACGCGGGCGGCGTGAAGGTGATCCGCTACGGCCTGACCCGCCAGTGGGCCCTCGGCCTGACGGTGGTCACGGCGGAGGGCGAGGTGCTCGAGCTGGGCGGTGCCCTCGAGAAGGACAACACCGGCCCCGACCTCCGCCAGCTCTTCATCGGCTCGGAGGGCACGCTCGGCGTGATCACCGAAGCCGTCCTCAAGCTGGCGCCGCTCCCGGGGCGTCAGGACGTCTTCCTCTTCGCCGTGGAGCACCTCGCGGGCGTGCTGGACGTCTTCCGCGCCGCGCGCCGGGGACCCTTCACGCTGAGCGCCTTCGAGATGTTCACGGACCGCTGCCTCGCGCGCGTCGCGCGGCATCGCGGGCTCCGGAGCCCGCTCGAGACCGAGGCGACGCACTACGTGCTCGTCGAGGTCGAGGCGCCCGACCAGGACGCCCTCGACGCCTGGATGATGGAGCTCGTCGAAGAGGAGCTGGTGCTCGACGGGACCCGGGCGGCGAGCAGCGAGCAGGCGGCGCATCTCTGGTCGCTGCGCGAGGGCATCAGCGAGTCGCTCAGCGGTACGGGGCTGCCCCACAAGAACGACATCGCGCTGCCCATCGCCGGGCTGCCCGCCTTCTGCGGCGAGCTCGAGGCGCTCATGGCTGCGCGCTACCCGGACTTCGAGCTCTGCCTCTTCGGCCACATCGGCGACGGCAACCTGCACGTCAACGTGATGAAGCCCGAGGACATGGAGAAGGGCGCGTTCCTCGAGCGCACCCACGAGGCCGACGCGGCGCTCATGGAGCTCGTCCAGCGTCATCACGGGAGCGTCTCGGCGGAGCATGGCATCGGTCTCCTGAAGCGCGAGTGGCTCTCCTACTCGCGCTCTCCGGAGGAGCTGACGCTCTTTCGCGCTCTCAAGGCCACGCTCGACCCGAAGGGAATCCTGAACCCCGGCAAGGTCTTCTAGCTCAGCCGAGGATCATCGTCTCTTCGAGGAGCTTGCCCGTGCGGTAGCGCGTGAGGCTCCAGCGTTCGAAGAGCTCGCGATGGGCGCCCCGCACGAGGTGCTCGGCCACGCGCTTGCCCATCACCGGCGCCATCATGAAGCCGTGCCCCATGAAGCCGCAGAGGAGCACGAGGCCCTCGAGCTCGTCGGTGCGGCCGACGATGGGGTTCCCGTCCGGCGTCAGGTCGTAGCAGCCGCCCCATTGGCGAAGCACCCGAAGGCCGCCGGCGCGGGGAATCGTCCGCAGCAGCTCGCGGGAGTAGAGGCCCAGGAAACGCAGCGAGCTCCGCTGGTCGAGGCCCTCCGGGACGCGCTCGTTCGAGACGCCGCCCACGAGCTCACCGCGCATGGACTGGCTGCAGTAGAGGCCCGTCGCGAGGTCCGCCACGAGGGGACGTAGGAAGGGCTTGAGGGACTCCGTCGAGCAGATCTCGTGGCGGTGCGGGCGGTTCGGGAGCGAGAGGCCCAGCATCGCCGCGAGCTCCGGGCTCCAGGCGCCCGTGGCGAGCACCACCTGGTCCGTCGCGATGGCACCCGCCTCCGTCACGACGGCGCGGATGCGGCGCCCATCGGTCTCGAAGCCCGTCACGGGCGTATGGGTGAAGACGCCGACGCCGCGCTCGGCGCAGGCCTTCGCGTAGCCCCAGACGAAGGGCCAGGGGAAGACCACTGCGTCGTCGGGCCCGTAGCTGGCGACCTCGAGGCCCGTCGTCTCCACCTCGGGTGCGATGCGCTTCACGCGCACGGCGTCCACGAGCTCGGTACGCAGGCCGTTGGCACGCTGGAGCTGCACGGAGGCTTCGAGCTGCGCGGCCCGCTCCGGGCTTCGCGCCAGAAAGAGGTAGCCCCCCTTCCGGTACCAGACGTTGATGCGCATGCGCGTGGCGAAGTCGGCGCAAAGGTCCTGGGACTCGCGCATGAGCCGGATGTTCGTCTCGCTCGACCACTGGGCGCGCACCCCGCCGCCGTTGCGACCGCTCGCGCCGCTGCAGAGGTAGCTCTTCTCGACGACGACGACGTCCTTCACACCGAGCTCGGCGAGGTGGAAGGCCGTCGCGAGGCCCATGATGCCGCCGCCCACGACGACGCAATCGGCGCGCGCCGGCAGGTCCTGCGGCCGCGCCGTGTGCGCCACGAGCGCGTCGTGCACGTTCGCCGGCGGCCTCGCGTTGTCGAGGAGCGGGCCCTCCCCCTCCGTCGCCTCGCGCTCGCTCATGGCGCCTCCGGGTCCTCCGTGAGCCGCGCCAGATGCGCCAGCGGGATGGGATGGACCGGCGGCCGCGGCGTGAAGGGCGCCTCCGGCGGCTCACCGCCCAGCTCGACGAGCACCCGCGCGCAGAGCGCCGCACACTGCTTCCCCTGGCACCAGCCGGTCCCGAAGCCGGTGAAGCGCTTGAGCGATTCGATGTCCCGGTGGCCGCGCGCCACGGCCTCCTCGAGCTGGTGCCGCGTCACGTCCTCGCAGCGGCACATGATGATCTTGTCGCTCATGGCCGGGCTCCAGCGGCCAGGCGTCCCGCGCGTGTGCCCTGCAGGGCCCCCGCCTCGCCCCGGCGCCCCGTGACGCTCCCGGCGGCGAAGGTCGCCGGGTGGGCGGTGCGGCCCTCGTCGTCCGCCTCGACGCGGAAGCCGCCTCTGGTGAAGCGGACGGCGGCGCCCGCCTGACCGGCGAGCGCGTAGCGGGCCGTGGCGGGGCCCACGAGCACGGCCGCGTAGCAGGCCTAGTAGCGGGCCGCGGCGCGCACCGGGGGGAGCGGGGGGCAGCCGGCCACGGCGTAGGCGCACACCTCGGGGCGCAGCTGGATCCGAGCGCCCGCGCGGACGCGCGCCTCCCCGCGCGCCCGAGCGACCTCTACCTCTTCCAGGGCATGAACCACGCTGACCTTCTCGCCGGGGCACACCCCGTGCGCGAGGAGGGCCCACGCGCCCTCGGCGCTGAAGACCCCGGGGCGGTCGGCACCGGGGAGCGGGAGCGTCGCCGGCGTGGCACCGGTAGCGAGCACGAGGCGTCCGGCCCGAATCCGGATCACGCCGGCAGCGTCGCCCGCGAGGTACCAGCGCACCTCCCCGGCCTCCTCCCTCCGGCCACCGCTGAAGCCGGCACCCACCTCGTCCCAGAGGCCCAGGAGGCTGGTGCCGAACGCGCGCTCCACCGGCGGCCCGAGCGGAGGCACCGGGAGCCCCCGAAGGCGCGCGGCGCCGCCGGGCACGGGCTCCTCGTCCACGATCAGCACCTGCGCGCTGGCCGCCGCCGCGGCGTTCGCGGCCGCTACGCCGGCCGGTCCGGCCCCCACCACGAGGACCTCCACGTCGCGCTCGCGCGGGGCCACGGCGGGAAGCGCTTCGTCCGGCAGCGTCCCCACACCGGCGATGCGCCGGGCGACCTTCTGCATCAGCTCGTTCACGGGGCGGAAGCGCGTGAACATGTGGTGATGGTCCATGCCCTCGGGGAAGAACCAGTCGGTCGCGGCGAGCAGGTCGGCGTCCGCACGGCCGACCACGTTCTGCGTCTCGACGCGGAGTCCGGACCGTGCCGGCACCCGGCAGGTGGTCACGTTGGGCCGGCCGTCCACGCGCATCAGGCAGCCCTCGCAGCGCCCGCGGAAGCAGACGGGGCCCCGCGGCCGGTGGTACTTCACGCTCCGCCCGAGCACGAGGCGCCCGCTCGCGACGAGCGCCACGGCCAGGGGCTCGCCCCGCGCGGCCCGCACCCGCTCGCCGTCGACGCGTAGCTCGACGGCGTCGCGGAGGGGCTCGAGTCGGCGCGCTACCACCCGCCGACGGTAGGAGCGCCGGCGCGCACCTGGGAAGCCCCCACGGTCGGGAAACGCACGAGCGCGCAGCGCCGCTCACGCGCCCTCGAGCACGAGCACCTCGCCGATGCGCGGCGCCCCATACTCCGCGGGCCCGGTGCGCACCTCGAGGTTGGGTCGCATCCAGACGTGCGCCGGGTGGTGCATGTGCCCCGCCAGCACCGTGAGGCGTCGCCCCGCGTGCCGGTCCGCGGCCTCGAGGAGCACGTCGCCGACGGCCTTGGAGGTGACCCAAGGCAGCACCGCGGGCTTCGCCACGCGACCCTGATGGCGGGCCGCCTCGGCGAAGGGCGGAAGGTGCGTCGCGACGAAGACGTGGGGCCGAAGGCGCAGCGCCCGCTCGAGGAGGGCCCGAAGCTGCGCGGCGTCCGCGTCGGCCAGCTCCCGCGCCCGGGCGAGGGCCGCCCCGAAGTCGCCGCGGAGGTCCGCGATGTGGTGATAGTCCGCCAGGCGAAGGGCCGAGCGCTCGCCCTCGCCGAGCCGCGCATCGGCCCAGCCGTCCACGCCGACGAGGGCGCGCTCGGCGTCGAGGAGGATGGGCTCGTGGCTGCCGAGCCAGCGGAGCCGAGGCTCGACGCGAGGCAGCTGCGTGAGGAAGCGGCGCACCGTCGTCACGTCCGCGCCCCAGTAGTCGTGGTTGCCCGCCACGAGGTAGACGGGCGCCCGGAAGGCGCCGAGGAGGCGTTCGAGGTCGGCCCCGAGGCGCGGCGCCACGCTGATGTCGCCCGTGACCAGGACCGCGTCCGGTGCCGTCGCGGCGATGCGCCGCGAGAGCTGGTCCACGGCGAGGCCGTCGACGCGGTCGAGGTGCACGTCCGTGAGCCACGCGAGACGCATCGGCGAGAGCCTAGTGCCTTCACGGCCCATGAGAATCGCCCCGCGGCAATCTAAACGCTGTTCACGACGGGCACCGTCGAGCGACAGTCTCGTCGTGACCCCCGCCGATCGCCTCGCCGAAGCGCTGACCCTCCCCTGCGGCCACGTGCTGCCCAACCGCCTCGCGAAAGCCGCCATGAGCGAGGTCCTGGCGGAGCCCGGCGGCGCGCCGAGCGAAGGCCACGTGCGTCTCTACGAGCGATGGGCCCGCGGCGGCGCGGGGCTCCTGCTCACGGGCAACGTCATCTTCGACCCGCGCGGACGGACGGAGCCCGACAACGTGGTGCTGCCCGGCGGGCGCGCTCACGAGGCCGCCCTCGCGCGCTGGGCCGAGCGAACCCACGCCGCCGGCGCCCAGCTCTGGATGCAGATCAGCCACGCCGGACGGCAGGCCTCGAACCAGGTCGTGGAGCGCCCGGTGGCGCCCTCCCCCATCGGCGTGAAGGGCTTCGGTCCTCTCTTCCGCGTGCCTACCGCGCTCGAGCCCGACGAGATCGAACGGCTCGCCGACGGCTACGCCCTGACCGCGGAGACGGCGAAGCGGACCGGCTTCGCCGGCGTGCAGATTCACGGCGCGCATGGCTACCTCGTCAGCCAGTTCCTCTCCCCGCGCACCAACCTTCGCGAGGACGCCTGGGGCGGGACGCCGGAGAAGCGCCGGCGCTTCCTCCTCGAGATCGTCCGCCGGACGCGGGCGCGGGTGGGCTCGTCGTTCCCGCTCGCCGTGAAGCTGAACAGCGCCGACTTCCAGCGCGGGGGCTTCACCGAAGAGGAAAGCCTCGCGGTAGTCGAAGCGCTCGCGGCCGAGGGCATCGATCTGCTCGAGGTCAGCGGCGGCAACTACGAGAGCCCGGCGATGACGGGGCTGACCACCCGGAAGGGCGAGCTCCGCGCCAGCACGGCCGCACGGGAGGCCTACTTCCTGAGCTACGCGGAAGCCGTCCGCGCGCGCACCGACGTGCCGATCATGCTCACCGGCGGTCTCCGGAGCGCCGCCGCCATGGCGGAGGTGCTCGAGAGCGGTGCGGCGCAGGTCATCGGTCTCGCGCGCCCCCTCTGCACCGAGCCGGACCTGCCACGCGAGCTGCTCGAGGGGACCACGACCGAGAGCGATCACGCGATGCCCCGCGTCGGCGTGAAGGCGGCCGACAGCATGCTGCAGATCTACTGGTACCGGCGGCAGATCCACCGGCTCGCGGAGGGCAAGGCGCCGGACCGGGCGCTCGGACGCCTTTCGACGCTCGGCGTGGCGGCGGCGGAGCAGCTCGGCCTCTCGAAGCCTCGGAACGGCAAGGCGGCGCGCGGCGCGTTCCGCCTCGCCGAGGCGTGAAGGCTCAGAAGAGCTCGAGCTCGTCCTCGGGATGCCCGGCGTTCGGGTCCCGGGGCGGCGCGGGCTCCGGGAGGGGCGGTCCGGGACGCATCACGACCTCGACCCTCACCTCACCGCCGACCGGCACGCTCACCTGGCTGACGGTCTCCTCGTAGAGCGGGTGCCACCCGTGAAGCACGAGCGGCATGTCCGCCGGCACCTCCATGGCGAAGGTCCCGTCTTCGGCGCTCGTCGCGTGCGCCGGGTGGAACATCACGATGACGTCCGCGCGCCCGCACGCCGCCCCGAACCCGCCGCAATCGAGGCTCAGGTTGCCGCCCCGGTCGAGCGGGTTCGAGCGGCGCTCACCGAGGTTCATGGACTGCTGGAAGGGGCTCCGGCCGAAGCGCGGAAAATAGGGGTAGTCCGTGGCGTTCGCGATGGTGAGCGTGTCGCCCTTCGTCGCCGTCACGAAGGCCGGACGAAGCCGGCAATCCTCGATGGTCACGACGTGCTCGACGGGCTCGCGCCCGGGGTTGGTCCCGTTCTCGACGCCGAGGGCCTCGAGGAAGGCGGCGCGGTGCGCGCTGGCCGTGGTCAGCGTGAGCGCGACGTTGCCGAGCACGCGGCCCTCGCCGACGGGCGTCGGGCGCCGGTCGCCGGTCTTTGGCGGCGCGCAGACGTCGGGCCACGTGCCCGCGGTCTCCCGACCGTGGATGAGCGCCGCGGGGTAGAGCGGCGGCTCCGCGCCCTCGGCGAGGCGCACCACGCCGCGCAACGTCCCCAGGCGGGCGGGAGGCTCCGCGGGAGGCGTGACCTCGTCGCTCGGGCCCTCGCTCGCGCGGGACCCACAGCTGCCGCAGCCCAGCACCACGCTTCCGACGAGGACCAGGAAGGCCCGGAGCGGTGCGACGCCTACCATCAGGCCCCGACGAGCTCCTGCGCGGCGGCGACGGCCATCTCGAGCACCGTGCTCGGGAGGAGGCCCAGGTTCATCACGAAGACCGCCGACGCGACGAGCGCGACGAGCACGTAGCCGCTCTTCATCGGCACTGCGATGGGCGCGCCCTGCGCCGGCTCGCGCATGAACATGAGCACCACGACCCGAAGGTAGTAGTAGGCGCCCACGGCGCTCGAGAGAACGCCGAGCACGGCGAGCCAGACCCAGCCGCCACCGGCCTGTACGGCGGCGTTGAAGACGTAGTACTTGCCGAAGAAGCCGGCCGTGGGCGGGAAACCCATCAGCGAGAGCACGCCGACGGCCATCGCCAGGCCCACGCCCGGATGGCGGCGCCCGAGGCCCGCGAGGTCCGCGTAGCTCACGGCCTCCTTGCCCTTGGAGCCCGCGTAGACCAGCGCTCCGAAGGCGAGCGCGTTCGAAACCGTGTAGGCCGCCAGGTAGAAGAGCACGCTGCTCACGCCGAGCTCCGGCACCCGCGCCGCCGCGCCGAGCCCCACGAGCACGTAGCCGGCGTGGGCGATGGACGAGTAGGCGAGCATGCGCTTCACGCTCGACTGCCCGAGCGCCGCGAGGTTGCCGAAGACCATGGTCACGGCCGCGAGGCCCGCGAGCACGGGCGGCCAGCCAGCCGCGGCGCTGGTGCTGAGGGGATCCCCGAAGCTCGTCATGAGCAGCCGCACGAAGACGGCGAAGGCAGCGGACTTCACGGCGACGCTCATGAAGGTCGTCGCCGGCGTGGGCGCGCCCTCGTAGGCGTCGGGCGTCCACATGTGGAAGGGCACGGCGCTGACCTTGAAGGCCAGGCCGACGACCACGAGCAGGAGGCCGAGGAGCACGAGCTTGGTGCTCGCCTCGCCGCCGGCCATCGCCGCGGCGATGCCCACGAAGCTCGTCGCGCCGGTCCCGGCGTAGACCAGAGCCGAGCCGAAGAGGAGGATGGCCGCGGCGAAGGAGCCGAGCAGGAAGTACTTGATGGCGCCCTCGGCCGCGCGCGCGCTCCGCCGCCGGAACGCGATCATCGCGTAGACACCGAGGGACATGGTCTCGAGGCCGATGAAGAGCGTCGCCATGTCGGCTGCGCGCGCGAGCACCATGGCGCCGAAGGCGCTGAAGAGCGCCAGCACGTAGAACTCGCCACGCTCGAGGCCATGCTCCCGCAGGTAGCCGCCCGCGAGGAGCGTGGAGAGAGCGGCGCCCAGGCAGATGACCACGTCGAAGAAGGCCCCGAGCTTGTCCGTCGCCAGGTAGCGGGTGACGAGCTCCGGCGCCGGCGCGAGGACGGGATCCACGAGCAGGACGTAGAAGCTGATGGCCCCGGACAAAGCCAGCGTGACCGTCGTCGTCGTGGCGAGCTCGGCGCGCTCCTTCGCGAAGGCGTCGGCCAACATGATGAGGAGCCCCCCGCCGAGCAGCAGCAAGAGCGGAGCCACACCGATCCACCAGCTCATCGTTCGCCTCCCGCGGCGCG
>ERZ1740059.458-NODE-458-length-21608-cov-11.026818_pt1 | contig 21608 bp, 17 predicted proteins | sample MGYA00581744_ERZ1740059 | MGnify/ENA primary metagenome ERZ1740059 (study PRJEB43018, sample SAMN04849738) | marine metagenome | isolation source: floating plastic debris | place: Pacific Ocean | collected 2008-08-28 | study: EMG produced TPA metagenomics... | reverse complement strand
AAACAAAATTGGTTTGGTTAAAATCTCCAAGCTTAGGAGTTTTTATTTAAAAAATAATTACATTTTGCAGAGGAAAATTGTATACAGTACATACTTACAGTTGATCGTTAATACATGGGATAAATTTAATAATAGTCTAGATATATGTCTGTCTCGAAGTGGATGTGCCAAATGTACTCGAGAAGAATTTTCCTCTCCTTTTAGTGGTATGCCCTGAGCTTTGGACTAATGCCCGTCATGAGTTGTTTTAAATGAAATATCCGACTAAAATAGATATATAGCACACCTTGATGTCAAAGTATTGAAAGTATTAAACTTAACTTAATCTAAACTATCTTTTTTGTATGGCGGCGATTGGTTTTATCTTCGATTTTAAAAGTTTTGATATTTTTGAGTTTGCCTGAATTTGACGGGTCACAATGGTTGTCCAAGGACATGCTTAATTTGTTACAATGTCATGGCAGCAAAAAACATCAAAATGTATATTGTGTACCGTAGTAGACATATGACCTCATACTCTGAAATACTGGTAACTTTGGTATTGATTAATGTATAATCACGTCTATTGCACTTCGTTTCAGGCTCCAAACCGCCCGCACAAATCACTCTCAAAACAATAGCTTCAATGACTTGTGCGTAAAAAATAGAATTATTAACTCTACAGTAATTGAAGTAATCAATAGAGGACCAACAATGAATTTCATGTAATTCGTATATCCAGGGCCATAACTGTCTAACATGTTTGCATGTACTATGCCTTCATAGAACGAGTACTCCATTGCATTCATTGTTCTTTTGAACCAGGTTGTCAAGATTGAAGTAATCACAACAGTATTGGCTTTTCAGCAGGTTTATTGCACTTAATAATCGTGCCTTTTTTCGGGTCAGCAGATATATTGCATTGATTCAGTAAGGCTATTAGCAGGAAGAAAAAACAACTGAAATCACTGACAACCTGTTTGTTTGGAAAGAGGCCAGATCGAAATTGATGATTTTAAATATACATTTATCGTAAAAACTAAACAGGCACCATACAAACGGGCAAGGCCCTTTGGTAATATATTTGGTTTGAATGATATTTCTCTTAGGAATGGAATGCCTTACCATATTACCTCGAACAAAATTGATTATACTGAGGAATTCGCCAATCGGTATCCAATACCCGACCTGACATGTATTTTCTCTGTTCATTCCACCCCTGATTTCTCTGACAAATTACTCACTGAATATGAGGTTTTCTGTCAATTACATAGTTGTCGAAATCTTGACATTTACCTAAAAAGTTCAACATTGCCCTATTTTCAAAAACGCCTTTTTTTGCGCCAACAAAATTATTTCATTGCATCAAGGCTCGCGGTTGCAGCCATGAGGCGTTCTATGATTGCTTTGAGACTTATCTTTAGTGTGTTGTCACATTAGGCAAATTATATGCCTACAGTTGGTCTAGAGTTTTTCAAGGTCACATCCGCCAGTTTTGCGGCTGTTTCTAAGTAAATTGGGCTTATATCAGTCATTGGTGCCGATTCTGTTTTTTTATTACTAAAATTAGAAGAAATTGCTTTCATTGCACATTGATTGTTTTATGTTGTGAAATATAACTTAGTTAAGACAATAAGTTTATTTTATAAAACCTGCCATCGGGTAAAACTATTTTTGAAATTTAGCAGGTTATGGTTGCATTGTTGTTATTAGTGTGTACCGCATGAGGTTTCTATACTTCCATCAAGGTTACCATAGATGTTTTAGAAGTTAGATCGATGGATTTGCACGTAAAGTTGCTCCCTCAAATTGCCTGCCCTTCAATTGGTTCAATATTAGGAGCGCTAATACTTCAGCCAATCAAGCAACAGCTAGGATTCATAAACAGAATTGTATTGAGTGGCAGTTTGTTATCTCAAGACCGAGTGTGTACATAAATTGATTGGTTTGAATGAATGAAGATATGAGGTTGGAAGTGGTGTTGAATTGTCATTTTGCTGAAGCAAGCCGGACAAGGATAGTGTGTAACTGGAACAGCTCATACAAAAATATACTGTAGTTGAAAGCTTCAAATTTAGCTTAGTCTGTCGACTCAGATGTTATCGGATAAAGTGTTGCAGCTCCTCTAGGCTGTTCAGCTTCATCTCACCTGAGCATTTCTGGTATGTGTGTATGTTCTTAGATGTATGGTGTTGCTTTAGGATCGAAATAATTTTTTTCACTGATATTGAGCAGCAACATCATGACACAGGTATCCAAAATCGTACCCATTTGGGCATGTGTAAGCCAACAAGGTATTGTAGGCAATGGGAGTCGTGGTATTTGATAGTTGTATGTGGAAAACATGGTTGATGGCTAATTACTAAAAAACAGAATTTCATTGTCATTTTAACATTAGCCTGCTGTTCATCACGGCAGCCTGTGTTCTTCTCTGGGTTCTTCTCGCTCTCAATTAGTATTGCTTGACCAATTGCAACAAATTCAGTCAGTCAGATTGAAGATATACATAGATATATACACAGATATATACATACATACATGCCATCATTACTACTACATTACTAGCTGAGAAATATTGGAATTAAAGGTTCTTGCTGCTAATTTTTGTAGCAATATAGGGGCCCAACAAAAAATTTAAATGCGAGGATAGCTTTTTCATAAACTACACGTGCTTGCAAACAGAATCTTTTCACACACACTTGGGGTGAACCTAATGGTTTTGAAAATAAGTCAAGTTATATTTGGAGTGGTTCCAAGTTAGCTTGTGTGATTGATTTTTCTCCGTTTCACTCTATGTCATTGTTCTGACTTGTGTGCTTTTCCTTTCATGTGGTTGGCTTGAGCAAATAAAAAGTAGAAAGCATATGAAAGGAGCTCACTGTCCAGTGCAGGGTCATAGAGTCTATGTATAGGCAACTTCTCAAGTTAACTTGTACCCCAGCAAAAACCATGCATAAAAGAATTTGTTTACACATTGACAATAAGATGAATTAATTCACTCGGTGCAATAAGCCACACTAACTGCAGGGTTTTCTTACTAGCCACCAATCTGGCTGACTAACAATCTAAATTAACAAACTAGAAGTCAACGCTAGAACAAAAAACAACCTTGGAAATTAGTACTCTAACTCAACGGGGTTGCGACGATAATGCATGCAGTGCTAGCACTGCATCACAAATTGAGCATAGTAGATTTCTTGAAGGGATCATCTTCTTTTGCAATAACATAAAAACCAAGCATAATTTTACATAGGAAGACCAAAAATGTGACCTGACACATGGCAAATTTCCCAATAAGGATGACTTTTCAGGCTATACATATGCCACTGCACTATTTTGGTTTAGGCAAACAAAATAAGTGTGTATAATATACATGGAAATGTGGGTGTCAAAGGTCTGGAGTAATAATTTTGGCGGCTTATCATTCATAAGACCTTGATAGCTCGTTTGACATTTGTAATCAAAGGGATTTTCATTTATGATATATTTACAACACATGCAATCCTATTGACAAATTTTCTCTGTTGGGATTAACCTCAGTGTACTAAGTTCAAAACCACTTACCTGTTGTTTGAGATATGCCATAGGAGGCAGGCTAATTATAGATCCCTTAACTCAAGTATTTTGAGGTGCTAATTGTATTAACTACATTAGCTGTCATATCTTATCGCCAACTATTCACAATTTGAAATATTATCAGTGATAAGCTGGCTCCCCGGGAAGCTTTCATAACATTCCCTGGAGTAGATTCCGTAAGGAACTCCGCTGGATATTTACTGTTATACTCCTCCACAATGTAGTTTCAAGCTGGGTGCTTGAGCGAATACGTACTGCTACGCATTTCGCCCTGATTTCTCAAACCATGAAACAGCTTCATCACTATGTGATCCATAAAATTGTTTATTAATCTTTATGAAGTTGAGATGTAAGCAGTTATGCGGGTGCGCCTATCTTATACTAAAGCAAGAAATTTAAATGTCAGTTTTCATTACGGTATTTTTTTTCCTGAAGTAGTGCCGGAACAGTAGCCGCCAATGGAGTTCAGTTTGAAATCTTCCAGATCACTCAGTCTGAATTAATAGCTCGCAAAGCAAACAACTATTCGCCGGCCATGAAGCGTAAACATCAACAGGAAAATTCTTTTTAATATCCCTGTTGAACTGGCAGATTTTTGTCTTGTTTACAAACAACTTCCTGTTTGTTTGATATTTTTCCATTAAACTCTCTTATGCAATGAATCATGATCACAATCGTGCATCACAGGTAGACTTTACTTAATAATTTTTTATTAGAAGCATATGTAAAAAAGGGGTTTATCTTGTGGGTGTACTCCCGTACTAAGGAATTTGTACTTAACTGACACCTGGATTTATTATGAAGTTCTGAATGACAGTAGGTGAACCATAATACACAGCAAAAGCAGTGTCATCAAATTCTCACCATTTTTGTACATTAACGAAGGTACAACTTTATCAATATTATGTTAACATTAAATAGTGTCATTGGACTATTTTTATGTTAATGATCTTGCTGTTTTGCTTAATTATGACACACTTGGTGCATTGAAAGTAAGGTATTCCAGGCTGACACTTTTGGGCCTAGGGTGGATGCTTTTAGAACAGAATTAGGTACACATTACCGTCACACCTTAAAACCCTTGACACCCGCAGTTAGGCTTATTTAATTTCTTTGGAAAAGTAATGAATGGTCACATGTCATCTTATGTGGTTCAACGGGAGCTTGAAAAAGTACAATGGTTATCTCTAATGGCCACAGCGTATTGTAGTGTTCATCATTGATCCATCAAATTTATGTAAAAATTTAGCTGCATACCTGTGAGGAATGTTATTGTGACATGTGAGTGCAGAGTGCTTGAAGAACTGAGGAAAATTTAAATACACTTGCTGAACTTGCAATAATCACTAAAAATGTTTATAACTAAAATCATCAAATATGCAATTTACAAATGTGGATTAAAACACACAAGTCCAAAATCTACAGTCTTGTTTTGATCTGGGAATGATTGATACTAGCCATGAATCCATTGTTTGATTATGGTGTATGATTAAACACCCATGAATTTGCACTGAATACAACCTCATCAACTCTCAAGCTAAAAATTTTACACTACTGCCATAGAGTGTATGTTATGACAGGGGCCAACTCAAGTGATGCCCAATAATCTCTGGCATTAAACAATCATTTTATAGGTCAACTTGAGTGCACAATAATATCAGCCAATCCAATCAGGTGTCTTCACATGTCGGTGCAGAGTGTTTATAAGCATTGAGATTTGAATGATGAGTACATAAACTTGTTAGACGTACAAGTGATTGCATCTAAACTGTCTTGTTAACCAGATGAAACCTTCCTTTGAACAATAGGCTCTAGCTGGGGACTTGATTCAAGATAAGATCAGCAAACAGACTGGATATACAAATACACTACTTCATTCACGCATACTGTATAATCTTTGTAGGCGACAACTCAGTGGATCTATACTCTCTCAGCTGCTACATGGGACTTGAGTAATTGAAGGACAAAGCTTTGGAATTTATCCTTGGGAGTGCATAAATCATACAATAACACAATGTTTGTCACATCAGTTCTAGTCTTTATCACAATCATTCTTCTTTACCTCATAGCAAGGTTAGTAATATTTAGTTCTACTGGATTCCAGAAACTCTTTTAATCTAACCATCCCGACCAACTTTGTAGCTGTGGCATGAACTATTTAAAACATGTCAAACTGTCAATCCATTCCAAATTGTCCATTGCATCAAAGTGTTAGCCCTGGCAATGTAACCAATCAATCTGATTGATTAAGGCGGTTTAGAAATTTTATGTAACACCAGTTAAACCAGTAATTGTGGATGAGGACAAATTTTATAGCCTTATCGCTGTTTTTTTCCTGTTGGCAATAAGTTTTGACCACTGCTGAACATGAAAAAGCTTTCTCCAATGGATGCTTGCTCTCAAAATAATTTATTAATATACTGACAGCCACCCAAAATATCTGCTAACTGCCCTGATAATGTACAAGTTTGTTTATTTTTCCTTTACCCATGCCTGATTATTAAGTTATGTCAGTAATTTGGATTTAGTTAGGACTAGCCTCAGTGTTATGATAATCAAAGGTGAAAACTTTTCCAGGATACTGAAACATGCACAAGTGTCCCGATGATCCCTACCTTGTGTTGAGGGAGCACGGTATATTATCTGATTATTCTTAAGTCAAGAGTGTTTATGTGATGGGCAGTTGAGTTTTTCTGCAGTATATCAATGCCTGGACACTGTGGAGCCAGCTTCTTTCACTCAGTGCATTCAATATGAGTTGTTAGACCCTACTTATTTGCAACTGAAGGAAATAGAATTGAAACTTTGGCTCCCGCTGAAGCTATTGGCAGCCCAGGCCCCTGCTTTTCTGGTATTTGGTGCAGTCCGCAGAAGCGGAAGATATATGTATGCATCATTTAATTTATGGCGCCGAGATTCAACTTGAGCATGTCATCAAAGACATCATTTTGTCTGTGATTGATTTTTTTTGATGTTTCGACCTTGTGTATTTATATTGTTTTTGTGATTTTAGATCAAGGCAGCGAAAGCTCAATCTGTTTAATGAACTTGGAATACCTGGACCCAAGCCTAATTTGGTGTTTGGAAATCTGCACTCTATTGCTGGAAAGGTAATTGGACTAATATATACTGCACGTGAGCTGAGAAATCGTTTCCAGTTGTATACTTGGTAGTTTGGGATTCATTGCTTGTGATTTAATTGCTGCGTAAAGGACAAAGGTAATTAATGAAATTAAGTGCTGACTCTTAAGGCAACCATCATTTAAGGTATGTTTAGACGTCAAACTCTTCAGATTTAGAGTTTTTACGAACTTTTAATTGGACATTTGGTCATCAAATATCTGAGAAAATTCAATACCATTATTCCTGACATGGCAAGGCAATGGTAATTGAATGGTTCATATAATTACTATTATATGAAGTGATAAAAATAGCAAAATTTTGAATGAGAAGCAGCAAAACTTAGCTGCCAATATACATTGTTTTATTCTTCCTTGTTCTGTGAAAGCGATTAGAGTCCATTATCCCAGCTATTTTTAGCAACACCTATATCTTATATACTGGATGGAGATTCTTATGCTGTCCTATGGTGGCATAGTTTGCGGTTTGTGATTATTATGTGAATGCTGTTATGCAACTCTTTATTGCATGGTGGAGTAATTAATATAACATCCATTATGAGATATCATCCTACCAGTGTAAATTAAATTCCCAGTGTGACATGATAAACAAACCTCAAGTTACTTTTCTCATCTTCTGTTTTTGTGCAGTATTTTGAGAGAGTGCTGGTTATTGCGTTAGGGGGTTGGTTTAGCTTGGTTTTCCCTGCAATTGTTTTTTGCACTTTCTTAATGAAAATGCTTTCATATTTTGCAGATGTTTGGGGACAAGCTTGCTGAGTGGACCAATGTGTATGGCAAAATATATGGGTAAGTAAAGTTTGTAAGTAGAATTGTGTGTAGGTAGGTAGGTAGGCCCACATATACTTAGGTCATCGCATCGAGATGCATATATATGATTTGTTCTATCTTGGATGAATCTATATCCAGGAATGATTAATCTTATGCTGTCATTGTTTTTCTTGCTAGTAAGCATGGGATGCCACTTGACAGCAGTAGTTTGCTAATGGCTTGACAGACCGCAATATTTTTGACATACAATCAAATTCTACCACAGGAATGATGTTTTAAATTGACCAGTACTAGAGAGGTTTTGGCGTTGTCCAGATCTCGCTTGTGATGTAGCCTAGCATAAGGTTGTACTAAAGGCCTGTCAGAAAGCGAAGGGTGTGGAGTACTCATTATTTCAGCAATTGTCAAGATTGTTAAATTCACAATAGATTTGTACTAGTATATTAAGTGCGTCACCATAGTCTATTATTCGTTTCATCTTATGACCCCTCATTCAGATCCATCACCATGTCTTTTGGTTGAGAAAGGTCTTTATCCAAATTATATTGAAGTGATGGCAAATGATTGCACTTTCCTTTGAAGTTTACTTTGAGTGGATTTACGATTGACAATCATGTTATTTTCTACAAAATATCCACTATTTTTGTTTTGTGCAACAAAGTCGATGGAATGGCTAGCTGGGTGCTTATCAATGTGTTTTGGTGCAACGTTCTTGAACCTCTAGGTGCACCTGGTCTTGTAAACAGATAATAGGTGCCGCAACTTTGAACGGGAATATCGATGTAATAGATGTGTTACCACTAGGGGTGCATTTCAAACGGGATAGTACATGTACAACAGTGTGAAGGGTCAACATCGTGATCGGAAGTTAAGACTGTAAAGGTGGTTATAAGAAACGGCCATTGAAAAATATTAGAGAATTGGGGCAAGATGTGTGTTGTTTTTTTGAACCGAAATTGGGCTGATTAAAGACACAAGATTAAAATAATGCAACTTTCACCCAATGAATGATGGTGGTGTGGCGCCGGACCAGTGTATAAATTACCTCTTGATGGCTGTCCTGTCTTCCAGTTGTCAATGATTATAAGATTATGCATGTAAATTTTATCAGATCAATTTTATTTTGATGCACTACCTAATGGAATATCTAATGTTTTCAGTACAGGTGATTAAGATAAACGACTGTATGAGTGTCATGCTTTTACTGTTACAGATACTATGAAGGCTCCTCACCAGTGGTGGTGACATCAGATCCAGAAATTCTGAAAGAAGTCTTCATCAAGCAGTTCAATAATTTCTATGGACGCAGAGTGAGTAATATTTGGTGTCTTTTATTTTAGTCTGGTGGTCACCATTTATAATCCAAAATGATTGTGGGGGGCTATTTGACACATTATTTTGCAGCCAGTCAGTTTGTAGCAGACTAATTACCCGGCATATTGTCAATCACCACCACAGTTCTGGTAGGATTAATGGTAATTTTTATATTGATCTGCACATTCTTATGCTACTAAAGTAACTTCTTGGAATGTTGTTTTGCACACTTGCTTTTGAATTTGGTTGTGGTCAAGTCATTGATGGCTTCTGTCAGTTCTGCGTTTTTGGTACCTGGTGGTTTAAGACTTGTGGTTCAACCATAGCTTTCATGGTTTGTGACAAACAGGAACTGGATTGATGGTATAAACAACTGTTGGTTAGGGTAATAGTTTGCTATCTCGATTTATTTGATGATGGTAGGTCAAACTGTTACCAATGTCTTTGCTGTTACTACTAAAGTTGCAGAGTGTACTAGTTCATTCTCACATGCCAAATCTGCAGGGCTCTAATTCCGTGAACTAAAACCCATAGTGTGGGATGTTCAAAATATTCTGAAATAAATTAATTCCGTATTTTGTCCTTGATATAGTCTTAATGAAGCTAGATGCCTGAGGGGGCATTAAGTTGACTCTGAGGGCCTTGAGCATCCTGCAGTCAAATCTACTTTGCTTACAGGTCCGATGTTTTGTTATTGTTGACCACATTGTTCAGTGCACTTGATGTTTGCTGTTGCACTTACCTTTTTACTTCTAAATCAAATAATACTCTGAAGCTTTCACACTCAAGTTCATGCAGTGCAGGTTTTGTGTAAATTATATTCCTGATATACTGCACCTAGCTTTGTCAAACACATTGGATTGCGGATAGAATATCATAAATTTGAGGCCTGTTATTAAATATATTTATTTATAATGTATTTATGCTGCAAAGCTTGGTTCCATCAAATATTTGTTCATCGGAAAAAGGTAGAAATTGGGTATGAATCTCGTAATAGACGTCACTCAGGTTACTCGGGACAGCTGAAACTTGCCTGTTGACTTTTTCAGCTCTAGTTTGATCTCAGAAAAGTCGTAGCATTTTGTGGCTTTGTGTAGCCATAAGTAATTACAGCTGACCACTAATTTGAGTGCAACAAGCGGCTCAACATGCGCCTTCCCCAATTGTCAAAACTTTAAGCTCAAAGGTCAAATGCTTGGTTCAGATTTTGAAAATTTTATTTACTTGTTTGTTTCACTGCAGTAATAGAAGTTGTGTTGGTTGACGTTGGTTGTCTGCTATCTGATTCAGACTCCTTATTGGTCTATTGCCAGACTATTGTCGCATGAACTGCCAAAATGAGCAATTAAATGATTACTACTAATTTCAAACTCATTAGTGTGCTGACAAGACATCATCTGTGGGCAGCAGTCCAATATTTGGTGTAATTTTGATAAAATTGAGTGATGTATGGACATCATTGTGAAATTGTTTCCGCATAAACAGATAGATTCTCATGACATAGCAATCTGGTTGTTATAAACAATGTTCTTTCTTTTTCTTGCAGTTGTTACCTGTGCAACCGGAACCAGATACAGGTGCAGACCGCGATGTGCACATATTATTCTCCAGAGGACATCGGTGGAAACGTCTTCGAACAACCATCAGCCCGAGTTTTAGCAAGGCCAAAATCAAACAGGTTAGTGTGTGGGCCCATGATGAATATCAACTTCATTATCATTTTAGCGTGCTCTCATGTTAGACTATTGAGTAGGTTGGTTTACAGGGTAACACATTTATTTCACTCCCTTGGCCTCCTTCTCTGCCCACATAGGAATGTGACTCTGATTCTAGTTTTTCACCGGTAAGCAGGCGATTCACTCTTGGAAAGATTGGCGCATCATTTGAAATTCCATAGTCCGCAGTCAATATATTTTGTGTTTTCCATGCGCAATATAGTATGATGTGGAGGAATCCGTGGGGTTATGACATTTTTAACAGTAGGTTACAAGTGCTCAGTTTGTTGGTCAGCATGACATTGTGTACTGGGTCTGTAGGCATCGGTCTTTTGTCTATGACTAAGTACAGTTTCCAAGTGGGCACAGCTGATAGGACTCATCCATTGCACTTAGCGGTACTCCTCAGTTGGCAATCCAAAACACTCAAGTTCAGCCACGAATGGTTACATAACTTCCTGGGGTTGAGCACTTACTGGTATGGTTGCCTAGCAATAACATTCCTAGGCAAGTAAGCTGCCTACGAAGAACCCAGTAGAGGTATGCGAAGCATGTTTCTGGCATGGGGATACCAATTGATACACAGATAACTTATATTGTTGGTTTTATTATCTTATTTTCTTCCTTTGCAGATGCTGCCTCTCATAAAATGCTGCATTGATGAAACAATGACAATCTTGGAAAAGAAATCAAGCGACGGAGAAGCTTTCGACATTCACAGGTAAAAGGCCAAGCCATCATCGCTTCTGATCCAATGTTGTGCCTGTACTAGGAAATTACAGAGCCTTGAGTGGTATGAAATCCACCCTGCTTTGTTCTAATCAAGGTGTAAGTGTATCAAAGGGTCACAAAATTAAATTTTCGGTGTTTGGTTATGCATAAAGGATCTGGGTGTAACTTCCAGAAACATTGGAAACTAACACCACTACTGATTGACAGACTGATAGGTTGAAGATGATCACAAAAGCTGCCCGGTTGCGCTAATTGTACTACGAAGTTCCCATGTGACGAAATGATCCACTAAATGTTTATCTTATGCAGTAACCAGATATATACAGGGTGACGGAACTGCACTGAGTGACTGGGTGTGAATGAAACAGTCCTCGGCAGCAGATGCCAGTTGTCTTGCCCAATGCAGTCAACCGGCCAATAAAATTCTCCTAAATCTCAGTTGCTAACCCATAATATGCAGAATGAAATTATCTTGTACAAGGCAAGGGCAATCATGTGTCGGCAGCATCAAACACAACTAATTAGTAGCTTTATTTATAATTTGACTGAGAAGTGGCGTCTTGAGACGTACTCTGTATGCCCCTCCTGTCTGTTTTTATGGGATAGGTTCAACTGAGCTACTGTGTAAAATTGTATGATTGTTGTCAGCAAATGGACAGTATGAATTTCATTCATAGTTTTGATAAACATTCTCACACCACGCTGTTGAGAGATCCATATCATATCACAAAATCAACATCCATCTATAATTCTTTGCAGAGTCTTACAAGGTTTAACCATAGATGTTATTGGCACATGCGCTTTTGGAATTGAACCCAACTTCCAGAAAAATAGAGATACTGATCCCTTCATCCGCAGATGTCAAAGATTATTTACAGACTTCGCCAAAAGACCTTTTATTGTAATTCTTGGAGGTAAGATTTACGATCTGTTTTCTTCCTGGATATGGTTGATAAAAAAGAACGCTCCACATCAATTTGGTTTTATATTCTTTGAGCTGGTTGAGATTGTTATCGTGCTTGTATTCCTGCTGCGAGGCTGTGAACTCATGCTTGCATCGCTAATAATTTATTTCTGCGATGTTACATAAACTGTTACATGGCTGTTATTTCCATCACAGCATGAGTGTACATTCCTAAGAAAGCATTATTTCATGAATATTAACAGAGTTGTCTCTCCTTTGCAGCTATATTCCCAGAGTTATCACGCTTTTGGTGGAAATTGTGTAAACTTGTCTCCACATACACATATGATGACATGGACTGGCTGTTTACCAACCTAGGGTCTGTTATCGATGAAAGGAAAACCAGGACACTTGCTGCCAAATCATCTGAAAGTGATAAATATTCCGAGGTCAAGTCAAGTCGGCCAATGGACTTACTACAGATATTGCTTGACGCTGAAGTGGGCAGTGGCTCATCTCGTGGCAATGCAGTGTCACATTTGACTATGCAAGAATCTGAAGAGGATGTAAATAGTAATTATGAAGTTGACAATACATTTTCGCCAGAGATAAATAATAAATCTACAGTTACCTACCTCAAATCTAAACTAGAGCAAGTATTCCATCAACAGCAGCAGCAAGTTGAAGATATAGGCCACCAGTGCGTTGAAGAAAAGTGGCCATGCCCCAATGGAGCGCCGTGTGAGAACCCCAAGACAAAGCTATCACTTGATGTGAGTTAAAACTGGCTGTCAGTAAAAGTATAACATTGTATTTGTACATACCATTTCATTTCCTGATAGAAAAAACATTTCAGTTCATGGAATTAAGTATTTGTATCAGTGCTGGGTAATATATTGTAGTATATTGCATATAGTATTCAAGTGTTTATGACATTTTTTGGAAATGGTGGACAGTTGGTGTGGACATGATGTTTACGGTCTCAGTTTTTTTTTTTGCAGGAAGTGAAAGCGTCGAGTGTTGTGTTCTTGATAGCGGGATATGAAACTCTTAGCAATCTTCTAGCATATGTAGCCTATGAGTTAGCTGTCAATCCGGAGTGTCAAAGAAAACTACAAGAAGAGCTCGATACAGTCTTTGAAGATGAGGTGAGCTGCATGTAACGACTTCCTGGCTTCAGATTACACACCCAACATTCCCGTCTTTGATAGGGCATCAATAGAAATGCAACTGTTCCGGAACTACTAGCTCTCTACCCAATTGTTCTGTTTGCACTGATAACAAACTTTATTTTTGATCTTTGTAAAATCCCAATATATCTCATGAACAGCATAGCCCCTATTCAAATACCAAAAATTCTGTTTTGTGCACTTGAGATACTGTAGTGAGGCTGAAAATGCCATTCAAGATGCACTCAGGACCAGAGAGATGCATGGACAATCCTTGATTGCAGTATTTCAATAATAACATTCCTTCCTTTGATATTTGATAATTATAGAATGATAATTGGTATTAATAAGTTTAGCAGAGTGATATCCTCTGTTAAAACAATCACGAGCGGTTTTCAGGTTTCATGTGTGTTTAGCCCCAAAACCAGAAACCTATCCCAGAAAATCAAGTGCTACTGGTCGAGTGATTAGGTATTTTGCATAGTTTAAATATCCCAAAAAACTTTTTGATGCGTTCATCAGAACACATTATGTAAACTTATTATTCTGCACGCTCATCAGTTGATGTTTTAATTCTCATTCTAGACTGAACTGTGCTATGAAAAGTTATCCAATCTGAAGTATCTAGAAATGATCATCAGCGAAACTCTGAGGAAGTACCCTATTGCATCACTGTAAGTATATTAAACTATGTTAGGGTGGAAAATATTCTTCGCTGCGTCATTTATAAACATCTATGTCGATTAACTTGGTGATTTTCCCACATCCAGCACCAGAAGTGATGAGATATATCTATATCCACATGTATTTGTAACCATGAAGTTTCGCGTTATATACCATAAATCCAGTACGATAAAGAATAACTTTTTTATGGAAATTGTGTTTTTTAACAAACAATCACTTCCATTTTGACTATGAATCGAGTTTAATTAGTCATTGATATCTTTTTGATGTAGTGATCCATTTTAAGATAACTTTTGTCTTGCAGATTGGCTGGTAGATTGTGCATGAATACTACGACAGTCAATGGTATCACAATACCACAAGGCACGACGGTACAACCCGATGTGTGGAGCCTACACTATAACTCTGAGCACTGGGGTCCCACAGATCCACAGCAGTTTGATCCTGACAGGTTGGTTGTTAATAAAGTATATATTTCCTGCAAGAATTCGTTACATCACCGGCATATCAAAAGCTATTACATTTTTATTTCGCTCATTCCTCTGAATAATGTTAAGTGTTATGGTGTTAAAAATAAATTTATGTTAAGCGATGTTTTGTGTAGATCAATGGACCTGTCTGCAACCTGCCAACAGTCAGTCTACTTATGCTAATTTGATAGCTTGACCAGAAATTGCTCAACAGAGTGAAAACGATAAGTTGTATTTGGAAGAAACTGAGAGTGCAAGAATGAGTTTACTCTCAATTTTATGGAAATTAAGATTAAGTACTTAACTGGTGCATTTTACTAAAATTAGCATAATTTGTCAAGCGAGTCACTGGCTTTTTATCATCCTAGGAATGTGAAACTTTGCCTCCAAAACAGTTTTCCATTTGGCTGTCAATCGCACTCATAAAAGTGATTTGAATGGGTAATTTCTCTGGTCACATCCTTTTATCAATGAATTTCCCTCTAGTTTTATAGCTTTCATCTATCTTGGTGCACACATTGTGGAACACCAACAAAACACCGACAGTTTGAAAAACTTGTTTTGCGCTCATTGTTTTAAGCCTGTGAAGATTGACTTGTGGCTGGTTATGTGTGTAAATTGCCTCTGAAGATCCATTCACTTTCTTAAACAAAATCATTAGTTTGATTGATGGGTTTATTAATTAAGCTGCAAATCTAAGCACCTTGCCTGTCAAACAATCAGACAAACCAAAACCCAAATCTAAACAAAATTTGTTGATTTCACAGATAAGAATCCATAGCTGTAGCTTACATACGGATGTGGATTTTAGAGAAATACTGTTGACACATACAGCAAAATTATTGTGAAGTTTATGTAGTAGACGAGGTATTGTTAGTTGGGCATTGTATGGGGTTGGCCCATGGGTTGGTGGGGATTATCACACTGGGATTTTCTCAAGTAGAAGCGCTTGAACAAGTGTTTGATGTGCAATTAGCCTGATGACTATTTTTGTGCACCTGAAGGTAAAATGGCAGTTGTTTGGTGCACTTGCTAATTGGACCTTATTTTATTGTTATAGTGATTATTTTACTGGCAAAAAGCAGTGAACAAACAACATGCCTAAATAGCCAAGTGGGGAGAAAATAATAGGCATTAGGCGTGAAGCAATGTATTTCCTGAATTCCGGTGTGATTATGATTTGGTTACTTCTAAACCATAATCTCTTTTTGACTCATCTCGATCTCTTCAAAGCTAATTGTCTGATGATTGTATGACTAATGAATCCCTAATTTCTTTTGTTTCAGATTCCTACCAGAAAATGTAGCAGCCAGACACCCAATGGTATATATGCCTTTCGGAGCCGGTCCCAAAAACTGTATTGGAATGCGATTTGCATTGACGGAGTGCAAACTAACTCTTGCGACTTTATTACATCGATTTAACATTGTCACCACTAAAGACACTCGTCTGGAGCTGATAGAAACCGCTTCTTTGAGCCCTAAAAACGGCATCATGATCAAGCTGGTGCCTCGAAATAGGTAGTGAATGTCATCACCTCAGATTTTTTGCAAATAGTTTATGACAAGATCATTTCTGTGCACGTGTGAATAAGAATTTTTAGCAGGTTCTTGTTTCATAGAATATTTGCAAAAGTGTCTTTTTTATATACTATCATTTATCATGGTGCACAAAATACTCAATTCTGCCAACTTTAACTTTTTAGCAATCAAGTCGCAACTAGTCAGCATATTAGTATTGTTTCAAGGTAATCATCTAAAGCCGTAGGTTTTTGAAGTCAAGACATTTGCTCTCAGCTCAAAACTCTTCATACAAAAAGTATGGAGAAATTTTTGTTTTTCGTTTTATTATATATTCGTGTCAGACTGTAAATATTTTTTATCAATAATTATAATTATTTATCAGCGAAGCATTTCTCTGTCATATGCGAGTGGTGTTTTACGGCTTTTTTTAATCATCGCATTATTGACAATTTAAACAGTCCACTTTACAAGATTCACACAATTATATTCCCTATTTATTTTCCTCTGCTCCAGATTGTTACAGTACTACTTACTGATTTTTATACCTTTATCAACCTCCTTTAAGGCCATGACGATGCTGGGACTTAAAATACCTACGAATTTCAATGCACGTTAGCTTTTTATTTTTCCAATGTGGTGTATATGGCGCTGATTTTGTTACAATTGAAATTTAATCAATAGTCTATATTTTTATCTTTACCTTTGTCACTATTTCACCACAACTGGTTCTTAGGTGACTTTCGTGTACAAAGATTCAGTCTCATAAATGTGTTTATACTTAAATTTCCCGCTGGCAATGTCTAACAAACTTTTTGAACTGTTGCCTATGTGAACAATCTTTATCATTGTCCTTTGTGGCTTAACTCCTTTGTTTTCTGAAAAGTGTCACCAGCGCCTCTTCAAATTGTTCATAAAAGTGAGGATAATTATTGTATTCATAATTTAACATTTACTGTCTACCAAAAGAGAAATCTATTTTTCATCATCAACTTTTTATTTGTGTCCAAGGCATATAAATCTGTCTGCTTTTGACAATGTGGGTTGTTTATGTGGTGTACATCAGGAATAAACATGTAAAGCACTACAACTGTCTCAAACCTGCTGCAATTTATAATATGTTAATGATAAACAAATTGTGGTAATGAATGCTGGGCAGATTCATTGCAAAAAATGATTAGCATGCTAAATCTATGTATGTTTGCTAAGTCTATGTGTATTACCAAAACCCATCAATAGAGTTCATTGCTGACACATCTTGGAAGGTGAATTTCTCAGCTATGCCATTATTTTGCATACTCAGACAACATGGGGTCCTGCCTGGCTTTTGGTAAGTGTGATGATTGTGGGCTGTTGAGTGTGAAGAAATGAAACACGGCAAAGAATTAGCTTTACAAGTGACCTTAGAATGACAACCATCATTTTTTTGGTGATGGGACCCCCTCAACTGAACTTTACTGTATGTGTCGAATGCTTGTGGACCACAAACTTTTCTGTTTTCAGTTTATTGTTATCAATCAATCCATAAATATAACTGGACCTCAACAAAGAGCAGAGGCTGACAAGCCACTTCCTAGCATTTGCTTACACAATAATGGAGCCTCATTATTTATTATGGGTTTTCATCTCTTTGACCAAAATAGTAGATAACTCCCAATTTTTGTAAGATTACAGAATATAAGATAGATATTAATTGTCTATTGGATTATTTATTATTCACATAAGGTCTGAAGCTCTGATCTGCATAATATTTCTGTGGAGTAACAACTACCACTCAAGCCATGCCTGTCCACACACATCGAGCATAGAATTGTTATAATTCTTGCCATTCTTGGGTCAACACAAATGCATGTCCGTCTAGCAATAGAAGTCGATGAGTTTTTTCTGTCATTAATCTGATAAAATGAGGATGGCCTTCTTGATATTCGATATCTACTCACAAATGTTTTAAAATGATGACACCAAACTGGTCGAGCTGGTGTCCTATGAAAGTGTGCCAATGTTCAAGTTAAGACAGCTGTAAAATCCCCATCCTTGCTCTAGAAATGTTGGACGTGGTAATAGTGCAACAGCTATCGGATTTCTGAAGTCAATCACCTCTAGAATGTAACAGCTTATCACATGTCTCAAAATGTGACAATATCAGGCGATGGTATTCTGTAATGCTCATCCTGAATAATTGTAATAATGAACTCTGAATTTATTGATCTCCTCATTATATTCCATTGAATGGCGTGTACTGTTGTTCTGTTGGAAATAAGAGTTTAATTTCACTGGACAGCAAACAATTTGTGACGACTAGTTTTGAATTGTTACATTCACGAGAGCATGCTGCTGGAACAGATAAGTAAACATCGCTGCTGGGTCGCTTATTCACTGAGATGTGTTGATAATCAATACGTAGATCCATAGCTGCTCTGTTTGGAAGCAAACTGTAAAAAATAAACTGAGACTTCTACTGACAAAAAATCACGGGAGTCTAGCGGAATATCAAGTGTCATAGGTAAATATATTTTCTATTTTATTACATTAAATTAGCTGTTATGATTTATTTGTAATAAAATAATTGGTTTACGGAATGACTTGGCTATTTTGTCTCCTGTGGCAAAGATTTTTAATACCTTATTAATGAACATTGGGTAAACTTGTCACTGTTTGCGCAGAATAAGCAAAAGAAAGCGGCTGAATGTGAAACTCAATGGAGAGCTGTTTGGACTAATTCTAATGTTGCTAAACAACACTCCTTCGTAATATAAGTAAATGTGGGGTTAATTCAAAAGACATGCTTTGTGAACTAGGTGACATGTATTGTATTAGCCAATTTTGAATAGTTTGTCAGCAGCATGTCAAGTTAAGATAGTAGAGCCGAGATTTCTACTTAGTTCGTAAAAACCATAGTCAGGGAATTTGACAGGCAAGTGCCAAATATACAGCAAGTAGGTGTAAAATTGTGTTTGCCCGCAGGGGTCTCTTATGATGGCAACTGCGGGAGAGGAGTCTCAAAACAATGGTAGGTGTTTTATCCTCTAAGTCCTAATCTAAGTTCTTTTGAAATCCGAGTCGCACTTGTTACAATGTATAGTATGGGCATAGACAATAGGAGCTATTGGATTCGTTTGGGGATGGCCAGCATTATTCAGTGCAGCTCAGTCAATCAAGGTATGAAGTGGGGTGAATCGGTGCACTCTGAATGTTTGATGTTTTGTCGGATTGTGCTAATTGTCAACAAACACATATCTCTCTCTCTCCCTGTGTGTCTGTTGTACTGACAACGGCCCAAAGCTCTTTTGGGACGAAATGTCACTGTTACGCCTAGCCAGTACACCCTGCCTGTGTCACTGGCCTACTTGACCTCTCCTAAGCTGGTTACCATCGCACCTAGCCCGTACTTGACGTGATGTATGATGCAAAGGTAAAGCCAAAGCAAATGGTATACTCTTTGGCCAAAGTACCCCAACCTCAAAATTGTACAGTAGGAGATGGGACAGATTGTGTTATCCTAAATTTGAAATTCAAATTATAAAGATCCGCTGGTTCTCAGGTCTGGTCCAAGATTTGTAATAATGGAAGTGTTCACCGATATCTTGATTTGATTAGACTGAGAAAGGGTGCCTAATTATACCAATGATTCGAAATCTAAACAGTTTACAGTCATAAAGTCGGCAGGTCTTCTCATCATCAGTACTGACTTTTATTCCTTGATGTATACACATACAGACTTTTATTTGGGATATCATATACGGTAGATATAATGGACATACTATACGTATCCATCTTATTCTCAAGTATTATTATGATAAAACTCGACTTCCCCTGGATTTATAGCTGCGGACCATCGAAAAAATGATTTTGACTAGATAGCTGATTGGGCAGTAATTGATTTGTGGTAAATCCCACAGTGTTGTGAGAAAAACCTGCGGTATATCGTATAGCTGTGCGTTATTTGGCAGCAAACTATTAAAGAGTAAATTTATTATATATTCCACCAAAACTCGCCATCAGATTCCTGAAGAAAAATCAAAGTTTGAAATTTTTGTATCCAATAATAAACATGAATGTTAAGCAACACCGACAAGTAGTGTTGATGTAATTCTGCACAACAACAATCTTCACTTATTATCTTTTTCTTTTTTCACATGTTTATGTTTTAGAAGACAGCAGTGCTGCAGAAAGTGAAGAGAATCATACATCACCTCACTGTGTCACACCGACCATACCTGACCAAGTGGATACTGCGCTGGAATGTTACAATATGGCGGCTCAAAACCCAGCTAAACTCAAACATATGGTGTCCTGTCAGCCAGACATTGTCAATGATGTTGATGACCATGGTAGGTTAGGTTTAAGGGGCATCCGCACTGGCTGAAATCACCATTGTTGAATTGCACAATATCAACCCCTCACGGAATACAAGGCCAGTCCAAAACTTGGTTTTATTCAGTATTGTAATAACAGAATAAAACACACTTCCAATCCATGATGATGTATTTAAAGAGAGAGGAAGGGTGTCTGTCTTCTGTATGTTTTCGCCAAAACTCCCAAAGCTGGGGAGCTTAGTTCAAGCCAAGTCTTCAGGCTGTGTGTTGCCAGTTGGTCCAGCATACTACTTCACATGCGGATGGTGAATTGACTCTCGCTTAACAAGCTGAAAGAGATTATTTCCGCATTCAGGAACTGAACTTTCATCGTACCAAGTGGCCGCACTACATCTGGCTTTGTCTGAGATCTTGAAACAGATTGATTTTCTGCTTGAGTTTTAATTATGAATTATGAAAATGATTTGCAAAGGTGTAATCAATAATTAATGTTGTCGCCAGTGATAGAACACTGACATAGGCTTAAGGGTCTGTAGTGCCTTGTTTTTGATTTATGCTGCCAGTATTCGAAATCTGGTTTCTGACACACAACATAGTTACAAGGCAGAGGATGTGTTGGGTAAACAAATATCGTGATTTGAGAACCCGATTAGCTACTCACTAGGTGGTACAGTAGGAGGTGAAGGTTTGCTGGATCAGCATACAGAAGAGAACACATCAAAGTTTTATGCTTAAGAATTTGTGTTGTTTAGTTTTCTTCATCCTATAACCAGTCGCAAGAGTAACAAGGCTTTGCCTATGAATAATGGTTAATAACTACAGTAGCTTTCTACGATAATGATATATATTAAAGTTTTATTATTTTATCTTGTGATTATTTATTTGTAGACAGAACAGCTCTGATGCATTCAGTATTACACGGTGATTTGGCATCCCTTAAAAATCTCATAGAACTAGGATGGTCGGTAAACCAGCAAGATGAGGAGGGGAAAACTCCACTAGCCATCGCCTGTTACCAGGTAATCATGAACCTATGACATAGCCCACCATTACCATAAACAACTACCTGTATTAAGTTATCATAAAATTCCTATTTATATGATTATATATGAGCTGTTGTCGAATTTGATATTATTTTTGCGTTAAACTAAATATAATGAAATCCCCTAAAAATGTTCCATCAGCAGGAATTTTTTATACCAGATTAGTGTATAAAACTATGCTAAAGAGCTTAAGATTGACTAATATACACTATATGTATGAGAAAAATCTGTGAAGCAGGATGTAAAACATACATTTGAGGTGTAAATCTGCTGGC
>ERZ1740059.457-NODE-457-length-21624-cov-3.833465_pt1 | contig 21624 bp, 20 predicted proteins | sample MGYA00581744_ERZ1740059 | MGnify/ENA primary metagenome ERZ1740059 (study PRJEB43018, sample SAMN04849738) | marine metagenome | isolation source: floating plastic debris | place: Pacific Ocean | collected 2008-08-28 | study: EMG produced TPA metagenomics assembly... | reverse complement strand
GGCTAAAGGCTACGAACTAATAACCTCTCAACGAAGCTAATTCACACTAGGCGTTTTATATATGTCAACTACTACAAAACTAGTTTTACCCCAAATGGGATGTGGTACATGGGCTTGGGGCAATCGTCTCCTCTGGGGTTACGACGAAAGTATGGATAGCCAATTACAAGAGGTTTTTAATCTCTGCGTTAGTAACGGTGTAACTCTTTTTGATACGGGGGATTCTTATGGAACAGGAAAATTAAATGGTCAGAGTGAGAAACTACTAGGACAATTTGATAGTGAATATCAAGGAGAGAATAAAAATAATATTTGTTTGGCAACTAAACTAGCTGCTTATCCTTGGCGATTAACTAGAAAATCGATGGTGAATGCAGCCCAGGCTTCTATGAAACGGATCGGAAGGATAGATTTAGCTCAGATGCACTGGTCAACCGCTAATTATTTTCCTTGGCAAGAAGAACAGTTATTAGATGGTTTGGGAGATCTATACGAACAGGGTTTGGTAAAGGGAATTGGGCTTTCTAACTACGGTACAAGAAGATTAAAACGAATCCATGCCAAGTTTAGTCGGCGCAGTATTCCTATTGCGACTTTACAGGTGCAATATTCTCTTCTTTCTACCTACCCTGTGACGGAATTAGGTATTAAAGAAACTTGCGATGAGCTGGGTATCAAATTGATTGCCTACAGTCCTTTGTGTTTGGGCATTCTTACAGGCAAGTATACCGACTATAAAACCTATCCTAAAGGTTTGCGGGGTTTACTGTTTAGACGTTTAGTTCCAGAAGCTAAGTCATTACTGGATTGTTTAAATGCGATCGCACAATACCGAAATAAAACTATGGCACAGGTGGCGATCAATTGGTGCATTGCTAAAGGGGCACTACCTATTCCTGGGGCAAAAAATATTAAACAGGCTCAAGAAAACATTGCTGCCAAGGATTGGCAACTCGATGCAGGAGAAGTCGCAGAATTAGACCTTGCCGCAGGAAGAATAGGCAAACCGATGGTACAAAATATCTTTCAAACGCAATAATCATTGTCGTTTTTATTCTATTAATTCGTAGTTATTGATTGCGCTTGATGCTCAAGATATATTTTATTTTTTAAGTACACCTATATTAGTTATGACTTATGACAGAGTTAAGCATCGGTAACACTTTGTTAACTTATATTTAGAAATTATAAATAACTCAATTCGAAGAGGTAACTCAATGCAAAACCAACTACCAGAAGCAAAATTAGGTTTCACTAGATTCGCTGAACTCTGGAATGGGCGTTTAGCTATGATTGGATTTGTCTCTGCTGTATTAGTAGAAATGGCAACTGGTCAAGGCATTCTTGGTCAGCTAGGTTTGATGTAAAAGCAAATTGAGAAGACAATAAAGATTGAAAAGATTTATCTTGGTTTTCTCGACAAGTATAAGCTAGTAAACTAGTTTTTTAGATATTCAATGATAGGAGAGAGTCTGCTAGTCTTTTGGCTCTCTCCTATTTGCTTTTTTGCTTATAAATTAATTTTGATTATTTTACGCATGTTAATTATTCACAATTCTAAATTTGAAAAAGATAGCTTTTTATTTTAAAAAATAGTTTTTTAAAAGATAATCTTAATCAGCCCTAAGTATGAAGCGAAAATATTAATTTTAATATTAAATAGCTTTATGGTAGCTCTCACAAATCCGAGGATTACTGTATCAGTTATTATTTTCAACCTAAATAATTATGTTTCCCAAAAATAACTATCTTAAAAAGATTCATTTAACTTCCATTAAAGCAATCGCGATCTTAGTGGTACTTTTGTTCAATTTAATTTGCGCTCCCGTGGCATTTGCAGACGATAATTACAGCGCGGAAACCGATACTTATCAAGAAACTCGCAATCCTAATCGAGTAGATACTACTGCAGAAGAACTAGCCCAAAGTAACCTAGATCTACCTGATGAAGATAAAGGTAAGTCTATATATGAAAGCCTAGTAGAGAAAGTAGACAGTAGAAGAGATGAAAGTTTAAGTGAAAAGAAATAAAAAGCGATCGCAGTAAAATATAAATTTTAAATTATATTTTATTAGCTATTGAGTGATTTATGCTTAATTAGCTATTAAATAATTAATTGATTTACATATAGATAGCTATGTTGTTTAAAATTAGCTTTGGCAACTATGATTATTCTTTTGCCTCATCTTTATAGTCAATTATTTCTTGTTCCCCAAAAATCAACACTTTGACTATAGAAGTTAAAAACCAATAAATGCTAGCAATTAAATCCACCAAAATTAAAGGGGCAAATCCTGCATAGGGAGCAAAAATAAACATCAATATTAATCCTAATAAAGTTGCCTTGTACCAAATATTATTCATCTACTATTTGCCTAATTCTATAAAATGAGAATATCAAATATTTTTTCGTTGCACACCTATCTCTAGAAGTAAATTATGTGTAGAACGCTAATAGTTAGCTTTTAAACTTTAACCAGTCGACTATGACATTTCTTTCCCTCGACAGATAAAGTTTGTAGCTCTATCTTTCTAATATTTATAAAGAAATTATTAAATAGAATATACAATCATGCCGACATACGACATAGTAATTATCGGTGCTGGGCATAATGGCTTAGTTTGTGCTGCTTACCTACTCAAAGCAGGATACACCGTGGCATTACTAGAAAAGCGCGGTATACCTGGAGGTGGAGCAACTACCGAAGAAGCAATGCCAGAAGAAGCACCGGGGTTTAAATTTAATCTTTGTGCAATTGACCATGAATTTATTCATTTAGGGCCTGTTGTCGAAGAATTAGAATTAAACAAATATGGTTTGGAGTACTTATATTGTGACCCAGTTACTTTTTGTCCTCATCCAGACGGTAAATATTTTTTGGCACACAAATCGATAGAAAAAACCTGTACTGAAATTGCCAAATTCAATCAAAGAGATGCCGATAAATATCGCGAGTTTATTGATTTTTGGCAGCGTCTTACTAAAGGCATTACGCCTATATTTAATGCTCCACCAAAGTCTATTCTAGATATTGCAGGAAACTACGGTATTAAAAATATCCAAGACTTGCTTTCTACCGTAGGCGGGGTAGACAAGACCCTCGATCTGATTCGTACTATGCTGACATCTCCTCAAGATAGTCTTCAGTATTGGTTTGATTCGGAGTTTCTCAAAGCACCCTTAGCTAGACTTGTGGCGGAAATTGGCGCACCTCCTTCCCAAAAGACTATCGGCATTGGTTCGATGATGATGTCCATGCGTCACAATCCCGGTATGGCAAGACCTCGTGGTGGTACAGGGGCATTGACGGAAGCCTTGGTCAGACTGGTTAAAGAGAAAGGTGGAGTCATATTATGCGATCGCTCTGTAGAAACTGTTCTGATTGGCAACAATGGCAAAGCAGAAGGAGTTAAGACCAGTAATGGTGAAGAATATCGCGCGAAAACCGCGGTAATCTCTAATATTGATGCTCGCCGTTTGTTTTTGAACATGATTCCTATAGAAGCGAGTCAGGCAGCCGACCCTAATCTACGGGAAAGACTAGATCGACGCATTGTTAATAACAACGAAACCATTCTCAAAATAGATTGCGCCCTATCAGAAGCACTTTGTTTTGAACGGTACGATCATCGGGAAGAATTTAATATTGGTTCGATCCTGATAGCTGATTCGGTACACCATGTAGAAGAGGCACATGCTCTACCTTCGATGGGCAAGATACCCGATGAAAATCCTTCGATGTATCTTGATATTCCTACTGTACTCGATTCTTCCCTTGCCCCAGAAGGCAAACATACATTGTGGATTGAGTTCTTTGCCCCCTATCAAATTCACGGAAAAGAAGGAACGGGATTAAACGGTACAGGCTGGACTGACGAGCTGAAAAACCAAGTGGCAGAAAGTGTAATAAACAAGCTGTCTGATTATGCACATAATGTTAAAGATTCTTTTATCTCCCGTCGAGTAGTAAGTCCTGCCGAATTAGGGGAGCGTTTAGGGGCATATAAAGGCAATTACTATCACATTGATATGACTTTGGATCAGATGCTATTTTTTCGTCCACTACCCGAAATAGCTAACTACACTACACCCATTGACGGGCTGTATCTGACTGGTGCAGGAACACATCCAGGGGGATCGATTTCAGGAATGCCTGGACGCAATTGCGCCCGCGTATTTTTGCAGCAGCAACAGCCAATTAAAACGGCAATTGAAGACGCGAAGGACACCATAGAATCTACGGTTAAATCAATTTTCAAGCAAGATTAATTATTGTTCGGCTTAACTGTCAATCATTAGAAATTTATAGCGAGTAAAGTTTTATGAACAATAAAATATCAATTTTTGATGCGGAATCAATATTACAAACACAAGAAAAACCCGATCGCATCCTGGCAGAAATCACCCAGGCGATCGCAATTATCTTCCAGGTAGACCGTTGCTTTCTTTATGTCCGCGATCCCCAAACCCGTTATGGACAGGCTGCTTTTTGCTACTGTCGTAATCCACAAGTGGAAGATGTTAGTAGTAACCAGTGGAAAGAAGAACAGCCAGAAAACTTAGAGAAGAAAGATCCTATGTTTGCTGCTGCACTAAGCTGTAAACCTTCTATATATGTCCCAGACGTAGAAACAGCAGATCCAAAAGTGGTTAACCGCAATTTTGAAGCCCAAGAATTTGGGCATCGGGCGTTAATTCACGGACATTTATGCGAGGGGGAACAACTATGGGGTATCTGGCAACCCTGTGTATTCGATCGCCCTCGCCATTGGACAGAGAAAGATAAGAAAATCATGGAAACAATAGTTACTCGCACTACTCCCCTAGTAAAACAATACGTTTTAGCCAACATTCAATCAATTAAACAAAAAGATAAAAAATCATGATCGTAAATATGAAATCAGACGGCTGGGAAATTATCTATCACCGCGCCCATGCCTTACTTGCAGCCCAAATCGCAGCCCACTGGAATCAAACAAAGTCGCCACAGCGCATCACCGATACTATTGCGGCGATCTCCCACCACGACGATTTAGAAAAAGAATGGGAAAAAAACCAACTCACCGAAGCGGGTGCGCCCAAAGACTTTACCCAAGAAGAAGAAACAACAGCCGAAAAATTGACCAAACATATAGAAGAAGCTTTATATCGTGGTCGTTGGGTCGCACTTTTGACTTCAATGCACACTTGTTTTTTGCATCAGGGTAGTGACTCTAATGATATTGTTCGGTTTATTAAAGAACAAGAAAAGCTACAAAAACAGTGGTGTAAAGAATTAGGTATAAGCCAAGAAGAAGCACAGTCTTCTTACGATTTTATGAAATGGTGCGATCGCCTGTCACTTATTTTATGTCAGAACAAAATACCTAGCAATCAGAGAAAATTGGAAATTAATGATTCTCCCAATGGAGAGAAGCATTATATTTTAGAGTCTCATAATTCTATAACCGTTATTCCCTGGTGTTTTGACAAAGACAAAATCAAAATTTATGTTGAGACATCTTTCCTATCCCAAATCGAATTTAAAGACAACGATGAAATTATTAAAGCCTTGCAAGATGCACCACGTCAATACAAAGAGTGGATTTTACAAAAGCAGTAATTTGGCATTGGTATAGCCGAACTTACGTTAAGTAATAAGTGTTTGAATCTAAGTTGGTATTGGTATGAGTGAAAGTCATATCAAGTTAGGTTCAAACCAAGACAGGCGTTGGTGAATCGAGGTGTAAAAATTGGAAGTTATAGTGCTGCATGGTTAATGGCGTGCGCGTGGAGCGCACCGACAACGCTTCGCGTTGGCGAATCCGCTTCGCGGATTGTTCGCGCTAATAGCTATCCCAACAAATCAATCCTGTTAACCCGAACTGACCTTACTTACAGGTGAATATATCAGTTTGTTCTCACGAATATGCTTCCTACGATATCAAGTCAATCCAACTATTAGTCGATTCTAACTCCATGACCATTACGATAAGTTAAAGCAGCTTTAATCAAAAAAATAATGAATACCTATATTCTTAATCTTTTAGCTATGGGACTGCTGTTGTTGGCTGTTACATTAGGTTCGGGTTGGATTAAGCGTTTGCCCCTCTCCTATGCTCTAATTTATCTTATAGTTGGCATTTTGCTGAGTTCTTACGGCTTTAATTTAATTAAAATTAGACCAGATACTCAGTTTTTAGAAAAATTAACTGAATTTGTCGTCATTGTATCTGTTTTTGGCTGTGGACTCAAAATTAACCGTCCTCTCAAGCGTTGGGCATGGCAATCGACAAGTAGATTAATTGGCTTATTAATGCCCATCTCTATTTTTGCTTTAGCTGCGATCGCACACTATACTTTAGACATGGGTTGGGGTGCAGGGGTACTCTTAGGAGCAATACTTGCACCTACCGATCCTGTTCTAGCTTCAGAAGTACAGCTAGCTCATGTGAAAGATAAGGATGAATTACGCTTTGCCTTGACTTCAGAAGGCGGCTTGAACGATTCTTTGGCATTTCCCTTTGTTTACTTTGGTATTTATGGATTTAAAGATTCTAATTGGGATAACTGGTTTGCAAGCTGGGTAGGAATTGATTTACTTTGGGCGATCGCATCTGGTATTGTCATGGGTGTTATTGTGGCAAAAACTATAGTATGGATGGATCGCACTCTACAAAAACGTCGTCCTGCTGACGATCTGATGGAAGATTTTGTGGCACTGAGCATTATTTTGCTGACTTATTCTTTAACTGAGCTAGTTAATGGTTATGGATTTTTGGCAGTGTTTGTTGCTGGCTTAGTAGTGCAGCGCAGCTATTTTTGCCAACAGGATAAACGGATGGCACAGCTAGAATTTACCGAACAGATTGAAAAGCTTTTAGAAATAACGGCGATCGTTATTCTAGGTACTGTTTTACTATTCGAACCAATGCTCAAGTATGCAGGACAATCTTTGTTGATTGCAGGACTATTATTTTTGGTTATCCGTCCTTTTGGAGTGTGGCTATCAATGGTAGGAGGAGAATTACCCAAAACAACTCGTAGCCTTATGGGTTGGTTTGGTATCAAAGGTTTGGGTTCGATTTATTATTTGACTTATGCTTTGGGTAAAGGAGTTTCAGGAGATGTTGCCGAGCAAATTTCTTGGATAGTCTACACCGTAGTAGTTCTATCTATTATTGCTCATGGAATTAGTGCCGCACCTCTAATGGCTTGGTATGAAAATATTAAAAGCAACACAGAGGAATTAGAGGCTAAATCTGGTATTACCCACTAGTATTCTTGCGCGGAAGCTAATGGAGTAATTTAGGTTCATAGTTACTCATAGCAATTATTAAATTTGTTAGGTACATCTTAATTAGCCATTAGCTATTAACCATTAGCTATTAGCCAAAATCAGAGCATCAGACTGTACCTCGTGTATGTGAGAATTACAATATCTAATATTTCCTTCTTAAGACAGAACAAACTATGACGATGATTGATTACCCTGGAAAAAAACTTATTTTTTAAAATTATTATGAATCGTTCAGCTTACTTAATTTTCAATCCTGTTGCTGGACAAGGAGATTCCGAACAAGAGCTAGCTACTATTAAAAGTATTCTAGAGCCAGAATTCAACCTCAATATACAGTTTACAACTGAGGAGGTAAGCGGAGGAGAACTAGCGCGCAAGGCAGTAGAAAATAATGCCCCAATTGTTCTGGCTTCTGGTGGAGACGGCACAGTTTCGGCAGTAGCAGAGGCTCTAATCAATACGGATATTCCTTTAGGAGCGATAGCCAGAGGCACAGCTAATGCTTTTGCTAACGCTTTGGGAATACCAGACACCATAGAAGCAGCTTGTAAAGTAATTGTTGATGGTGTAACCAAAAAAGTAGATGCAGCCATGTGCAACAATCGACCCATGATTTTGCTAGCAGGAGTCGGTTTTGAAGCTGAAACTGTTGAAGATGCAGATCGCAAGGCGAAAGATCGTTTGGGAATGCTGGCTTATGTCTTGTCTGGCTTAAAACAGCTACGAGAATTTGATAAGTTTGACACCGAAATTGAATCTGAAGAAAAGGTGATTACAGTAGAAGCCAGTGCCATCACTATTGCCAACGCTGCACCACCGTCATCATTTTTGGCACAGGGAACAGCAGGAGTGATTTATGATGATGGACTATTAGATATTACGATTATTGCTCACCAAACTACCGCAGGAGCGATCGCCACCTCTTTTAAGTTGCTGCAAAGTGCCAGCAATGAGGAAGCCGTAGAAAGGGATGGAGTAGGCTACTTACGTTCTAAATGGGTAAAAATAGCTACGAACCCACCTCAAAAAGTAGTACTAGATGGGGAAATTATTGGCACAACTCCCATCGAAGTAAAGTGTATTCCCCGTGGCTTAAAGGTTTTTGTTCCTGAAAAACTAGCAATTGAACCTAATGAAAATTTGGACAATTTATCAGGAGTAAAGGTTGAACATAAACCCAAATAAACCACGCTGTTGAAACCAATAGTTTTTAATTCAACTGTTCGGGGAAGTAATGATTAATGAGTAACAAAGGCACATAGTTGAGGACGCGATGTTTGGCTCGGCATCCGTGATAGAGAAGCTACGATTTTCTATGTAGACGATGATTAATAGCAAAGATAGGGGAAGCTATTAATCCTTTTCGGCAGATCTATTTAGTGCCGACATTAATGCCTGCTGTCCAGTTGTTTGATATACCTCTTTGAGATATTTTTGAACCACTTCCCCATCAGCTGTGGGTAGGGGCATTTTCCCCAAAATATCTAGCACTGTTTTTTGGTCCGAAGGAGGAACAATCGCAACTAAACTAGATTCTAAAGGTTCGTCATATTGCCAAAATCCTTTGGGGGTTTCAGCGGTTTCTTTAATGGAAGTCTTAACCGAATCTATAATAGTTTTGGCTTCTGCTTGAATAGCGGGATTCGCCACTGCTTTTTGACTGCGAATTTGCCTTAGACGTTCAATAATTTGGTTTTTTGTCCGCCCCCTTAGCTGAAAAATAATAAATGGATCTTCGCTAAAGAGATCGCCCAGACGATAATACACGGCTGCGATATGTTTACAGGGATTAGCTTTGTCGGGACAACTACAGCGCGATCGCACTTCGTTGAGGGTAAAAGGAAACAGGCTCAATCCACTTTGTGTAAATACTGCTTCAATGCTTTCTGGCATTTCCCCTGCTAGTAGTTGAGCCGAAAAGACTGCTTTTTCTGACATTTTGGCGATCGTAAAATTCCAGTCTTCTTTACTAAAAGAGTCCAAGGATATCGATACCCGATAGGGCTCTTTATCACTCCCCTGTACGGTTGCCTTGGCTTTAGAGTCAGCGAAATCTAGAGTTAAGACATTTCCTTCTCTAGCATAGCTACGTCCCCTCTCTAAGCGTTTTTTAAAGCGATAGGAGTTTAGTAAATCCAACCATCTCTCTACCCACCATTCTTGTTTTTCTACTTCAAAGTTAGTCATTGTTTTTATTTTTTGGCTGCTAGCCATGAGCCATGAGCCACTAGCCATTTGTACGATCATACTACTATCGAGATAGTATCTCTTAACTTTTGATCTCAATTTCTGACTTTATAAAATGTTTCGAGGCTATTGCGATCGCCAACAAAACGCCAGTGCCAAGGTTCGTAACTAACTCCCTGCTCGTTATTAGGGGGGAAAGATAATTCAAAGCTATACTTGAGGGCGTTTTTCTCTAGCCAAGCAAAAGCAGCCGTTTCCGCAAAAGTTGTTTCTACGTTGGTAGCTGGTGCGTCACCATCTCCTATGTCAATTGCATAGCCAGTATGATGTTCGCTGTACCCAGGAGGTGCGCTTACTTCGGCTCTTTTGGCTGCATCCTGAACTCTTTGTTCTTTAATACCAAAAAAAAGCTGTTCCTGGGCTTCGGCGGTACGAAAAGCTGAAATAGGCGTTAGTTTTACTCCGTCTGCTTTAGCATCAGCTTGCATTTGCTTGAATTTTTTGGCAGCCGCCGAGCGCATTCTCAATCTACCATCAGCAGTAATTGCCTCTAAGGATGATTGGGGAGCAACATCATAAGGTAAATGTCCCAATAAGTCCCCTTTACTTGGCTTTGCTTCAGGTGTTTTGGGAGAAGGTGTTGCGACTGAAGGCTGATTTGCTTGACTTTTCTGTTGGGGAGGTATGGCTTTGATTGGAGGCTGCTCGACTGGTTGGGAGGTATTTTTTGGCTTGGGAGACAACAAAAAAATTGAAAATAAACCTGCTACCCCCAGAAGAAGCACTATGCCAATAATGGGCAAAGTTAAAGCTGAAGCAGATTTTTTGGGTAATTCAATTTCTTCTCTTATTGCCTCTGGAATTTCAATCTCATCCATAATATATTCAACAACTATTGTTTTATTTGTTAGTTATTGGTTTTTGAGCAACATTATCTTGTTGAGCAGCTAGACATACAGCATGGGCTACCGTAGCAGCTACTCGGTTGTCAAAGACAGAAGGAATAATATGCTCTCGATCTAAATCGGCATCATCTACCAAAAGCGATATCGCTTTTGCGGCTTCGAGGTACATATTAGTAGTAATTGTCGAAGCTCGACAATCTAATGCACCACGGAAAACACCAGGAAAGGCTAACACATTATTGATCTGATTGGGATAATCACTCCTCCCTGTTGCCATTACCGCTACATCATCGTAAATTAACTCTGGTTGAATCTCCGGAATTGGATTTGCCATGGCAAATACAATAGGTTGCTTAGCCATGGTGTATACCATTACAGGTATGACACCTCCTGGCGCACTAACCCCCAAAAACACATCGGCATCTTTCATGGCATCGGCTAGTTTACCGCTGTCTTTTACGGCAAATTTTTGCTTTTTGGAGTTTAAATCATCTCTTTGAGTCGAAATAATTCCTTTGGAGTCGCAAATTATAATATTGCTTGCTCCTGCTTTCTTTAATATTAAAGCAATCGCAATCCCCGCAGCCCCCGCACCATTGAAGACAATTTTAATTTCAGTTATTTCTTTACCAGGCAATTTAAGCGCATTATACAACGCTGCCATAACTACAATTGCCGTGCCATGTTGATCGTCATGGAAAATAGGAATATCTAGCTCTTGTCTTAGCCTAGCCTCGATTTCAAAACAGCGGGGGGCAGTAATATCTTCTAGGTTTACCCCACCAAATACGGGGGCAATTTGCTTGACTGCTTTAATTATTTCTTCCGTATCTTGAGTGCTTAAAGCAATGGGAAAGGCATCAATTCCTGCAAACTCTTTGAATAGCAAAGCTTTTCCTTCCATTACGGGCAAAGAAGCTTCTGCACCAAGATTACCCAAGCCCAACACCGCGCTACCGTCAGTTACCACTGCCACGGTATTGCTTTTGATAGTTAAATTATAAACTTCTTCGGGATCTTCGGCGATCGCACGACAGATTCTACCCACCCCTGGAGTATAAGCCATAGCTAAATCTGATTGGGAATGTAAAGGAAGTTTGCTTTCAACACTAATTTTTCCACCTTGATGTATGGCAAAAGTGCGATCGTTGTAGCTGATTACTTTTACACGAGGCAAGTTTTTAATTGCTTCAATTATTTTATCTCCTTGTTCGGTACTAGAGGCATCAATAGTTAATTCGCGATGGGTATATTTAAGATTACGCTGTAGCAGCACAATATCCCCTAAGCTACCACCAACAGAAGCGATCGTACTCATGATTGAGGCTAATGCACCAGGGCGGTTGGGAATTTCCAATTCGATTTTGAGGCTAAAGCTAGCACTGGGGTTTAAATCTACCATTATTTATATGTATTGCGGAGTAGACTATTGTAAAACTTTTCGCCCTAAAAAACTGATACTCGATTAAAAGAAAAAAGAGATAAATTTAGAAAAAATTCTAGATTCATCTCTTTTTATTATTTAAATTAAAGCCAAATACAAACGTATTCAGCTAAATAAGTTTATTATTTAGAAGCGGCTGTTTTGATTGGGTTTGTAAACAATAAAGCTTACTGTCTGGCATTGTTTGATGTTGTCAAATCCAACAACACGAATATAACAATCAGAATATTCAGAACGACACTCACGTACTTCGTTTAATACATCTTGAGAGCTACGAGCATCAAATAAAGGTAGCTTCCATAGAGTCCAGTGGTGTAGTTGAGGAGTTGGGTCTTTTTCAAATTCAACCCCAGGAATATAGCCTTGATCGATCATGAAATCGATTTGCTTGGCAATTTGCTGATCGGTTAGAGGAGGTAGGTATGAAAGGGTTTCGTAGCGACGCTCTTTAGGTAAAGTTTTCATGGTTTATCTTTCCTTATATTAGTTTTAATCAGGGGATTCTTCAGTCTCTGAGGTAGTTTCCCAGCTATCTAAAGATGAGCTGGAAGTTTCGTCAGACTGCGATCGGGTAAGACGTTCCAAAAGATTACGGCGATGACTCAAGTTATCTTTTTTAAGCTCGCAAGTAACTAGCTCTGGTAGAAATTCTAAAGTTTGCTCTGCTATACTGTCGCGGACAGTCATGATTCGCAGAGATAACTCCTTGCCTCGGGGTTCGGACATTATTTCTTCAAGATAGGATTCTGCATCACGCAATTTTCCTCCCGAAGAATATTGTCTGAGCCAAATGGCTTCTGCCGGGTTGGTTTCTGCTAGCTGACCTATTACCAGCATTACCGCTTTATAAGTCAGATAATTTTGGACAACTTTTGCCGTGTCTTTTGCAATATCTTTTGGTTGCATTTAGTTCAGTTATAGTTATTCTGGAATCTCAAATTTAGTCCGATTTGTTCTTCATTTGTAATCCCAGATTTAACTACTTGCTGTTCACAAATAACTATTCTCGTTTTTTAGAGAGTATCTACAGCGTCAAACTCAAACTTGATTTCTTTCCATAGTTCACAAGCTGCTGCTAACTCAGGACTCCAACGACAAGCTTCGCGGATAACGTCGTTACCTTCACGAGCCAAGTTACGACCTTCGTTACGGGCTTGAACACAAGCTTCTAGAGCTACACGGTTGGCTGTTGCACCAGGAGCATTACCCCAAGGGTGACCCAAAGTACCACCACCAAACTGTAGACAAGAGTCATCACCAAAGATTTCTACTAGGGCAGGCATGTGCCATACGTGAATACCGCCAGAAGCTACGGGCATTACACCAGGAAGAGAAGCCCAATCTTGTGTGAAGAAGTTACCACGAGAGCGATCTTCTTCTACATAATCTTCACGCATTTGGTCGACGAAACCTAGAGTAATATCTCTTTCACCCTCTAGTTTACCTACAACTGTACCCGAGTGTAGGTGGTCACCACCAGATAGGCGTAAACATTTTGCTAATACGCGGAAATGAATACCATGATTTCTTTGACGGTCAATTACTGCGTGCATCGCACGGTGAATGTGCAATAACACACCGTTTCGACGACACCATCTTGCAAGAGTAGTGTTAGCAGTGAAACCACCAGTAATGAAATCGTGCATGACGATAGGAGTACCGATTTCTTTAGCAAATTCAGCACGTTCCATCATTTCTTCACAAGTTGCAGCCGTTACGTTTAGGTAATGACCTTTAACTTCGTTAGTTTCTGCTTGAGCTTTCTCAATTGCTTCTTGTACAAACAAAAAGCGATCGCGCCAACGCATGAAAGGCTGAGAGTTAATGTTTTCATCATCTTTGGTGAAATCTAGACCACCACGAAGACATTCATAAACTGCACGACCATAGTTTTTAGCAGATAAACCTAATTTGGGCTTAATTGTACAGCCTAATAAAGGACGACCATACTTGTTTAACAAATCTCTTTCCACAGTGATACCGTGAGGAGGTCCTTGGAAAGTTTTTAACAAAGCTACAGGAAAACGGATATCCTCTAGACGTAATGCACGTAGAGCTTTGAAACCAAATACGTTACCTACTAAAGAAGTAAGAATGTTAGTTACAGAACCCTCTTCAAATAGATCCATAGGGTACGCGACAAAACAGAAGTACTGATTGTCTTCACCAGGAACGGGTTCAACTTCATAACAACGACCTTTATAGCGATCTAGGTCAGTTAAACCATCAGTCCATACTGTTGTCCAAGTACCTGTGGATGACTCAGCAGCTACCGCAGCAGCACATTCTTCAGCAGGAACACCAGGCTGAGGAGTCATACGGAAACAAGCCAATAGGTCTGTATCCTTGGGAGTGTAGTCTGGTGTGTAATAAGTTAGGCGATAGTCTTGTACGCCAGCTTTAAATCCAGCACCTGTTTTAGTTGCCATGTTTGGTCATTCCTCCATAAATAAAACGCTTAATTTTTACTTTCTTTTAGAGTCATCTGAATCTTGCAGACTCCAATACCGTTAAAAAAAAATCAGTAGAAAGATATCTAGCGATGTCGGAGAGACTCCGCCGTGAAACGACAGGGCTTCTTCCGACCGCATTCCGCGGTTAAAAAATCGTTTGCTTTAAATAGCAATATTTAGCTACTTTTCTTCGCAATTTCTTATGTTATTACAATATCACGAATGTTTATCTTTTCTAAGGATTTTTAACCTAAATTTGATTGGATTATTTTTTATAATAGATTAGATAAACTAATCAATATCAATAATTCATATTATAATTATTAAGAATTATTAATATTTTCTTTATCTTCATGCAATTAGTAATTTTTTTTGTCTTTAAAATATTTTTTTTCTAAGCATATATGCTCATTTACACTATTGCTGCAAAATATACAGCTTGAGTCTATATGCTGTAAAACAAGATAAAATGCCTTGTTTTTTGAGAAAAAGCATTTTTAATTTACTCAAAAATATTAAAATATCGATACACACAAAAGCATATCGATATCTAAAAACATTTGTCAGCTAGTCTAGATATTTGGCTTATATTCTTAAAATCGAATCCAAATATCTAATTTATTTTTTACTTATTGTAATTAATTATCCCAATTTTTTAGTTTGAGAATTAAAATCTTTGTTGTGAGGAAATAAGGTAACTAAAAGTTGATTAATATATACTTGTCCAACTACAGGACTTTTCTCACTCTTCCTTTCAGGACTAACTTTCATTTCTTTCGTAGGGGTAGAAAATGAATTGGTTTCCTGACTAATATTTTCCGCTGCATTTTTCTTGGCTTGATTTGGACTATAGTAACCATCGCTTCCAACCTTACTTCTGCCAGATTTTTTTGGTGATTGAGGTGCTGAGGGAGTAGGTTGTTGTTTCTTGGTTGATTCTTCTCGATCTTCCTGTTTTCCCAGATCGAGTTGGCGAGAACTATCGCCTAAAACCGAGCCTGGTTCAACCACGGTCATAGCTTCTATACTTGTTTGAAAAATAGTAACTGCTGTTCCAATACAGGCATTATTACCAATTTTGCACGCACCAATAATCAAAACTCCCGAACCTAAAATAGCTCCACTCTCTATATCAACCGAACCATGACTAGCATTAATAATTACTCCCATGCCAATACAAACATCTGCACCGATAACAATACGATTATTGGAGCTAGCTTGCAAAATAACCCCTGGTGCCAAGGATGCAGTGGGATGAATTTCGACATCGCCACTCATGCGGATATCTTTGTTTAATACAGGTTGCGGGGGCGGTAGGTAAATCATGAGGATATTTATTGAGATGATGGGCTTAGGAACAGTTACTACAACCGCTATAGTTCTAGCTTTGCCTAGGCATACTTGTTAACAACTGTTCCTTTGTCCTCTAAGGGATGAGCGCAACCTCTATAGTATTGACTTGGCTTATGGTCGCTGAATGATTGTTTCAGCTACTCTTCTTTTGCTTTTGGGGTCAATTCCTAATAAGCGAACGTATTCACCGCTGTGTTCGGCAAGACAAACTTCTAAAGAAGCAACTACGTCTAATTCATGACGACTGTCGATGGGCGCACAGCTTCTCCAAGATTTAGTTCTAAAGCGACGCTTATCTGCATGTTCTGTACCAATTTTATAGCCAGCAGCTAGTAAAGAGCGTATTTCTTTGATGGCTTCATCACTAAGCATCTTTTGGCTAAAGTCATTGTAGTGAGCAGGACGACCAACGTTTTTGCTACCGCTAGTATAGTCGGCTACAAAATAGCTACTATCTTTGCCATTTCTGCCATTTGTGCCAATTCCATTGGAGTTTCCATGAGAATCATTGCCAGGTCGATGAATATATGTTTCAGCTACTCGGCGTTTTGCTTGAGTATCAATACCTAGCATTCGCACATATTCACCGCTGTGTTCTGCTAAACAGTCTTCTAATGCAGCAACCACTTCAGATTCGCGACTGCTATCAATAGGAGAACAGCTTTTCCAAGATTGGCTTCTGAAGCGACGCTTATCTGCATGTTCTGTACCAATTTTAAACCCAGCAGCTAATAAAGAACGAATTTCTTGAATGACCTTCGCTCCCAATGAACCGCCGCCACCATTACCATTGCTGCTATAGCTAGATCTGCCGTTACCATTGCTGCTGCTGCTAGATTTCCAATTTCTCGTAGCTTGAACAGGATTTTCTCCAGGACGCTGGACAATTATTTCTGCCATCCTTCTTTTGGCATGGTTGTCAACTCCAACAATGCGGACATATTCGTTAGGATATTGGGCGATCGCCTGCTCAACAGCATTAAAAACTTTGCTGCTACTGCCAGCTACCTGTCCTACAGTGAGCCAAGATTTGGTTTTGAAACGACGTTTGCTAGCACGCTCGATACCAATACCACAGCCTTGAGAAACTAAACTGCTAATTTGGTTTGCCACATCACCGTCTAAGCTGCCATGACCATTGCTACTGGAGCTAGAACGGTTTCTGCCACCATAACCTCGATTATGGTTAGCCACATTTCTGACTGAGCCTTCCCCTGGAGTATCTTCTGGACGTTGAACGACCATCTCTACTACTCTTCTTTTGGCTCTGGGATCTACCCCTATTAGCTGGACGTATTCTCCTTGATATTGACGCAGCACAGATTCTAGCTCTGCTGTCACTTGACTTTCATTACGGCTTTCAATTTTCTCGCCAGTGAGCCAAGATTTTGTTTTGAAACGGCGACGATTAGCATGTTCGGTGCTGATGATACAGCCTTGCGCCAATAACGATCGCACCTGGGTTCTTATATCTGAACTTAAACTCATATTCCCTACTGAATTTATATAATCATTCTCATTATCAATATCTGAAGTCAGACTCTTATCTACCCGATCCTTACGGGTATTGTTGGCTTGAGGGTTAACACAAGCATCATCATCAGCACAACGGTAGCCAGCTAAAAGAGCCTCATTGATTTCGACAACATGGTTGGCAAAAGAGCGATCGCTGTCTATCACATCTGGCAAACGTTCTGCCTGTTGTTGATTGACAATCACTGCTCCTGAAGGAACATATTTCCCTGGAGGAATTTCCACGTCTTGAATTAGGGCATGCATCATCACAATGCAACCATCTCCTACTTTGGCATTAAACACAGTAGAGCGAAAACCAATGAAACACTCGTCACCAATATATGCTGGACCATGTATCAGTGCCATGTGAGTAATGCAGGTATTCTTACCTATCCAGACAGAATACTCTTTTCTATCGTCACCAACTACTCTTCCCTTTTCTAGACCGTGGATCACAACTCCATCTTGGACGTTGCTGCTTTCCCCGATATAAAACGGTGTTCCCTCATCGGCTCTTATAGAGCTACCAGGAGCAATAAACACATTTGCTCCCACCCTCACATCTCCAATTAATCTGGAGAAGGAATGCACATAGGCACTGCTATCTACCTCTGGTCTTGCCAAATCATTTGACCACGGAGTAGGGGGAGCCGCGGTTGTGCGGACTACCATTATTTCAATTCCTCCTAAATTAACTCAACCATCTGCTCAACCCATTTAAATAGGCTATGTTTTCTAACATTTAAATAGCGTATGCTGTTACTCGAACTTGCTTTTATAACAAACGTTCGGCTTCTTTTTTGCTGTAGAGAGAATTACGCTCTACGTTGACCGTATCAATAATACCGACTACCGTAGCGTCTAAAGGCTTAGACTCCTGACCAGCCTCGATACGCGCTGCGCTACCTCGGCTAACTAAAACCCACTCGCTAACACCTGCACCAATGAGATCCCCAGCGACTTCATACTCAGGCAATAATTCTCCTTGCTCATCTATATACTGAACTAAAAGTAACTTTATTCCTCTCATGCTGGGGACTTTGTGAGTGCTAACTACAGTCCCACGAACTTGGGCTATTTGCATGACGCTGTTGTTTAAACTAAACCTATGGTCTTCTTAGAGGACGAGGATTTACACTTTCACGGAATTGTTCTACAGCTTCGGTGTAGCGAATAGGTAGAACGTATTCTAAGTTCTCGTGGGGACGAGCAATGATATGAGTAGAGAGTACCTGTCCGCCATTTACTCTAGCTACGTTTTCTGTACCAGCAGCTACAGAAGCTTGAACCTCTGATACATCACCACGAACGATTACTGTTACGCGACCTGTTCCAATTTTTTCGTATCCTACTAGAGTGACACGAGCTGCTTTTACCATGGCATCTGCTGCTTCTACTACCGCAGGAAAACCAAGGGTTTCAATCATTCCGACTGCAATTGACATATTTTACTCCTGAATTATCTGTAACTGACGAATTTGAACAAAACTAAAACAAAGTTTTTCTTCAAGAATTCTTAATAGGTGCGAAACTGCTCTACTTCTTCGGTATAACGAATAGGTAGAACATATTCTAAGTTTTCGTGGGGACGAGCAATGATATGAGTAGAGAGTACCTGTCCGCCATTTACTCTAGCTACGTTTTCTGTACCAGCAGCTACAGAAGCTTGAACCTCTGATACATCACCACGAACGATTACTGTTACGCGACCTGTTCCAATTTTTTCGTATCCTACTAGAGTGACACGAGCTGCTTTTACCATGGCATCTGCTGCTTCTACTACCGCAGGAAAACCAAGGGTTTCAATCATTCCGACTGCAATTGACATATTTTTACTCCTTTATAATTAGCGTTATTTTGGCTAACTATGTTTAATTAATTAACTGTTGTTTGATTTTGAGACTGAAATTGTAAGGTTATTTATTAAACACCTTTTCCAGACTAAAGATGGCTTGTCTTACTTGGCTTATCAAAACCAGTAGTAGCTACTTTCGCCAAGAGAAGAGATACATATCAATTCAATATTACTTATCTCTATATTGCTGTCTATTGAAGGCGATCGCCTCCGCTTATGTTTCAGACTCAAATTAAATTATGAGTTCTCTTATTTTCTACCAAAATTGCTATAAATGACCGATATAATCTGCCATATTAAAAAAATTTGGCTAAAAAAATCTGGCAGTTGCTAATTTACCACTCATTATCAAGCATAAATAACCTTGACTCCTTTGACAACATAAAACATGATTATATTTTTTAATTTGATTGTTAATAAGAATTAATACCTGTTTTTTAAACGTTTTTTATCCAGTTCTCTTTTTGAGCTAAATTCCCTGTTTAAATTACTTTTTATAATTTATTCACAATTTCTGGCACTCCTTCCAATTGAGTATAAATTGCTATTGGCTAAATCAAAGAAATCTTCACATCTCGAACGACTGTCTTTTGAGTTTAAAACTTTGTTTGATGGCGATCTGATAAAAAAAGGGATATGCACATAATGTCCCAAAAATAAATACTTTAAAAAAATATAAACAGATATTTTATTTGTTTGCTCAAGCTCAATTGACAGCAAGCAATGTCAAAATTAATCAGAAGTAGGTGGTATAAATAGCGACTTAATGTATTTAACTCCACTTACTAGTGAAGGGGTATAATCGAAATCTTCCTGGCTAATATACGAGCTAGATAATATTAAAAATGGGTTTTGCAACGCATTATGCATCATGTATTAGAATTTTTTTGAGGAGAATTTTAATAATATTTGGATGCACGATCGCTGATAAGATATGGTCTTAGGAAGATAATAAGCGAAAATTAGCTCAACCATGTGAAAATTAAGCTGTCCGAAATAGACAATAACTATAAATTTTGGTTTTGGAAGTTCCCAAACAGTTTTGATGACTGACTTGTTAGTAAATTATTCTTGGATAATACCCGTATATAGTTTGGTGGGCGCACTCATCACATTGCCTTGGTCGCTGGGTCTGATTCGTAAGACAGGGCCACGTCCCGCGGCATATATAAATATTTTAATGACTGTGGTGGCGTTTATTCATGGCTCGATTATTTTTAATCTAGTCTGGACAAGACCAGTGCAACAGTTTGTTTTTCATTGGCTACAGGTAGCAGATTTAGACCTTACTCTTTCAATTGAGTTGTCTCCAGTAAGTTTTGGAGCAATGGAGGTGGTAACTGGCATCAGTTTATTGGTGCAAATATATGCTCTGGGCTACATGGAAAAAGACTGGTCTTTAGCGCGCTTTTTCGCCTTAATGGGATTTTTTGAAGCTGCATTAGCAGGTTTAGCCTTGAGTGATTCTTTATTACTTAGCTATTGCCTCTTGGAAGCTTTAACATTATCCACCTATCTTTTAGTGGGTTTTTGGTACGCTCAACCTTTAGTGGTAACTGCTGCCAGAGATGCTTTTCTTACCAAGAGGGTTGGGGACATCGCTCTACTAATGGGTATTGTTGCTCTATCTACTTATGGAGAGGGACTAAATTTTTCGCAGCTAGAGCGTTGGGTAGAAGGGCAGCAGTTGAGTCCAACAGTAGCAGCTTTACTGGGTTTGGCTTTGATTGCAGGCCCCATTGGCAAATGCGCTCAGTTTCCCCTTAATTTGTGGCTAGACGAAGCGATGGAAGGACCCAACCCCGCAGGAATCATGCGAAACTCGATTGTAGTTTCTGCGGGAGCATATGTGCTGATTAAATTAGAGCCTGCTACCACTCTTTCGCCAATCTCGGCAGATGCGTTGATTATTATAGGTGCAATCACAGCAGTTGGAACATCTTTGATGGCGATCGCTCAAATAGATATCAAGCGAGCTTTGTCCCATTCCACCAGTGCATATATGGGATTGGTATTTATCGCTGTCGGCATGAGACAGGTAGATATCGCCTTTTTATTATTGTTTAGTCATGCGATTGCCAAGGCACTGCTTTTCATGAGTGCGGGGTCGGTTATTTTAACTACCAGCAATCAGAATGTTACTGAAATGGGAGGTTTATGGTCGAGAATGCCCGCTACTAGCACCTCTTTTTTGGTGGGTTCGGCAGGGCTATTATCCTTTACTCCCTTGGGTATATTTTGGACTTATCAGAGGTGGTTTAGTGGCTCTTGGAATGTTGACTGGTGGCTTTTGGCGATCGTTATGTTTGTCAATGTCTTTTCGGCAATTAATCTAACACGTCTATTTAGGGTTATTTTCCTGGGCAAACCTCAAGTCAAAACCCGTCGTGCCCCTGAAGCACCATGGCAGATGTCGGTGCCAATGGTGGCTCTAACAATAGTTACCTTGATTGCCACTTTAGCACCTCTCAAATGGTCTTTGTGGTTAAGCCCAAATGCACCTTTATCTAGTAACGTAGAGTTGGTTAATCAATATGCAACTCCTTTATTGATTGGTTCTGGTGTATTAGGCTTTGTAATTGGTTCCACAATTACTGTAGGCAAGTCTTGGGCAAGGTCTAGCAATATTAC
>ERZ1740059.456-NODE-456-length-21627-cov-3.475385_pt1 | contig 21627 bp, 14 predicted proteins | sample MGYA00581744_ERZ1740059 | MGnify/ENA primary metagenome ERZ1740059 (study PRJEB43018, sample SAMN04849738) | marine metagenome | isolation source: floating plastic debris | place: Pacific Ocean | collected 2008-08-28 | study: EMG produced TPA metagenomics assembly... | reverse complement strand
GAAGCAGAGTTACGTTTCTCATCACCGCTGGACATCTCATCCTCGGCACTTGTCATGGCTTTTATCTTTGTGAATTTCGCAATCGCGGCGGTCGTCGTTCATTGGTGGCCACCATCTACAGCTAGGCCGTATGTCAATTTTTATGGAAGGTGTTTACTGGGGTGTCCTATTGGCTATTTTGGTAGGCCCTTTGCTGGTGGCTCTCATTCAAGCTAGCCTGGAGCAAGGGACCAAAGCCGGACTAGCCGTAGCCTTAGGTATATGGGTAAGTGATTTGTTTTTTATTCTTACCGTCTACTTTGGTATCAGTTACGTTAATGCCTGGATTGCACTGGATAATTTTGAGGTGACCGTCGGTTTAGCTGGTGCACTTGTACTGTTGGGTACTGGGATTTTAACGCTGCTCACCAAACCGCCTCGTCTGGATGATCCCAATCATTTGCTCAAAAACTCCAAAGGCCCATTGGCACTTTGGACTAAGGGCTTTTTAGTGAATACTATCAATCCCTTCACCATATTTTTCTGGGCTTCGGTGATGACGGGCGTGGTACTTGATCGCGAATACAATGGCCCGCAGGCTACCCTCTTTTTTGCTGGAATATTGGGCATGATTGTGTTTACGGACTCGCTCAAAGTGGTATTGGCTAAGAAGATTCGCCACAAGCTCACCCCGCGCCATCTCTGGTGGGTAAGGCGGGTTGCGGGTATTGCCCTTATATTCTTTGCTGGGGTCTTGGCCGTTCGGGTGTTAATTTGATTTGGTACTTTTGCAGCCAGATTCAGCCACTACACCTCATCGGTCTTGAAAAAGGCACTAAGCAACTTCCTTAAGTTTTTGTTGTTCCTCAGCGTGGGGCTGGTGATCCTGTATTGGGTATACCAGAAACAAAACGCAGCTTATCAAGCAGAATGCGGACTAAAGGGCATTCCCGAGGCTGACTGTAGCCTGCTGCAAAAAGTGCTTACTGATTTTGCCTCAGCTGACTACTTTTGGCTACTGATGGTTTTACTTTGTTTTACCATAAGTAATATTTCTCGGGCGATACGTTGGAATATGCTGTTACAGCAACTAGGTTTTCAGCCGCGCCTAATCAATGGTTTCTTGACTATTATTCTAGGTTACTTTGCCAATTTAGGCCTTCCCCGTGTGGGTGAGGTAGTGAGGGCGGGCACCATGTCGCGCTACGAAAAAATCCCTGTTGAAAAAGTGATGGGGACGGTAGTTGTAGATCGGGTTATCGATGTGATTAGTATCCTTATAGTTACTGCTTTAGCGTTGGTACTGGAGTTTGATACGCTTTGGGCTTTCCTTCAAGATAATAATGCTCTGGGTGAGAAGCTGAGTGAAAACTCAACACTACTGATTGGTTTGGGCTTAGCAGGTATATTAGGCTTGGTAGGGCTTTACTTAATGCGCAAACGCTTGCAGCAAACTAAGCTCTACCAGAAAATCAGTGGCATCTTAACTGGGTTTGTAGAAGGCTTACAAACCATCAGTAAACTTGATAAGCCGTTCTTATTCATCCTGCACAGTATTAACATCTGGTTGATGTATTTCTTGATGACCTACGTGTGCTTCTTTGCTTTTGCCCCTACAGCTCATCTTTCTGCTACTATTGCCTTGGTGGTTTTTGTTTTCGGTGGTTGGGGTATCGTTATTCCTTCTCCTGGGGGAATGGGGACCTATCACTTTTTAGCTACCACAGCCTTAGGTTTCTACGGGGTAGCCGGAGACGACGGTTTCTCTTGGTCTAATATCTCCTTCTTTACCATCCAAATAGGCTGTAATATCTCTATTGGTTTGCTGGCTCTGGTTCTACTCCCAATCATCAACCGATCAACAGCTGATGATGACGAGGCATTGGAGATACCTGGGTAATTTAACGTGAGGTTGGGCTTAGGCAATAATATAAAGTATTGTTAGTCAATGCCCCACCTCACGGTATAGGGTAGAAAGTAGAAGGTATAGTGATTTAATACCTCTTTCTACCTTATACCCTCTACCTTCTACAACGTGAGGTTGTGACGCTCAACGATTTAAGTGATGACTGTAGCCCCGACCTCACGTTAATTTATAGCTGTTAATAAAAACGACAAAGCTGCAAGCCACACTTAAGTAGCTTACAGCTTTGTTGTTATACGATTTCGCTTTGCAAAAAGTCTTATTCGGGATAAGCATTTTGCCAAGCTAGCATACCGCCCGTCAAATTGCGCACATTCTTGAAGCCTGCCTGCTGCAGAAACCCTTGGGCCATTCCGCTTCGTGCACCAGAGCGACAGTACACTATTACTTCCTTTTCACTGTGCTGCTTCAATTCATCTAATGCACCAGCAATGGTGCCTACCGGAATAAGTGTACCCCCTACATTGAAAGCTTCGTGCTCACCGGGTTCACGTACGTCAATTAATACAAAATCGGTATCGCCGCTATCTATGCGGATTTTCAGTTCTGTTACGTTAATATCCATAAGTGCTCTATTTTATTACAATTAACCGTTGTGGGGCCGTATAGTTGCCTGTTTGGTCTTGCAGGCGTACAAAGTAGGCACCGGCTGGTAAGTTACTGATATTTAAGGTCTCAGTATAAGCTTGCTGGAAAATCAACTGTCCAGTATTTGCAAACACCTCCACTGTTGATTGAGCAGCCCATTCGGGCCCTTGTAAGTATACTACATCACGGCTTGGGATGGGGTAAATCAGCAACTGTTCTTCAGCGCGTACTTCATCGGTAGAAGTAGTGCCCACTGCTGGGGTTCCAGCCATTACTGGGCGCAACATTAAGGAACCATTGGTAAGCCCAGAGATAGGTTCCCAACCCGCACCAGGGTTTACGAAAATACTATTCAGCCCCCGTGGACGATTGCGGTCATAGCCTACCGCAATGCAGCGTCCAAACTGGCAAGTTGATCCCTGCTCCCAACCTACGTAAAATGTGCCAGCCGGAATTTCAAGTGGCGCAGCTTCTCCTGCAATATCTAGCAGTTCATAAGAGGTAAAACCCTGTAGCGTATCAAAGAAGGTACTAGGGTAAACGGGAAAGTACTCTACACTATACTCTGGTGTATCATCCAACTCGCCAATCCAGATGTTGATCATCATCTCTTGGTCTGTGAAGTCTGCAACGGTGTGTGGAAAGTGGAAGCGAACGCCCTGAATGGTATCTGATACCGAGGCTTCAAAGCGTACTGCAATTTGTTGGTCTCTACTGATCTCAATGGCACTCTCGGCTGTGCCGTCGTCATAAGCAAAGTAGTTGCTAAAGACCGTCGTTCGAGTCACCTCATCGTTCCGTGCTACAAAATCAAGCCCTTCTTGCGAGGTGTTTTCTAAGGTGTAAGTCATTTCGAACTCCAACAATTCAGCATTGTCATCAAAGTCTGTGCCCGACATGTTAGCCGTATAAGTATCCCACACATCACTAAAGCCGGAGGGGTCTCCCATGAGGCTATAAGCCCGATTGATAGGCACACCAGCATCAACATTCGCCTCCAGGTTATTGAAAAGGACGGGTACCGAACCAAACGGAATATTCCCAGTATTTTGTTCTTGCAAGAGTACCCCTGATGGGTTGGCATTTTGCGTTGTAGAAAACAAACTATAGAGACCTATATCTATGCTGTCTGATAGCTCTGCATTCAACTGCGGCTGAAAATGACGCCACGGCATACTGCTGTAATTCTCCAGAATGAAATCTGGCTGACGCGAGAAAGCGATATCATTAAAAATGGAACTGGCAAAGGGGTTTTCGTCCAGCCTCACATAATCAAGATGCCAGGTATCACGGAAGCCGGCACGATCACTGTAATTCACAAAGCGGAATTGAAAGCGATCGTGCTGAAAGGGTTCGCTAATGGTTTGTGTGTAAAAACGAAAGGTATCTTGCTCAAAAAACGGTTGGTTAGCCGGGATTCCATTAAACTCCCGAACGGAAATCCAATTGTCACTAGCGTCGCGGAATTGGAGTACCAAACTATCACGTATTTCCGGACGATCTGTCAAACCACCCCGCTGTAGCCAAAAAGATAAGGTCCAATCACCCGCGGCAGTATTAAGATAGGTGGAAGTAAGACGATCCGCCGCACCATATCCATTCCCGTAAGGGCGTCCGCGGTAGGAAATGCCATCGAAGGTAGCTACCCCAATAGATCGTGGATCAATGGGTAGTTCGGTGTTGACATACACTTCCTGATCTAGCCAAATTTCATTATCGGGCACTGGACCAGCATAAGAAAAATCGTCATAAATAGGCGGCGATACCGACGGAACATCCAGGCGGAAGGCATAGTGGGTCGTATCACAAATACCAAATTCATCACACAGCACCAGGCAAAGTGAATCTATGCCAGCAAAACGGCTGGCACGGTAAATGAACTCATTGGTAGGACCACTATAATCCGTAAAGTAAGCTACTTGGTCCCGGCCTTCGTAATTGTCGACACTCTTGGTCCCGGCCTTCGTAATTGTCGACACAATCATCGATAAAATTACAGCGCAACGCACCGGGCAAATTATTGGTAGCAGTTAGTTGAACGACTTCATTTTGTGCCACAGTAATCACCGGTGGGAAGGTATTTAGACCAGAGCGGCGAATAAGAAAACTAAACGATTGCTGGTCTGAACACTCGGTTCCCATACTATTGCAATAGCCAACAGTAAAGGTCTCGGTTTCTGCCGAAAGACCAGGGTTGGTTTCGTAAATAAGGGTGTCTCCCATGAAGCTCACAGTACCAAAGCTGAGCATGTCGCAGTCCAGGCAGGTATAGGCTCCATTTTCTCCCAGGCCAGTCGTATCCAGATCCAGAATCTCGGTAAAAGTTGCCCCAGAGGTTAGTGGCTGGAAGTCCATCTCTTCGGGTAGCGTACAATCATTTTTTTCCAATCCCTTCGCAAAAGTGGCAGTGGGAAGGAATTGGGTATTTTGTTGCTTGTGATACGCTTCCAATTCGGGGTTACCCGTAATGGATACCTCACGTTGGGCAAAAAGAGGGAGAGTCAGGAGCACGCACCAAACAGTAGTAGCTATTATTCTCATTTCTTGTGATTGTTATCGTCTTTCCTTGTGGGAACGCAAAAGCCAGGGTTTTAGTGTAATCTATCTAGTATCCTAACTCTACTAAGATACCAGCACACTAAACCCTGGCCCTTTATTATGTATTTCCTGTTTAAAAACCTCCTGTGGTATCAACTGGTGCTGTTGTGTCGTCTTCTGTGGGCAAGCCACCACTGTCGCTTGGCGGTGCATCAATCTCTATTTCCGTGGCACAGCCGCTGGGCACATCACTTTGCAAATAAACCTTGATCTCTGAACCACGAAGTATCTTTCCTCCTGGAGTATAAGCTGGTTCTTGCTGATAGACATATCCATTGGTCACCTCGCCTACCGTTTCGCCTAAACGCAAATCCAAACCAGGCAATAGGAATCTTACTTCACTTAACTGCTTACAGCGCAGCGCAGGTATACGTACGTAATCGTCTTTAGACTTTGAAACGACGAACTCCAGGGTACTCCCTTGTAGCACTTTTACGCCGCGGCGTACATCAGAAGGGAGGTATTTCCGGCCTTGGTAGAAGAAGTGTAAGATGGTACTATCACCGAGTTTCGCATCAAATACTGTTTCACGTACACTGGCCTTGACTTGGACATTGTTGAGTAAGCGCCGGTAACGGCTTAGTTCATCATTGGCATCTTCAAAAGAAGGAATTGGGACTTCTCTGGGTTGCCCAATAGTAGTAAGATAAATGGTACGGTTTTTCTTGATCCGCTGTAGCGCCTCAGGTTCTTGGTCAATGACCAGACCAATAGTGCTATTCATATCATACGGGGCTTCCGACATGCTTACACTAAATCCACGGCTGCGGGCTTTTTGGGTGGCATTTTCGATACTCATGCCTTCGTAATTTTCCACTTGAACGGAGCTGCCATGACTCGTATACAAACTGAGAAAAACATTAAGGAGTAAAAAGCAAAATAGGAACACTCCCAACATCGCAGCAAGATTGCGTAGGAAAAATCGGGTCTGTAAAAAGTCTAGTACTCGACGCCACCACTGGGGCTTCTTTGTAGTTGTATCAGAAGGTTGTTCGGTCATAGTATTTTTTGGTGTCTCTTTAGCGAAACTCAAGGGCGCAGGGGGAGCTGATGGGGTAGGGGCAGGCGTTGGTTTTACCTCTGGTGGCGAAGGAGGCGCTTGCTCTACCGAAAGTGTGGTTACCGTTGCCGGTTCGGCTGCTGTTTCGTACTTGCCAAAGCCATATTCTAATATTTTTTTGATAAAGGCCGCTGGTTTGTAATCAGCTAAAGCGGCTTGATGGAAGATTGCGGTAGCAGGCGTCATTCCCGGTAGGGAATTGACTTCAATAACCTGGGTTTCCACTTTGCCATCTTCCAGGATGCGTACAAAGGCATCTATTCTACAATACCCCTCTACATCCAACAGCCGAGCTACGCGCTCTAGGGTACGCTGCACCTGCTCCAGTACCTGTTGATAGGAAAAGTCAGCTACCGCTAAACGTGCAGGGGTCAGGTTTTGGCCCTCACCCGCTAAAAACTTCTCTTCGAGGGAAAGTACTTCTCCGCTTGCCAAAGTCTCGCTGGGTTCAAAGATTTCGTAGCGAATCTTTCCGTCGTCCTCCCGGTGGGTTAGCATACCGCCCGTAATTTCGAGGAAGTGGATACCTGCGTCTTTTTCTACTAATTGCTCAAAGAGAATTTCTGTTTTATGAGAAAATTCTTCCTTGGCCTTAAGTTTGAGGCTTCGGCGTTGTTCACTTTCTTGCTCGGTATTAAGCTGGAAAATAAGTTGGGTGTAAGCCTCTAGTTGTTGCCGATCGCGGATAACCTTTACCGCTGAGCTACAGCCATCATCTACCGGTTTTGCAACTAGCGGATAACCAAAAGTTTCTTCTACCTGTTCGCAAAAGCGAGCATTATTTACTTCGTAATCCGCCTTGGTGAGCAAAAGCTGATTGGCTACCGGCAAATTGTGCTTGCTGAGTAGGCGCAAAGTCCGGTACTTATCAATTGTTATGCTCGAAGACTTAATTCCAGAGCCATTGTAGGGTAGCTTTCGTGCTTCCAGCTCCATTTGAATTTGGCCATCTTCACCAGGACGACCATGCAAAGCCACAAACACTCCATCTACCTTCTTAGCCAAGCTATCATACGTAAGCTTTTCGGGGGCAAATACTACGTTGGCGGAGGCGTATTTGTCCGTTAGGGCAGAAAACTCTCGGCGGATTTGCTCTAGCAAAGGGTGCTTTTTCCAAGAAAGTATTTTATCCTTAATGTCGTCCGCATTGTCCTTTAGCAGCAGGTTAATGGGCAACTGATAGAGTTGGTGCTGGCGGTCTGAGCCCGTGAGGAAAACAGGAACGGGTTCGAATTCAATTGAGCTGGCGAGTTTTTCGAAGATATTGCGTCCACTTTCCACAGAAATATGGCGTTCAAAGGAATACCCGCCCAATACAACAGCAATACGTTTAGCTTGATTTGCACTCGCTTGCAGTGCATTAATATTCTGATCCAGTTGCTGAAGTAATTGCCGCCATTGTGCCTGTTCAGGCTGATCTGCCAAGCGTTCTTGCAAGGAGATACGGATAATTAAGCTCAAAAACTGACTTGGATTCAGTCCAATCTCCGCCGCCTGGTGGAAAAAGAAAGAACTGGGCAACATGCCCGAAGTGGTATTGGGGTCGTTGAGGAAAATGGTACCTTCTGGGGTGTAGAAACCATCAATTCGGGCGTATACCTGAAAGCTAAGCTTATTGAAGAGCTGCTCACACTCGCGCCGAATGACTTCAATGGCCGCCTTAGGCAAATCAATGGGTGTCTCCTTGCGCGAAAGGCCTGGCATATACTTTGAGCGGTAATCAAAGACCTCTCCCCCTTTAATGATTTCCGTAGGTGGTAGTGCTGTTACTGAACCATCTTCGGTACGCAGTACGATGCAAGAAAACTCCTTGCCAGAAATGAAGGACTCCAGAATGACGGTTTCCTCCGTTTGCGCAGCCTCTAATACAAAGAGCTGACTGCGGTATTCTGCTTCTGCTGTTTGCGTATTGAGGAATTGCAATAAATCTTCAGGGTGATGGATAGTTTGGGTTTTACTGCCTAGTTTTGCTTCTAGTGGGAAGCCCAATCCATCACGAATGTCCGCTAAAACCTTAACGTATTCCACCCGGTCGTAGTCAGAACGATCATGCCATTCTTCCAGTGGAATCAACTCCCGAAAGAAGGCGCGATTAACGGCCATCTCAAAGCCTTCCAAACCGGCTTTTTCCTCAATAATGCTTACGCCAATGGAGGAGCCCTGGTTGGCCGGACGAATAACGAGCGGGAAGCCAATTTCCTGACTAGCCTGGGCGTACAGCTGATGGACATCCGCAGTTAACCACTCTTTACGCGACACTTTACGCACTTGCGGACAAGCAAAGCCTTTTTGCTGCATGAGCTCCTTCTGCAAGGCTTTATCCATGCCTATTTCGCTCGCTCGCACTCCACTACCCGTGTAAGGAATTTGTAGGGCCTCTAGCTGGCGCTGTATTTCGCCATCCTCACCATAAATGCCGTGCAGTGCTAGAAAGGCCACGTCAATATGTTCGTGAATGGCATCTGGCGCGATGGGTTGGCCGATAGCCTCTAGTAGCTGTACCTGGTCCTCATTGGGTAAATTACCCAAGCTTTCGCTGTAGATTTGAAAATTATTGGCGGAAGCCGGCAGAGCTGCTACCGGCGGGTAGAAATCGCGAATGCTACCTTTGTAAACATACTCCCAATCAAGTAGCGCCCAATTGCGATGGCTATCCACAAAAATGGGGACTGGGGTAAACAAACTCTGGTTTAGGTTGTCGTAAACGGTACGACCCCCCGCGAAGGAAATCTCTCGTTCCCGTGAAGGGCCTCCGAAAAAGATGCCAACTCTAATTTTCATAAACAGTTATAGCTTGAAGTACAACTAATTGCAGCAGGGCAGCGTTTCTAGTGATTGGGCAATATATGCCCAGTTAGCCAAGTTGTAGATACTTCGGTTTGACTGGGGGCAAAGTTAGCTAAATTATGTTTTCAGCATGGGCACATGATTATACGTAGTAGTTCGGTGTTTAATTGTTGGGAGAAGAAGATAATTTGCGTGCTGATTTTTGTTACATTCACCCAATATTTTTTGACTACAAACCCTATTGGCGATTATTAAATAGGTGTTAGGTTGATTTTGGCAGAATTTAATTTTTTAATTCTCCCATTTTTTGACACTTTTGCGCCGATTAACTTAAAATGTGTGATGACTATGGCAGATAAAGAATAGATAACACGTTATTCAGACTCGGAATTGGCGGAATTTCAGGCCATCATCGAAAAGAAAATTACGCAGACTGACGAGCAGTTAGAAAGCTTGAAGGAACAGATTCGCGAAATCTCAGAGAACACCAGCGATGAACACGGTGGTGACTGGGTAGATGATAGCTCGATTAGTGCTGATATTGAGATGCTGAATAATATGGCGTTGCGGCAACAGAAATACTTGCGAGACCTGAACAACGCAATGTTGCGTATTAAGAACAAGGTATACGGTGTTTGCGTTATTACCGGTGACCTTATTGATAAGCGCCGCTTGTTGGCTGTGCCTACCACTACGAAGAGCTTAACCGCCAAAACTGATATACGCCGTAAGGAAGAAGAGCGGATGACGCACCGTATAACGGACAACCCTTATGTGAAGCAGGCCAAAGGAAAGCCTAGAAAGTAATCTCTTTCAATTCCCCTATCTTCCGGCTCTCCAAATTGAACGTCTTATGTCTTTGATCAATACCCAAGTCCAGGGTCATCTGCTATTAATAGAGTTAAACCGTCCGGAAAAGATGAACGCTTTTAACCGGCAAATGCTAACCGAACTAGCGGAAGCTTATACTCAACTAGAAGATGACCCCAACCTCTGGTGTGGCTTGGTACACGCCAGAGGAGAGCACTTTACATCCGGTCTTGACCTTGGGGATGTAGGGCCTGCTGTAATGAAGGGTGAAAATCTCTTTGTCGATGATTTGGTGGATCCAGCGCAGACTATTGGTCGTAAACGAAGCAAACCAATCGTATTCGCAGTAAAGGGCTATTGCTTGACTATTGGCATCGAAACTCTACTGGCAGCGGACATTGCGATAGCAGGGGCTGATACTCGCTTTGGGCAGATTGAAATTAAACGGGGCTATATCCCATTTGGGGGGGCTACGGTGAGAATGGTACAACGCTCTGGTTACGGAAACGCTATGCGCTATCTCCTTACTGGGGATATTTTCTCCGCCGAGGAAGCTCTACGCATTGGGATGGTGCAAGAAGTCACCAAAGGTGATCCCTACGCGCGTGCCTTGGCTATTGCCGAAACCATTACTAAACAAGCTCCTCTAGCTGTACAAGCTACGATCACAAGTTCGCAAGAATCCTTGGAAGAAGGCCCAGAAAAGGCCATGCAAAGCTTACTCCCAGTAGCGCGCCAACTCATGCAAACCGAAGACGCGGCAGAAGGGCTGAAATCTTTCCTGGAAAGACGGGATGCGGTATTTAAGGGGAGGTAGTTCTCGTGCTAAAGCAGTACAAGTGACCGTGAAAATGAAAGTAATAAGGACATAATCCACAAGAGAACTTTCATTTTCACGGTCATTAATATTTTCACTTGAACACTTACACTGCTGCACCAACGAGCTCGCGTTCGACGTAGTACATATCTAGTAAGCCTTTGTTCTTGGCTTCTACTTTACCACGGTGTGTACACTGGAAGGCGTACTTGATGAGCTTGTAAGTAGTTTCGGAGATATTTACTTTACCGGGCTCAGAGTTGGCTTCTACGCGGGCAGCGGTATTAACAGTGTCGCCCCAGATGTCGTAAGCGAATTTTTTCACTCCTACTACCCCTGCTACTACGGGCCCTGTATGTAAGCCAATACGAGCTTCGAAGTAAGGTTTGCCCAGGCGAATGCGTTCCTGCTTTTGCTCTTCCAAGAAGGCTTGCATTTCCAGTGCGGCTTTTACCATATTATTTGGTAAGCCCTTGCGCTCGTTCAAACCACTGGCGCACATATAGGCATCACCGATGGTTTTGATTTTTTCAATGTCTTCGTGTTGGCTAATGATAAAGTCAAAACCTTTGAAACACTTATCCAGCTCCTCCACCAGTTCTTCCGGGCTGAGTTGCTCGGCAATGGAGGTAAAGTTCTTAAAGTCGGAAAAGAGGACGGTGGCCTCCTGGTATTGGCGCGCTTGGGCTTTACCTTTTACTTTCAATTCCTCGGCAATGGGAGCGGGGAGAATATTGAGTAGCAACTCATCCGAACGCTGGCGTTCTTCCTCGATCTGCTGGTTCTTTTCTTCCAGTGATCTGGCGGTGCGGCGTTTTGCGGCAAAGCGGCTGTAGAGTAAAAGTGCTAACAAGAGCAACATGCCCGCTATACCAGCAGCGGCGAAGAGGTAATTCTCTTGGTTCTTGGCCTTGAGCTCAGCCTTCATTCTATCGTTTTCGGCTTCTTTAGCGATGAGCTGTTCTTTGGCTACCTCTTCACTTAGCTTGTCTACCTCTACGGCCCGTTGTTGTGCTTTACGCTCGGCTGCTTGTTTTTGCTCGGCAATTGTAGCCAGCTCTTCAGCCTTGTTTTGCAACTGATCTTCCTTAGCCTTATTGGCCTCACTCAGTTGCGTATTGCTCTGCTGTAGCTCGGTCTTATCGGTGCTAAGTTGATCCGTTTCCAGGCGTAGGTTACGGACCTGGAACTCTAGTTGATCTTTTTCCTGCTGTAGGCTTCTCTTATCACGTTCAATCTGTTGACTCTGCTGCGCATATTGCCGTTCCAGGTCACTGATACTAGTGCCATTTTCGCTGAAATAGTTGAAGGCTTCCTGATTGATTTCGTAGGCCCGCCGGTAATTACGGCTCTTCACGGCAATTCGCGAACGCTGTTGCACCGACTTCATAATCAAGTCTGAATCGCCTGCTTTTTTAGCGTGGTTAAGCGTGGTACGCAGCCAAATTTCGGTATTCCGCTCATCTCGTTGGCGCTCAAAGGCCTTAGCAACGATGAAGGCGGCTTGCGCCGACATTCCAAAGTTGTTCAGATCAGTGGCATTGCTGTAAGCTTGCTTACCGTAATTTTCTGCCTCCTCGGCATCTATGCGTAGATAAGCCTCCGCTAGCTCGTAGCGTAGGATCATCTTCTCATTCTTAGTTTCGGCTTCTGTTAAAGCCTGCTTGATTTCCTCAATCTCATCGCCCTGACTCCAGAGGGTTAGGGTACTGAGAAGGGCAATCACCAAAAAACAAAGTTGCTTCATTATCCGCTTCAGAAGTTGTTGGAAAATAGAAGGGTCTTGGTTAGGCTACCAAAGATAATCAGGATGACCCTTAATTTGATAAACTGGGGCGGGTTATATTCTTAATAACGGACGAACCCACTAAAAGATACAGCAACCATTTCAATTTAACCTTGTTTGGGACACTACACTAAGCGCATAAAATGGCCAACTTTTCCAGTGAGATGGTGACGATGAGTCTGTTTAGGTATTCTGGACGGAGCAACCGTTGGTGGGCCTTTCGGCAAATGGGGCTCCAACCAGCCAGTCTTTTCAACACCAGTGGCCTCAAGCAGGCTAAACTCCTGGGTAGTGGTGCGGGCAATGGTATCTGGCCCAATTTTGGTGTATATGCACTTTTGGCGATCTGGGATAATGAGACCAGTGCGCGTACTTTCTTCGCGCAAGACCAATGGTGGGCCGCTAACCAAAGCCGCACCACCGAATGCTATACGGTGTATATGCGCGCTGCGGTAGTACACGGCGAATGGGGTGGAGAGCAACCCTTTACCCTAGCAACAGAATATGATATACAAGCACCAGTAGCGGTCATTACCCGGGCCACTATCAAATTAAGGCATATACCTGGCTTTTGGCGCTTTGTACCTACCGTAAGTAAAAAGGTAAAAGGTAAACCAGGTCAACGTCTGAGTATTGGTGTGGGGGAGTGGCCATTGTTTATGCAAGCTACCTTCAGTATTTGGGATAGCTCAAAAGCGATGATGGATTATGCCTACAATAATCCTTACCACCGGGAGGTGATTCAAAAAACACGAGAGTTGGGTTGGTATAAAGAGGAGTTATTTGCGCGCTTTTTGCCCTACGCCGAGGAAGGGGAATGGTCTGGTCAAAAGCAGCTCATCCATTCTGCCTCCCCAAGCGCTGTATCTTCTAGATAATCATATTCTACACCAGAATATTTCATCTATAATAGTAATGCCAGATGAATACAAATATGAGCCCAGCTCCTGTATCTTTGCCCTATGCCACGTAAAGCAAGGATTAAACTTAGCGACGAACTTAAGGATGCCATTGCTGGCCTACCGGAAAAGGAGAAGGACAAGCTGTTGTTTCGCTTGATTCCCAAAGACGCTGCTCTAGTAGATCGACTAACCTACGAATTAATAGAAGATGCCGATAGCCCAGAAGAACGGCGAGCAGACTTGCGCCAAGAAATTGAGTTGGTGTTAAAAAAATCAGCTGCGTACTTCTACAGCCCTGGCTATCTATTACTTGATCTAAGAGCCATCAGCGGGGCTATCAATCGTCACGTTAAGACCACTAAAGACCGCTACGGGGAAATAGAACTCAACCTTTTCATGCTTAATTACAGCCTGGATTTACTAGCTGGTCAACTTCGCTTCTTCGGGCACCAAAAGTCGCGTACGCTGGACACCTACATTATCAAACGCGCAGAAAAATTACAGAAACTGATTTACAAGCTACACGAAGATTACCAACTTGATTTCTCTGATGATTGGGACAAACTTACAGCTCATATTGATACGATACCTAACCTAAAGCGGATGGCTAGGGTGTTGGAGTTTTGGTATTAGTTTTCAGTAAACAGTAAACAGTAAACAGTAAACAGTAAACAGTAAACAGTATGAGGTCTCATAAAATGGGTTGACAGGTACTGACCACTGACATCTGGTTACTGACCACCTTTTACTACAAAATCAAATTTTTAGACCCTAACGAGAAGTTAAGCGACTAACAACTAGGCAGAACTACCGGCAAGTTAAAAGCCAGGCCACCTTCCGAAGTTTCTTTGTATTTATGGTTCATATCCTGAGCGGTATCCCACATGGTTTTGACAATCACATCAAAGTTGACCAGGCAATCTTCTGGATTAGTGGCTAGGGCCAAATGGGCAGCGGTAATGGCCTTCATAGCTCCCATGGCATTACGCTCTATGCAGGGAACTTGCACGAGGCCTCCGATGGGGTCACAGGTGAGGCCCAGATGATGCTCCATAGCAATCTCTGCAGCAGCCAATACTTGCCGGGGCGTCCCGCCCAAAATTTCCGTGAGGCCGCCAGCCGCCATGGCAGAAGAAACCCCTATTTCTGCCTGGCAACCGCCTACGGCTGCGGAAATAGTAGCTCCTTTTTTAAAGAGACAGCCAATTTCGCCAGAGGTTAACAAAAAGCGCTCGACCGAATCGATATCCTGATGATCGCAGAAAAGGTACATGTAGAGGAGTACTGCTGGTATCACGCCTGCTGCCCCGTTGGTAGGTGAGGTTACAACCCGGCCCAGGGCAGCATTTTCTTCATTTACCGCTAGGGCAAAACATCTTACCCATTGATTTACATTTTTGAAGTCGCGCTTGGTTTGGCCCACTTGTTCCAACCATTCTTCCATAGAAAAAAAGGTTCGTTCCCCTAGGAGGTTCTGATTAAGTTTTGCGGCGCGGCGCTTTACGTGCAAGCCTCCTGGTAACGTTCCATCGGTGGTGATACCACGATAGACACATTCCAGCATGGTCTGAAAAATATTGTCTATTTGCGCTTTCACCTGCCCGTATTCGCGAAAGCGCAATTCGTTGGCCCAGACCACCTCAGAAATAGCAGCAACCTGCTGATCAGCATAACGCAAAAGATCTTCTCCTTTGTCCACTGGAAACGGGAGCTGGACCTGCTGCACCTCCATACCATTGACACCTTCTTGTTCAATAAAACCACCTCCCAGAGAATAATAAGTTTGTTCCAGTAGTAATCCGCCTTTCCGGTAGGCTTGAAAAGTGAGTGTGTTGGGATGTTCCGGCTTGGCCAACGAATGAAAAACGATGTGCTGCCGGGGGATAAATTGAATTGGCTGCTGATGAATGACGATCTCTTCCTGAGCACGAATACGCTCGATGCGAATAGGAATTTCGGCGGTATCAATAGTTACTGGATCACAGCCTTCTAATCCTAGCTGGACGGCAAGATCCGTAGCGTGACCAACGCCCGTTTTCGATAAGGAGCCATACAAGTGCACCACTATTTCATCCGCTTGCGGCGCTTGTTCCCCGAGTGTATTGATGAATTGTAAAGCAGCGTTCCAAGGCCCCAAAGTATGTGAACTGGAAGGACCGACGCCAATTTTGTAGATATCGAAGATACTTAAGCGTTCCATGGTAAAACACTTAGCATTTATGCCTCCTAAGAGGCTGGTGGTTAGGGCAAAATATCAGTAGCAAAGCTAGAAAGAATCAGGCGGGAATGCGCAATAAATTACGGCTTATTCAATTCGTAAGGCCACTCAATCTAGTAATTTCAGCTCGGTACCAAATAGGCCTTCCAGTTTTTCTTTTTCTTGTGCTGATAAATAGAATAGATGAAGATATTGGTCCGAAACCATAGGAAGTCTGTAAATGAGCCTTTCCATCTTGTTGTCTTGCAATATTTCATTGATACAGGCCAATAGATCAGATTCGCTATTTCGGCACGAATACGTTTGTTGATCGTACGCAAAGGAAACTTCTCCTCTATTCAAGGTGATGTCGTTTATGTTTATCTCTGTTCGAAGAAACTGGAATAGCTCCGGCAGGCAAGAACGCAGATCTCTTTCCGTGCTGTCTAGTAGTTGAAGAGATGCTCCAAAATCTTCTCGTTTGGAGTAATTAAAGCTCGAGAAATGCTGCAAAAAGCTTGATAAATCTTCGGGGTAGAGCAGCTTTTTTGCTAAATCCTCATTTGCTGCCACGGCAGCATCCTCATTTGAGATTTCGTCGCTAACAAGCTTGATGTAATCTATTTTATCCTGGGTTGAGATATAGATCTGAGTGCCTATTTGACCAGTTATAAACAAGCTCTTCAGTTCTACAAAACTTCCACAGGTTACCCCATTTTTGGCGGCGGTTAGACTAAAGCTAGTATACCGCTTTATATCTGATCTTGGAATAGATTGCAACACCAACTTATCAAAACCCTGGCTTAGGTACTGGTACGGCTCTTCAAATATTCTTACATCGATAAACTGAAATGTTCTACGCATTTTGCGTAATCCGAAAGAGATATTTTGGTTATTGTCTTTGGCAATTTGTATTAAATAAGGAATGAGGTCCTCATAAAAATCATAATTAGTGGTTAAGTAGGAGTTATTTGATTTCACCTCCGGTAAATACCTGAAAACGCTTTTCGGGAGGTGATAAGCGCGGTCCAGGTTTTCTAAAATATAATCCAGGCTATCCTCTCTTATTTCAACCTCAATACCAAGCGAACCCAAAGCTTGACTAAAGAAATCATCTAATACCGTTTTGATTTCTACGCTGGTGTAAATGGTATCTACTTTTATTTCTTCAAGAAAATTGAGTTGCAGAAGGAAGTCAGGAAAGGTGATTTCGCCAGATAAGAAACGTGCTTTCTGATGATCAAAATCAGGCATTTTTTCTGGATAAATGGAACGCAGCCTATTAGTAATATGCTCCCTGTTTTTTGAGACGTTTAACTGATCGTACAGTGCTGCACCAACGACTAAATTTGCTATGTTTATTTCTGGATTATTATCTTCTATCGCATCCAATAATATGTTTTCTACTGTTGGGCTAAGGATTTTATATGCTCGGAATTTTTCGAGCAGATCTTTTGGATTGTCAAAATCGAATACCCCATCTCCATTGTTATAATCCGTGAGTAGGTGGGAATATAGTTGATACAAATCCCATTTGCAATTGCGGCTTTCATAAGTCCTAGTTATCGCATTATCGCTTAGCATAGCTTCAACAATCATAGGACTGTCTTCAGGATTGTAGTAGGCCGTACTATCCTGCGCATACAAAGCACTTACCTGAAGCACTGCTATTAATATAACCAGCGGTAGATATCTCATCAAATGAGTGATTTTTCTGTGTTAAGAGATGCTAATATGTACTAATTCCTGTTCACTATAGTCCTCCAAACCAAAACTCACAAATTTCGCCTTGGAGGACTATAGCTATTGTCCGAAATGAAATTCATGGTAAGTCCTCGTGTTGTGAACTACCTGGCCATTAACCCTTTCTAACCTACTGTATATTTCAAAAGGTTTAATTTTTAGCGTCTAAACAAAATTTTGAATGATCGTAATTTCTTTATGCGTTAACTTTTCGGTCTTTAAATCAATATTTGAATTCGCGAGCGAAGGCTTCTCTTTTCTTATGTAGTCAACAACCTTCTGTAGCTTACTTGATTGGTCTATGGTTAGTTTACATAGTTTAGGGTATTGTGTAACTGATTCGATGCCTTCTCTGTACAGTATATTTTTACTGGGAAATAAGCGAAATAAGTCAATCAGCATATAAGCCATCTTACGCTGTGCCTCTTCTTCGGACGAAATGATTGCTTTACCCGTTGTTCTGTTGAATAGGAATAAACCAGATGTTCCATTTGATTTGATCCATAGATCAGGAACATTTTTTGAATGTTCTTCAAATTCCTTGGGTTCGAAAATCCTTGCATCTCTACTATCTGAAATATACCTTTTTGATTTTAGATACGCTAGTACTTCCTTATCCCAAAATTCTTCGGAGATTTTAATAAAATAAGCCCTGTTGGAAGTTTTATGCTCAATTACTTGATGAAAAGCAATTTGATTTTTTTCCCTTATACTGGCTAATTGTTGGTCTGAAAGATGTTTTAAGGGAAAATCAATTTCCGTAGGTAATAAATGTTCCTCCCAGCCAGATGCGTAATACCCGCTGATTAGGTCTTTAAACATCAAAACGTCTAATTCATACATCCATAGTAATCCCTTGAAGGTAAACTCTCTTATTATTTCAATGTCAAGTCTGATAGCCTCCTTAATTGCATCATCTTCGTTATTGTAGATTTCCTTACATGGTGAAACACAACCATCAAGAACATAGGGCGCGTTTCGCTCATCCGTATAACAAAACCATATTTGATGTAACCCGAATCTTCGCTGCATATGCGCTAATCAAATAATCCCTTAATAGAAATCTCTTCAATTTTTTTGGCACTCACAGGATACGTTTCTCCGTTGTTGAGCCATGATTTGTACTCCATCTTTAAAAAAATCTGCTCTGGTGAAATTACAGGCTCTATCCTCTTTGGAGTTGTTTCTATAATTTGAGGTAATACTTCATATAGAAACCATGAATTATGGGTAATAATAAGTGACTTGAGTTCTCCTGTCAAAAAAAACGGTGATAGGAGTAAATGCTGGAGATCAGTATTTTCTTTAAGGTTAGAGGCTGTCAATACCTTTTCCAAGGCATCCAATATTTCTTTGTCCACTTTTATTAGCCTGACAAAATCATGTAATGTTGGTATAAATTTATTGCTGAAATCAGGTAGAATATGATCTTGCTCACAGATGTCCTTTACATTTACTAGATCTCCTGAACTGTTCTTTATTGCTTCTCCAAAAATAGGGATTACTACTCTACGTACGCCCCACAAAGTGTGAAGAATCCTATGACGATTGTCACTGCATATTTCCTTAGTAGAATCTAAAAAAGAATGGATGGGGTAATAATCTTTGATTTTACCACCTCTTTTCTTTACCGAAATTTCTGAATGTTTATATGGTGTCATTTTCCCTCGCTTGTGCCAAAAATCGTTTACATACAATTGCTCTTAAACTCTAAGAGCTTGTTTGGAAATTTCATTGGGTAGAAAGTTAATTATCCAAATTTATCTCTGCAAAAGTGCTTTTGCTTCCTGCTTTTCAAGGATTTTTGAACCTGGCTTCAAAATTAGAAATTCATTTAGCCCGCTAAACTCATTTATAATTTCTTCCCCAGAACCGTAACCACGCAGTAGCCGCGAAGCGAATCGTTGAAAATCAGTTCGCAAAATTTCCAAACAAGCTCTAGCAAAAGAAGAATTTCAATTGAATGTACCGACTTTCAATCACTCAAAAAACATTTACTTGTCAAAATAGCAAGTAGCGACCTATTCACGTAAACATATTACCTGATAAGGGTGATATACCCTTTATAGTTAAACTGTTCGCCCCTGGGCCCGACCAAAAGTGCTTCGTACAAATAAACTCCCGGTGGTTGATCTTGTCCCGTATTTCCTTTTCGGCCGTTCCAGCCTTGCAGTGGATCTACTGTAGTGTAGAGCGGTTCTCCCCAACGATTCCAGACTTGAATTAGATAGCGCTTAAACCCTCGAGTGAAGCCTTTTGGTCGAAAGACGTCATTTGTTCCATCCCCATTAGGCGAAAATGCATTGGGAAAATAAAAAGTTATTTCCGGTTTTATATCAATAAACTGTGTCAATGAATCTAAACAACCACTGGGGTGGGTCACTACCTGAGTGACGTAGGCAAATCCTGTATCCTGAAACGAATAACTTGGATTCTGGATAAGGCTGGTAGCTTCCCCATTAAAATCATAAAACCAGCGATATCCATCTAAAGATTGATCTGTGACCGTAACTTCCGACTCGAAATTGGTTAATGCATCCGGAGTGAGGGAGAAGCCCGCAGTAGGTGCTGGTTCCATTAAGATTAATTCCTCAAAGGTAGTATCCGTTGTACAACCGATAGGACTGGTTATAGCCAGCGAAACATCGAACAATCCAGGTATTTCATACAAATGGGTGGGGCTGAGATCTGTACCAAATTGACCATCACCGAAATCCCAGTCGAAATCATAGGTATCATCAATGGGAAAACTGAGGTTATTAAAGAATATTTCGGCGGGCACACAGCCCCTAAATTCTCTTGGTGCGATCACAATTAAATCCGGTATCGGAAAATAAGAAACCACTTGAGCACTAGTATTGGTGCAACCATTTTCATCTTCAATTTCCAATTGAACCGCAAAATTCCCCGGTTCGGAGTAGGCGTAATCATTTTGAAAAATATCTTCCGCCGTGCCATCTCCGTAGCGCCAGCGGTTACTCACAATAGTCTGCCCGGCATCGGTGGTACTCAAATTGGTAAAGGTGACGGGCTCGGCCACACAGGTATCATATTCGAAAGTAAATTCACTAGCTAAGCCAGGAAATATCTGTACCCGAACATCTGCTGTATCTGAACAATCTGTTGACCCTGGATTAACCACCATGATTCCTTCGTAGGTGCCCACCCCAGGGAAATCAAAGGAGAAATCTTCCTCATCCGAAAGGACGGGGCTACCACCAATATCTGGAAACTCCCAACGGTAGGCATCAATAAAAGCGTTTAAGCCTGATTCATTAACCAAATCTACCTGGGTATCTCCGCAGGAGGTGATCACGTAGGTACCATCCGCAGCAATAGAATCATTATCAACCGCTGCGAAGACGGTAACTTCACAAGTGGTGACATTAAACTGAAAATCACGACGCACCGTACTCAGTAAAACGCCATTACGGAATTCGGATACACACACGCCTACCACAAACTGCCCAGTAAACTGGGGTTGTCCGGTCATGAGGCCAGAGCCAGGGTTCAAATCAAACTCTGCATCTACCCCTAAAGGATTAGTAGCCGTATAAGTGGGCGCCAGAAAAATCACATTATTAAAAGGTGGAGGAAGGTCTGGATCGGGAGCTACGCCATTTGAAGGCCCTGAGCCCCCCTGATTTCCGCCACCCAACAGCGGACTACAGAATTCATAAACCAACTGATCACCATCCTCATCTACCGCCGAAAAGTCGTAAGTAAAAGGCACACCTACGCAAAGTACAGCTGGTGGATACTCCGTAAAGGTCGGTGTACTATTACACAACTCCTGGGCATCAGGCGTAATTTCAATGGTATAGGTAGCTCCTGAGCTATGGGGGTCCAGAATATTGGTTATCGTATTATTCCGGCAACAGCGCTGATACACCAAATGGTAGGAATCATCCACTATCGGAAGGTCCAACTCAAAGACATAACGGCCTTCTTCCACGCAAATATTAGAGGGGACGACAATACATGGGTTGTCAATATTTTCTTCTATATCAATACGCTCTACATCAGGTTCTTCCAGGAAGTAGGTCTCATAGAATTGATTCCCCTGGTATAAAGTCACGTGCATGTTAATGACAAAAGTTGGGCTATCAAATTCCGAACCTCCACCAAAACAATCTCGAAATACGTTGATGGTAAACTCGTAGCGCCGTGAATTTGTATTGGGGTCATTATTGGTATATCCCAAGCACTTGTAGGTCATTTCACCACCAATAAGGTGAGCGGCGTACATGCTTGTACCTAAACAGAGGGACAATAGCAACAGAAGAAAGCGGCGTAGTTGTGGGTGATCGTTTTCTCGCAAAACCGGAATTTTTAAGTTAACAAAACAATACGGTTTGAAAAATCAAGTTCATATAGGCATAGAATCAACTCGTAGAAACTTAACAATTCCCAAAAGCAGTAGAGTATGTCTTAAC
>ERZ1740059.455-NODE-455-length-21639-cov-10.874027_pt1 | contig 21639 bp, 8 predicted proteins | sample MGYA00581744_ERZ1740059 | MGnify/ENA primary metagenome ERZ1740059 (study PRJEB43018, sample SAMN04849738) | marine metagenome | isolation source: floating plastic debris | place: Pacific Ocean | collected 2008-08-28 | study: EMG produced TPA metagenomics assembly... | reverse complement strand
ATTTCATCTGGGAGTCGAGAATGTAGAGATTTAAGTTTGCTAATGGTTTACCAATTGGAACTGTTCGTTGATTTTCATCAAAAGGCTTGTCTACGATAAACTGAGTGATATCATCAGCAGCCTCGCTAGGACCGTAAGCATTAGCAATTCTGATGTGTGGGTATATCTCAAGCCACTTGTTTACCAATAATGGTGATACAGATTCACCCGATAACATCATCCATTTTAAATTTGGTAATGCCCTTTTATGGTTTGGTAACCCAGAAGTATATTCAAGTAAACTTGTAAATAATGCCGGTACTAATTCAACAACTGTAACTTCTTCTGAAAAAAGTGCTTTAAATAATTGTTGGGGAATAGCAACAGTTTCAATATCTACTATTACTGTCTTTCCGCCAATTAAAAGTGGTGCTAAAAATTGCCATACAGAAATATCCGTTGAAGAAGGAGCACTTTGTAGAAAACAAAATTCCTCTTTTAACTCCAACCGATCAAATTGGGCATAAATATGATTAATTGCGCCATCATGTCTGACAATCGTCCCCTTTGGTAATCCTGTAGACCCCGAAGTATAAATCATATAAGCTGGGTCAACAGCTTTATTAATTTGTTCTAGATTACTCGTGTCAAGATGATAAAAATCAGACTTACTATATATATTTATCCCTACATTATTATTAAGTCGTGAAGCTTCAGCAGTTACATCATCTAAACAAATAATCGATAATAGTTGCGAAGCATTTTCGAGCAAATCTGGTACGCTACTTAATAGCGAAAAATCTGTTAATAGATATTTTATTTCGCTATTAGATAGCATATATTGAATTCGATTTTTCGGGTAAGTACTATCAATAGGTACGTAAGCTCCACCAGCCTTATATATCGCAAGGATAGCAACAATAAAATTGATATCGCGGTCTTTTAAAATGCCTACAAATTCCCCTTTACATACTCCTAATTTTCGTAATAATCTAGCTAGTTGATTAGCTTTATCGTTAATTTCTTTATAGTTTAACTGAGTTCCTTTATGAATAACAGCTATATTATTTGGAGTTTTATATACCTGCTGTTCAAATAATTGATTGATTGTTTGTTTAATTGGATAATCTTTAGTATTATCATTAAAATTTTGTAATAGCCGGTGTTTATCAGTATGTTCCAAGATGATAATATCAGATATTTTAATATTAATATTATTTACAATATTATTAATTACATTAATATAATATCTACTCATTAATTTTATATTTTCATCTTTAAATAGTTGTTCGCTATACTTTATATGACCATGAATAACTTCATTGTCAATTAATAAAGAAAATGTAATGTCATTATTGAGACAGTTTAAATTTTTCTGGCTATGAATGTTTTCTAATAAAAATACTACATCAAAAAATGGGCAACGATTCGGGCTAGTTGGTATTTCTATTAATTGAATTAATTCATCAACATTATAATTTTGATTGTTGAAAGCACTAATGATTTCATCTTTAACTTGAAAAATATAATCTTTGAATGTAGTTTGAGGTATTACCTGAGTACGCAGCGGAATAATTTTATTCTCTAAACCGTTTGTCTCAATTTTATCGTATGCGTGTATTCCAACAATTACATCATTATTTCTAGTATATTTTTGCAGCAATATATTCAATGCAGACAATAATATCCAGTAGATTGAAAAGTAAGAACCTTTAGCTAGTTTAAGGATTGCTTGAGACAAATCATATGATAATTCAAAGTTAAGAGACCTATTTTTAGTAATAGCAACTGAAGGCCTTATATAGTCGATCATTAGATTTGTTTCTGGCAGTTCTCCTGATAATTTATTTATCCAATAAATCTTTTGTGACAATAAGTCATCAGAGTATATATTATTCATAATCTCTCCTGATTCCACAATTATTTCTACAGTTTTCCACAGTTACGTAAAGTCTTATTTGTAAGAGCAATTTAATTGCTAGAAACAAAATCAAAATCCAATGACATTTCTTTTTCTAACATTAATAATTCAGCATGGGGTTTTTGAACCGTAACCAACGATAATTGCTGAAGACTTACTTGAGGATTCGCTACCATACTTTCAAGTAATGCCTTTAAATGCTTCAATATGTTAATAATTGTTGCAGCATTGAAGCTACGAAAATCATAATTAATTCCAATCGTCAATTCTAGACCAGGGTAACCAACTATGGTTAAAGGATAGTTGGTTTTGTAATGCTCAGTGTATTCAGAAATACTTAAACTACCCCATTCTTCTAAAAATTTACCTGTTTTCTGGTTCTCAAAAACTACAAAGCTCTCAAACAAGGGTATATTACCAGGCACTTTACTACACTTTTGAACATCCACTAATGGATAATACTCGTACTCACGAATATCTACTAACTGATTTTGTAATTGCTCAAGCCAAGGTAATAAATACTCATCCATATCTACCTTTATTTTTACTGGTAAAGTATTAACCATTTCCCCTACCATTGACTCAGAGCCTTCTAAATTTACTGGACGACCAGAAAAAGTGCAACCATATACTACATCATTCTTGCCGCTGTAGCGAGCTAGGAGTATAGCCCAAGCTGCCTGAACTAGGGTACTCATGGTGAGGCGATTTTGCCTTGCTAATAAATCTAGATTTTTTGTAATTGCTTCGGAGAGACTGATTTGTATATCCTCGTAGCGTTCTTCTAAGTTAGACAAGTTGCTTGAATGTAGATTATTTATGGGAGTAGGCTCTTTTACACTACTAAGTTGCTGTCGCCAAAACTTCTCTGCTTTAGATGAATCTTGCTGCTGCAACCAGTCAATGTAATTTCCAAAGCAAGTTCCGGATATCAAAGGTGCATCTTGACCTAGGCGATATGCTTCATAAAGTTTAATCACGTCTCCTAATAGTAATGGAAGAGACCAGCCATCTAGAATAATAAGATGCCAAACCCAGACAAGATAGTAAGTATTGTCCTCTATTTGGATTAAAGCCAGGCGGATTAAAGGTGCTTGTGAAAAATCAAAGCTCCGAAGCCGATCTGTCTTGAGTAAAGATTTTAACTGTTCTTGCTGTACTAATGGAGTGATTCCCCGCCAATCTTGGTATTCGATAGGTACTTCAACTTTCTCATGCACGACTTGTAACGGTTTATCTAATTCTTCCCAATAGAAGCTAGTACGTAATGCCGTATGCAGTACTGATAATTGCTGCCAAGCGTACTCAAAAGCAGGAATATTCAGACTTCCATGAAAAGTATAGATATCTTGCATATGGTAGAGTCTCATTTCAGGAGCATGCAAACAGTGAAAAAGAATGCCATGCTGTATTGCAGATAGTGGGTATATATCTTGGATACCTTCTTTCATATTGTTTTACTTTTACTCCCTCGTTTTACTTTTGCTAAAAATCTATCAAGGTCTTGTTCATTCAAGTTTGCTCTTGGAAAATTAGAAGGTGTATCTCCTGCAATATTTTTTTGTTCGGCTTGATTTACCTTTTTGGAAATAGCTACAGTTGCCAAATCAGCAACTGTTTGATGTTCAAATAACTGTTTAACGCTCAGTTGTAGACCAGCTTGGTTCGCTTTAGCAATAACTATAGTGGCGAAAATCGAATCTCCACCTATTTCAAAAAAGTTATCGAAAATACCCACTAGTTCCACATCAAGCACCTCTGCCCAAATTTCTGTCAGCTTGGCTTCTATAGAATTACGAGGCGCTACTAATTGCTTATCTAATTCAGACCTTGCTGTATCAGGTGCAGGTAGTGCTTTACGGTCAACTTTACCATTTGGTGTTAACGGTAGAGCCTCCAATGTGACAAAAACTGCTGGCACCATGTAGTTTGGTAGCTTTGACTCTAAAAATCTACGTAGTTCATCAATTGTCAGTGTTTGCTCTGTTTGAGCAACTACATAGGCGACTATTCGTTGAGAATTTACTGAGTCTTCCCTTACTACAACTACTGTTTCTCGCATTGCTGGGTATTGGCTGATTACTGCCTCAATTTCTCCCAATTCAATACGAAAACCACGTACTTTTACTTGGTTATCAATCCGACCAATATATTCAATATCTCCACTCGGCAGATAGCGTGCTAAGTCCCCAGTTTTATACAGACGTGTTGCTTCTTTGCTAAAGGGATTGGGGATAAATTTCTCTGCACTTAAGTCAGGACGGTTGAAGTAACCTCGTGCAAGCCCTTCACCAGCGATACACAACTCACCCGCTACACCTACAGGAACTAATTGACTGTATTGGTCTAAAATGTAAAGTTGCGTATTTGCAATCGGATTACTAATCGGTATTATCTTACTATCAGTCTTAATCTCAGATGCTGCCGACCAGATAGTAGCTTCCGTAGGACCATACATATTCCATAAACAATCACACCGCTGTAATAGTTGACTTGCTAACTTAGCGGGTAAAGCTTCTCCACCACAAAGAATTTTTAATTGATGATTACCATCCCAACCTGCTGCCAAAAGTAATTGCCATGTTGCTGGTGTGGCTTGCATAACCGTAGTTTTTGAATTTACCAGTTTTGCTGATAACTGGGTTCCATCTGAGGCAATTTCCCGACTTGCCACTACCAAGCGAGCGCCTACAATTATTGGCAAGAAAAGTTCTAATGCGGCAATATCAAAGGAATAGGTAGTTACTGCTAATAACGTGTCTGAAGATGTTAATCCTGGAGTTTGCCTCATCGAGTACAAAAAGTTACTCAAAGCACTGTGGGTAATTTGTACGCCTTTTGGTTTTCCTGTGGAACCGGAAGTATAAATTGTATAAGCTAGGTTATCAGTTGTTAGTTCAGAAGGTAAATTTTTCTGGCTTTGTTGTGCAATTGTCCCGTAATCATCATCTAAACAAATGACTTGAGCTTTATGTTGCGGTATTCTTTCTAGAAGCGAGGCTTGTGTTAGCAATACTGGCGCTTGAGTATCTTCTAATATAAATTTTAATCTTTCTTTTGGATAATTGGGGTCTAAGGGTATATATGCACCACCTGCTTTAAGGATGGCTAATAATCCAATTAACATTTCGAGCGATCGCTCTACACAAATACCCACCAATACCTCTGGTTTTACTCCCAAGGAGCGTAAATGATTTGCTAGTTGATTGGCTTTAGCATTTAGCTCGCGGTAGGTTAGCTGCTCCGATTCAAACACTACAGCAACTGATAGGGGTGTTTTTTCTGCCTGAGTTTCAAATAATTGATGTATACATTGCTGTCGGGGATACTCAACTTTTGTATTATTCCACTCCCAGAGTAATTGATGCTGCTCAGATTCGCTCAACAATGGTAACTCTGACAAACGCTGTTGTGGATTCGCAACAATTCTAGATAACAACGTTTGTAGATGATCTACCATCCGACATATCGTATTTTCCTCAAATAAATCAGTATTATAATCTAAAGCTCCATTTATTCCCTCTTCTGTTTCTGTAGCATGGAGTACTAAATCGAACATTACGTTCCGATTATTGTCATCTACCACAGACTCGAAAGTTAAACCAGCCATTTCTAACGCGGGTATTGGTGCATTATGAAGCACAAACATCACTTGAAATAGAGGCGTATAAGTCAAATTTCGCTGTGGTTGCAGTTCATCAACTAACAACTCAAAAGGAATATCTTTATGAGCATAAGCCCCTAATGTTGTCTCACATATACGCCTTATTAATTCTTGAAAACTAGGATCGCCAATGAAATTAGTACGTAATACAAGGGTGTTGACAAAAAAACCAATTAGTTGGTCAGTGTTGTTCTGGTTGCGGTTAGCAATGGGTGAACCTACCAAGATATCGTCCTGACCACTGTAGCGATGTAGTAATGTCTTAAACGCTGCTAATAAGGTCATGAAGAGAGTTGCATCTTCATTACGGCTAAGTGCCTTTAACGCTTGTGTCAAGTTTTCGGATAGAAAAAATGTTTTCCTCTTGCCGGAAAAAGTCTGTATTGCTGGTCGGGGATAGTCTGTGGGTAATTGTAGGACAGGTAAATTTCCACTCAGCTTTTGTTTCCAATAAGTGAGTAAATTGTCCAGAACTTTTCCCTGCAAATACTGTCGTTGCCAAACAGCAAAGTCTACATACTGAATAGGCAATTCTGGTAATGGTGAAGGTTGATTTTGGGAGAAGGCTTCGTAAAGTGCAGTTAATTCATTATTAATTATTCCTGATGACCAACCATCTGTAATAATATGGTGGATTAAGAAGAATAAGATATGTTCTCCTTCATTTGACTTTATTAGAAAACACGATAGCAATGGAACTTCGGTTAAGTCAAAAAGTTGCGATGCTTCAACATTATTAATAAGCCTTTGAATTTCAATGTCTCGCTCTACTTGTGCTAATCCTTGCAAGTCAACTACAGGTAAGGATAAACTCAAAGTGGGATGAATGATTTGAACTGGTTGCCCTTCGACTAAGGTAAAACTTGTTCTTAATATCTCATGTCGGCGCACTATTTCATTGATAGCACATTGCAACGCTGCTATATTCACTGAACCTTTTAAGCATGAAATACTAGGAACATCATACACCTGGCTAACCTGCGTAAATTGTTCTACAAACCACAGCCGTTGCTGAGCAAATGACAACGGTAAATTCCCCTGCCGTGGAACTGGGCGAATAGGATGCTTATCAGTAATTGAAGCTACATTGTTATTACGTATAAAAGCGAGGATATCTTCTTTACTTTCAGCTAGCTCTTGTTTTATAACCGATGTTAAAACATCTTTTGGAGCGCTACAGCGTAAACGATTATCTTCAACCCAGAGCTTAATATCAAGACTACAAAGGTCAGATAAAAACTCTTCAATAGTTTTAGTTTTCATAATTCTATCTCCTCACGCTCATTGTCTGCTGCATCTGTAGAAACAACCTGTAGCTTCTGAACTGTAAGCATTTTTTCGATACGTTCTACCAGTTGAGCTACTGTCGGTTGTTCAAATAAACTGCGTAAAGGTAACTCTATCTTAAATGCTTCACGCAACCTAGAAATAGCTTCGATAGCAAGCAAAGAATGTCCACCCAAATTAAAGAAGTTATCGTGGATACCTATATGCTCTTGCTTTAGTACCTGAGTCCAGATGTCAGCAACTATCTCCTCTGTGGGAGTACGGGGTGCAACAAAGCCAAATTCAGATTCATTATTGAAATTTGGTACAGGTAATGCACGACGATCTACTTTACCACTGGGAGCTAAGGGTAATGCTTCGATAAGTACAATCGCAGAAGGTATCATATGCCCTGGTAGCTTTTCCGTAAGAAAATCGCGTAACTGTTGGACTAGTTCGTTACTTGTTGAGTCATCCCGATCAAACTCAGCTCTAGGAACAACATAAGCGACTAAGCGTTGATCCTCAGGGTTATCTTCTCTAACTACAACTACAACTTCCTTAACAGCTTGGTGCTGACATAAAAACGTCTCAATCTCTCCAAGTTCAACCCGGAAACCTCGAATCTTCACCTGATTGTCAATACGTCCAAGGAATTCAATATTTCCATCAGCAAGCCATCTTCCTAAATCTCCAGTTTTATAAATTAAATCTTGGCGATTTCCTGGTAAATTTTTCCTAGCATCTGTAAATGGATTCGGAACAAAACTATTTTTAGTTTTTTCTTCATTCTTCCAGTAACCAGCACCCACCCCGATTCCCGATACACAAATCTCTCCAGGAACCCCAATCGGTAATAATTTCATCTGGGAGTCGAGAATGTAGAGATTTAAGTTTGCTAATGGTTTACCAATGGGAACTGTTCGTTGGTTTTCACCCCTCGGCTTGTCAACGATATACTGGGTGATATCATCAGCAGCTTCTGTCGGACCATAAGCGTTAACAATTTTGATTTCGGGATATATCCCGAGCCACTTATTTACCTTACTGACCGATACTGGTTCTCCCACAACCATCATCCATTTCAAAGCTGGCAATTCTCTGGAGTAAATCGGTAGGGAGCAAGTATACTCAAGTAAGCCCCCAAATAATGCTGGTACTAATTCAACAACTGTAACTTGTTCAGATTTTAGTACCTGAATTAATTTATCAGGAATAGCAACAGTTTCAATATCTACTATTACAGTCTTTCCACCAATTAAAAGTGGTGCTAGGAATTGCCATACAGAAATATCCGTTGAGGAAGGAGCGCTTTGTAGAAAACAAAATTCGGACGTTAATTCCAATTCATCAAACTGGGCATATATATGATTCACTGCACCATCATGTCTGACAATTGCCCCTTTGGGTAGCCCTGTTGACCCGGAAGTATAAAGCATATAAGCGGGGTCTGATCCTTCGTTTATTTGCTCTATGTTATCTTTAGGAAGGCTATTAAAATTAAGTTTATCGTATATTGTTAATTCTTTTTTCTGGGTAAGCTGTATATTTTCCGAAGCAATCTCATCTAAACAGATAATAGATTTTAATTGAGAACAGTTACCTATCAAATCCGTTAAAGTATTTAATAACGAAAAATCAGTTAAGAGGAACCTGACTTCGCTATTAGATAACATATATTCAATTCTATTTGACGGATAAGTACTATCAATAGGTACGTAAGCTCCCCCTGCTTTATATATAGCGAGAATACCTATAAGAAAATTTAGATCGCGGTCTTTATATATGCCAACAAATTCACCTTTTTTTACTCCTAATTTTCGCAGCATTACAGCTAGCTGATTAGCTTTCTCATTTAACTCTTGATAAGTTAATTCAGTTTTTTCATGAACTACAGCTATATTATTCGGAGTTTTATCTACTTGTTCTTCAAATAAGTCATTTATTGTTTGTGTAATCGGATAATCTCCAAAGTTGCTATTATATTCTTCCAATACCTTACGTTTATCGGAGTCATTTAGAACACCAACATCTGAGATATTAATATCAATATTATTAACAACACTTTCAATTACATTTATGTAGTAATTACTGATTAATTTAATATTTTCATTATTAAAAATTAGGTCACTATATTCTATCGAACCACTAATAGTATCATTTTTAACAAGGAAAGAAATAGTAATATCATTATTAAGTTTTGCTAAATTAGCTTTACTATGAATATTTTCTAATAATACTACTATCTCAAAAATTGGACAGCGATTCTGACTTTTAGGTAAATTTAATACTTCAATTAACTCATCAAAATTACAGTTATGATTGTTAAAAGCAGCAATGATTTCGTTTTTAATTTGAAAAATTAAATCTTTGAATGAAAGTTGACCTGTTACCTTAGTACGTAAAGGAATAATTTTACTATTTACACTAATTTCTTCATGTATAGGTATTCCAACAATAACATCATCATTTTGAGTATATTTTTGCAGCAATATATTCAAAGCAGACAATAGTATCCAGTAGATTGAAAAGTAAGAGTCTTTTGCTAGCTTAAGGATTGCTAAAGATAAATCATGTGATAATTCAAAGCTGAGATATCTATTTTTAGTAACAGAATCTGAAGGTCTTACATAGTCAAGCATTAGATTTGTTTCTGGCAGTTGTCCTGATAATTTATTGATCCAATAAATTTTCTGAGACAATAAATTATTTGAATATGCTTTTGTACTCATATTGTTCCCCCGATCGCAAAGTAAATTCCGAATTATGAATATTAGTATGTAAATTTATTTTGACACGCAGTTCTTAAAAGGTTGTTCAATTATCAAAAAATCTTTTATTAAAATAGACATATTAACTAGCTCCAAACTTTAATTGCAGTATAATTTTTTTCTACCTACGCTTTCAACTTAATTACTTGAAACAACATCGAAATTCAATGACATTTCTTTTTCTAACATTAATAACTTAATATCGGGTTCTTGCTTGATAAGGAAGCATAATTCATGAAGACTTACTTTAGGATTCTTTACCATGCCTTCAAGTAATATTTTCAGATGCTCCAATATATCAATTATTGTTGCAGCATCAAAGCAGCGAAAATCATAATTAATTCCAATTGTCAGTTCTGGACCAGGATACCCAACTATATTAAGAGGGTAATTCGTTTTGTAATAGTTAGTTGACTCAGTAATATTTAAACTTCCCCATTCTTCCAAAAATTTACCTGTTTTCTGGTTCTCGAACACTACAAAGCTCTCAAACAAGGGTGTATTACCAAGCACTTCGCTGCACTTTTGAATATCTACCAAAGGGTAATACTCATACTCACGAATATCTATCAGTTGATTTTGTAATTGCTGAAGCCATGGTAATAAATACTCATCCATCTTTACCTTAACATGTACTGGTAAAGTATTAACCATTTCTCCTACCATTGATTCCGATCCCTCTAAATCTACTGGACGACCAGAAACAGTACAGCCATAAACTACATCATTTTTGCAACTGTAATTACTGAGTAGTATAGCCCAAGCCCCCTGAACTAATGTATTCATAGTTAGGTGATGCTGCCTTGCTAATAAATCTAAATTCATTGTGGTTGCTTCCGATAGGCTAGTTTGTATATCCTCATAGCGTTCTTCTACATAAGACAGGTTGTTTGAGTATAAATTCGTTAGCGGAGTAGGCTTTTTAACCCCACTGAGTTGCTGCCGCCAAAATTTCTCTGCTTTGGATAAATCCTGCTGCTTTAACCATTTGATGTAGTCTTTAAAGCAACTACCGCCTGAAAAGGGTACATCTTGACCCCGACAATAGGCTTCATAAATTTCAATTACATCCTTTAATACCAATGCATATGACCAACCATCGAGAATGATCAGATTATGGCTCCAAACAAGATAGTAAGCCTGTTCTTGAATCTGGATGATAGCTACACGCATTAGAGGCGCTTGGTCAAAATCAAAACGCCGCAGACGATCGCTATCGAGAAAAGATTTTAAACGCTCTTTTTGCTCTAATGGTTCGAGTTCCTGCCAATTCCGGTACTCTACAGGCACTTTTACTTGCCTATGCACAACTTGTAATGGTTTTTCCAATTCTTCCCAATAGAAGCTGGTACGCAAAATTGTGTGTCGGTTTGCTACTTGCTGCCAAGCATATTTAAAAGCATCTACATTGAGATTACCACTAAAAGTGTAGACAAGCTGTATATGGTATAATGCCATTTCCGGGGCTTGTAAACTGTGAAACAGAATACCACGTTGTATTGGAGATAGCGGGTATATATCTTGAATATTTTCTCTCATACTGTTTTATTTGACTCCGTCAGTTGATTTTTCCTAAAAACCGTTCGAGGTCTTGCTGGCTCAAGTCTGCTTCTGGAAAGTCAGAAGGTGTATATCCTCGGTCTTCAGAAGATTGACAATGAATCACAAGTAGTAGCAATGCTTCTAAAAACCCTTTTGCTAGTTTTTCAATAGTGCTTCGTCGATGTATGTTTTTACTGTAAGTCCAATCTACTCTCAACTGGTTATCAATTACCAAAGCGTCAATACTTAGCATGTAGGTCTCCCGGTTCGACAAACTGCGCGTTTGTCCTGGGGAATTCTGTAAAATTTTAAATATTGAAGAGTCCGAAAATGTTCGATCAAACTGACCTAAGTAATTGAAAACTACCTCAGGTCGTGGAAGCAATCGCAATAATTCAACTTTCGCTATATCCTGACTAAGGTAACGTAGGACACTATAGCCTATCCCCTTATTTGGAATACCCCGCAGTTGCTCTTTTATTAATTTTAACGACTCTATAGTATTAGAGACTTTCTCCAAGTCTAATAGTACAGGGAAAATAGAAGTAAACCAGCCTACTGTGCGCGACAAATCGACATCATCAAATATTTCTTCCCGCCCATGACCTTCCAGAGCTAGTAATAGAGATTTACTACCAGTCCATTGAGAAAAAGCTTCTATTAGTGCCGTGAGCAAAACATCGTTAATTTGGGTATTGTAAGCTTTTGGTACTTCTTTTAGCAAGGCTTGAGTCTGTTCTACAGTCAGAGAAATTGAGACGTTCTCAACCGAAGCAACTGTATTGTCGCCGTCAGGAAAATCGACTGGCAAAGGAGCAATTTGCTGCCATTCCTCTGTGAGCCAGTAGTCCCATTCTTGCTGTAGAGTCGCTGATTTTACATATTTGTGTAGGTATTCCGACCAATATTTAAACGAAGTTGTCTTTGCTGGTAATTGTATCTTCTTGTCTTGACTAAACTGTTGGTATACTGTTTCCAAGTCCTCCAGTAAAATCCGCCAAGAAACGCCATCTACGGCTAAATGATGAACGATTACCAGCAAACGACTTAATTGGTACTGACCTAAGTCGAACAGAGCAACTCGTATCAACGGACTTGCTGAAAGATTAAGACTAGCTTGTAACTTAGTAGCAGATGCTTCGATGGCTAGTTCTTGTTCGCTTTCTGAAAGTGTAGAAAAATCAAAATATGTCAAGGGAGTTTCTACATCTGAGTTAGCTATGACCTGTTGCCAGCCAGACTCTGTTTGCTCAAATCTTAACCGGAGAGTATCATGGTGTAACAAAAGTTGCTTTATAGATTTTTCCAATACAGTCAGATCCAGAACTTGTTTAACTTCCAGTAACACTGCTTGGTTCCAGTGGTGGGGTTCTAGTAGATTCTGTTCAAAAAACCAGTGTTGTATTGGTGTCAGAGAAGTTAAACCCGTAATGAGTCCTTGTTCAGCTTGATTTACCTTTTTCCTAACTGCTACAGATGCCAAATCAACAACTGTTTGATGTTGAAATAACTGTTTAACACTCAATTGTAGACCAGCCTGGTTGGCTTTGGTAATAACTACAATGGCAAGGATGGAATCTCCACCTAACTCAAAAAAGTTATCGAAAATACCGACTTTATCAACTCCAAGAACATCTGACCAAATTTCAGCCAGCTTAGTTTCTAGATAATTACGAGGTGGTACTATTTCTGTGTCTTTAAGTCTTGCCGTATCAGGTACGGGTAATGCTTTACGATCAACCTTGCCATTAGGTGTTAATGGTAGTGTATCCAATATGACAAAATCTTTTGGCACCATGTAGTTTGGCAACTTTGTTTCTAAAAAACTCTTTAGTTCAGAAATGCTTGGCGTTTGCTCTTGATTCGGAACTACATAGGCGACTATTTGTTGAGAATTCACTTCGGAACAATGAACCGTAACTACAGTTTCTCGCACTACTGGGTATTGGCTGATTACTGCTTCAATTTCTCCCAGTTCAATACGAAAACCACGTATCTTGACTTGGTTGTCAATACGACCAATGTACTCTATCTCCCCGTTCGGCAGATAGCATGCTAAATCACCAGTTTTGTAGAGACGTGTTGCTTCTTTACTAAAGGGATTGGGGATAAATTTCTCTGCACTCAAGTCGGGACGGTTTAAGTAACCCCTACCTACTCCTACACCACCAATATGAATTTCCCCACTTACACCTACAGGAACAGGATTGAGATACTTATCAAGTATATAAATCTCAATATTTGTTATTGGGCAACCTATGGGAACTGTATTTTGGTTGGTCACACCATCTCTTTTGCACTGCCAAAAAGTTACATCTACAGCAGTTTCTGTTGGACCATAAAGATTATGCAGTTGGGCATCAAGTAAATTAAAAAAGCGTTGTTGCAGTTGGACTGGTAATGCTTCACCACTTGATATCACCCGCACCAAAGATTGACATTTTTCTAAACCTTCTGCTTCTAGAAACACTTGCAGCATTGACGGGACAAAATGTAAAGTTGTAATTTGCTGCTGTAAAATCAAGTTTACTAGGTAGTTGGGATCTCGATGTCCCTCTGGTTGAGCTACTATTAGACGCGCACCTGTAATCAACGGCCAGAAAAACTCCCAGACAGACACGTCAAAACTGAAAGGAGTTTTCTGTAAAACAGCATCCACTGATGTTAATTGATAACTATTTTGCATCCACAATAAGCGATTGCAAATACCACTATGGGTATTCATTGCACCTTTTGGTTTACCTGTAGAACCGGAAGTGTAGATTACGTAAGCCAGGTTATCGATTGTGATGTTGGATGCAAGGTTTTCTGTGCTTTTATCGGCGATTTTTTCCCAGTCACTATCGATGCAAATGACTTGAGCTTTATGACTTGGTAGACTTTCTAATAAGTATTGTTGTGTTAGCAATACGCTTGGTTGAGAGTCTTCTAACATATAAGCCAAGCGTTCTTGAGGATAGTTAGGGTCTAAGGGTACATATGCACCACCTGCTTTGAGGATGGCTAATAGTCCGATGACCATCTCAAGCGATCGCTCTACACAAATCCCAACTAAAACCTCTGGTTTTACTCCCAGCGAGCGTAAGTAATGGGCTAATTGATTTGCTTTGGTGTTTAGTTCCCTATAACTTAACTGTTGCTTGCCAAATACTACAGCCACTGTATCAGGTGTTCTTTCTACCTGTGCTTCAAATAATTTATGTATGCATAGCTTTTGGGGATACTGAATTTTGGTATTATTCCACTCCCGCAATAATTGATGCTGCTCGAATTCCGTTAAAATTGATAACTCCGACAAACGCTGTTGTGGATTAGTAACAATTACTTCACACAACCTTTGCAAATGACCCGCCATCCGAGATATTGTATTTTCTTCAAATAAATCAGTATTGTAATCTAAACTTCCAAGTAGTCCCTCTTCTGTTTCTGTTATATGGAGTGCCAAATCAAACATTACCTTACGATTATTACTAGTTTCTAAGGGGGTTAAAGCTAAACCAGGCATCTCTAAGGGGGGCATTGGTGCATTATGAAGTACAAACATTACTTGAAATAGAGGCGTGTAACTCAAATTTCGCTGTGGTTCTAGTTCATCAACTAACAACTCAAAAGGGATATCTTGATGAGCATAAGCTTCTAATGTTGTCTCACGTATACGCCTTAGTAATTCTTGAAAACTAGGATTACCGCTGAAATTTGTACGTAACACAAGGGTGTTGACAAAAAAACCAATTAGTTGCTCAATCTCGTCCTGATTACGGTTAGCAATGGGTGAACCCACCAGGATATCGTCCTGACCACTGTAGCGATGTAATAATGTCTTAAACGCTGTTAATAAGGTCATGAAGAGAGTCACATCTTCATTACGGCTAAATGTCTTTAACCCTCGTGTTAAATCTGCGGATAGAAAAAATGATTCCCTTTTACCAGAGAAAGTTTGAATTGCTGGTCGGGGATAGTCTATGGGTAATTGCAAAATAGGTAAATTTCCACTCAGCTTTTGTTTCCAGTAAGTGAGGAGATTGTCCAGAACAACTCCGTGCAAATACTGTCTTTGCCACACGGCAAAGTCTGCATACTGAATAGATAATTCTGGTAATGGTGAAGCTTGATTTTGGGAGAAAGCTTTGTAAATAGTTGTTAATTCCCTAATCATTACTCCCATGGACCAACCATCCGTAACAATGTGGTGGATGGTGAATAATAATATGTGTTCTTCTTTATTTAAGTGTAATAAAATACAACGGAATAATGGACCTTCAGTTAAGTTAAAGCATCGTGATGCCTCGCTATCAATAAGTCTTTGAATCTCAATTTCGCGCTTTGGTTCTGGTAATTCTTGACAATCAACTATGGGTAAAGCTAAGTTTAAAGTAGGATAAATGACTTGTATTGCTCGTCCTTCAACAGATTTAAAAGTTGTTCTTAATACTTCATGCCGCCGCACAATTTCCTTCAGGGTAGATTCCAGTGCTACGATATTCAGTGAGCCTTTAAAATGTAAACAAGTAGGTACATCCACATGTTGACTAACTCCTGTCAACTCCTCTATAAACCATAATCGCTGTTGAGCAAACGATAGAGGTAGCTGACTCTGGCGTTTTACGGGGCAGATAGGTTGTCTTTGAGTAACTAAAAATACATTTCTTTGACGTGTAATATCTTCTACCTGTTTAGCCAGTTGAGCTACTGTCGGTTGTTCAAATAAACTGCGTAAAGGTAACTCTATCTTAAATGCTTCACGCAACCTAGAAATAGCTTCGATAGCAAGCAAAGAATGTCCACCCAAATTAAAGAAGTTATCGTGGATACCTATATGCTCTTGCTTTAGTACCTGAGTCCAGATGTCAGCAACTATCTCCTCTGTGGGAGTACGGGGTGCAACAAAGCCAAATTCAGATTCATTATTGAAATTTGGTACAGGTAATGCACGACGATCTACTTTACCACTGGGAGCTAAGGGTAATGCTTCGATAAGTACAATCGCAGAAGGTATCATATGCCCTGGTAGCTTTTCCGTAAGAAAATCGCGTAACTGTTGGACTAGTTCGTTACTTGTTGAGTCATCCCGATCAAACTCAGCTCTAGGAACAACATAAGCGACTAAGCGTTGATCCTCAGGGTTATCTTCTCTAACTACAACTACAACTTCTTTAACAGCTTGATGCTGAAGTAAAAACGTCTCGATTTCTCCTAGTTCAACCCGGAAACCACGAATCTTTACTTGGTTATCAATACGTCCGAGGAATTCTATATTTCCATCAGCAAGCCATCTTCCTAAATCTCCCGTTTTATAAATTAAATCTTGACGATTTCCTGGTAAGTTCTTCCTAGCATTTGTAAAGGGGTTCGGAACAAAACTGTCTTTGGTTTTTTCTTCATTCTTCCAGTAACCAGCACCCACACCAATCCCCGATACACAAATTTCTCCAGGAACCCCAATCGGTAATAATTTCATCTGGGAGTCTAGAATGTAGAGATTTAAGTTTGCTAATGGTTTACCAATGGGAACTGTTCGTTGGTTTTCATCCCTCGGCTTGTTAACAATAAACTGAGTAATATCATCAGCAGCTTCGGTAGGACCGTAAGCGTTAACAATTTTAATTTCGGGATATATCTCAAGCCACTTATTTACCTTACTAACCGATACTGGTTCTCCCACAACCATCATCCATTTCAATAATGGTAATTCTCTTGAGTGAATCGGTAGCGAACAAGTATACTCAAGTAAACTTGTAAATAATGCTGGTACTAATTCAACAACTGTAATTTCTTCTGAAAAAAGTACTTTAAATAGTTTATCGGGAATAGCAACAGTTTCAATATCTACTATTACTGTCTTTCCACCGATTAAAAGTGGTGCAAGGAATTGCCATACAGAAATATCTGTTGAAGAAGGAGCGCTTTGTAAAAAAGAAAATTCGGACGTTAATTCAAACTCATCAAATTCTGCATATATATGATTAACTGCGCCATCATGTCTGACAATTGCTCCTTTGGGTAGCCCTGTAGAGCCGGAAGTATAAAGCATATAAGCTGGGTCAGACCCTTCATTTATTTGCTCTGTGTTATCTTTAGGAAGGCTATTAAAATTAAGTTTATCGTATATTGTTAATTCTTTTTTCTGGGTAAGCTGTATATTTTCCGAAGCAATCTCATCTAAACAGATAATAGATTTTAATTGAGAACAGTTACCTATCAAATCCGTTAAAGTATTTAATAACGAAAAATCAGTTAAGAGGAACCTGACTTCGCTATTAGATAACATATATTCAATCCTATTTGATGGATAAGTACTATCAATAGGTACATAAGCTCCACCTGCCTTATATATAGCGAGAATACCTATAAGAAAATTGATATCGCGGTCTTTATATATGCCAACAAATTCACCTTTGTGTACTCCTAATTTTCGTAGCATTACAGCTAGCTGATTAGCTTTCTCATTTAACTCTTCATAAGTTAATTTAGTTTTTTCATGAACTACAGCTATATTGTTAGGAGTTTTATTTACTTGTTCTTCAAACAAGTCATTTATTGTTCGTGTAATAGGATAATCTCGAACTTTGTTATTATATTCTTTCAGAAGCTTACGTTTATCTGAATCATTTAAAAAACCAATATCTGATATTTTAATATCAATATTATTGATAATACTTTCAATTACATTGATATAGTAATTACTCATTAATTTAATAGTTTCATTTTTAAAAATGAGTTCATTGTATTCTATTGACCCACTAATAGTATCATTTTCAACGGTAAAAGAAATAGTAATATCATTATTATTTTTTTCTAAATTAGCTTTACTATGTATATTTTCTAATAATACTACTATATCAAAAATTGGACAGCGATTCTGACTTTTAGGTAAATTTAATACTTCAATTAACTCATCAAAACAATAGTCTTGATGGCTGTAAGCTTTAATTACGGTATCTCTTACTTGAATCAGATAATTTTTAAATGTAATGCCATTATTTAGCTGAGTACGTAAGGGAACAATTATATCATCATTTAAATAATCTAAATTTATATTATCTATTTTTTTATAGACTGGTATTCCGACAATCAGGTCATTATTCCGAGTGTACTTTTGCAGCAGTATCTTGAATGCTGATAAAAGTATTATATATACCAAAAAGTGAGAACCTTTAGTTAACTTGATAATTTCTTGAGATAAGTATAACGGTAACTCAAAACTATGACTTTTATTTTTGCCACTATACTGTAGAGGTCTAACATAATCCTGTATCAAATTCGTTTCTGGTAATTCCCCCGAAAGTCTGTTTAACCAGTAGATTTTTTGAGAAAATAACTCTTGCGCTTCTAATGTTTTAATCATAATTTTGACCGAAATTAAATTAGTTATTCTAGCAAAATAGGTATAGCGATATTAGTATTTACAGTTTGTTAGCGGGACTTAGACAAAAAACAACGAGAAAAAAACCTAAAATCTAGTTAGGGCAAGGGATATACTTCAATGCCCAAAAAATAGCTCAAACTGAGATATATCAAGAAAACGATCAAATCGACGTAAAAAGATTGGTATGTATACATTTGAGGCTTTTTTTGACTGCAAAAAATGTCTAAGTCCGGTTAGTAAAAACTAACTTTAGGGTGCGTGACAGATGAAATATTGACTATATAAATCAATTATTATATTCAAGGTCGCGCACCAAGGCTGATATTCAAAATCTGCTTACAAGCATTCATTAAAAGCTTCTTTAATAATTGAAGAGCCTTTTCGTAATGTAGGCATATCAATTACTAAAGGAGGCAAAATTTTAATTACCGTACTATTTCTGCCTGCTACTTCGACTATTAAACCTTTTTCAAAACAACGTGAAGTTATAGTTTTGGCAAAACTTTTACCGCCAAAATTTTTAACATCAATACCCCAAATCATACCAATTCCACGTATTTCTATCTTATCACTAATTGGTGCGATTTGTTGAGCGAGATAACTTTTTAAGAAAAGCTCTTTTTCTTTAACATCCTGTTCAAGATTAATATTTCCTTTATACTCAAGAGCTGCTGTTGCTCCTATAAAGGCTAATTGATTACCCCGGAAAGTACCATTATGCTCCCCCGGTTCCCATATATCCAATTCTGGCTTTATCAATAATAACGACATTGGAAAACCATAGCCACTAATAGATTTAGAAAGAGTCACCATATCGGGAACAATATTTGCTCTTTCAAAAGAAAAGAAAGATCCAGTTCTATTACAACCTACTTGAATATCGTCACAGATTAATAAAATATCATTATCGTCACACAATTGCCTTAGTCTTTGCATCCACTCAACAGGAGCAACAACAACTCCACCTTCAGCTTGCACTGTTTCAAAGATTATTGCTGCTGGTTTTTCTACTCCAGAATTCACATCATTTAAAACTGACTCCATGTATTCTATTGTGTCAAAACTTTCCATGAATCCATAGGGATAAGGCATAAATGTGACATTATTTAATGTTCCAATTGTTCCCGCTCGAATTCCGGTATTACCAGTAATTGATAAGCTACCTAAAGTCATTCCATGATATCCTCCCATAAAGGAGAATATACCTGTTCTTTGTTTTACTTTTCTTGCTAACTTTAAAGCTGCTTCAACAGCATTTGTTCCAGTCGGTCCGCAGAACTGGATAAGATAATCTAACTGTTTTGGATTAAGTACTACTTCATTAAACAGAGCTAAAAACTTCTCTTTAGCTGAAGTATACATATCTAAGCCGTGGGCTATTCCATCAGCATCTAAATAGGACATAATCTTTTGCTTTATATAGTCATGATTATGTCCATAATTTAAGGCACCTGCTCCTGCAAAAAAATCTATGTATTCTTTGCCTGATTCATCATAAACAATAGAGCCTTTTGCCCGATGGAATATAGCAGGGAAACTACGACAATAGCTTCTAACATTTGATTCACATTTTTCAAAAATATTCATGTAATTGTTCTCCATTTATATAATTTAGCTCTTTGGTTCAATTGATGAATTAACTGATAGTTTTTCTTTCTTTTCCTGTCAAGAGACATAATTTAAGTAAGATTTATAAAAATTAAAAATTATTGCGGAGGGGATTTTAAATACTAATCCCATGGCTAATAGAAAGTTATAGTATGAATTTTGAATCGGCATACCCTTTGCACTAGCAGATAGAGCATTCAAACAGCTTTTTTTATTGTGCCAATCAATATTAAAAGAAATTGACATATCTAAGCTTCTAACATGATGCAATGTTCTAGGAGGCATATATAAAATATCTCCAGGATTTACAATAAATTTGATTGGTCTGGCGTTTCTATATTCAGGATATTTACTAAAATCTGGATTGTCTGGATTCACAAGAAACCATCGCCAGCCCTTGCGATAACAATATTTGGCATCTTCAGGCAATAATATAGTAAATTGTTTGCGTCCAACAAGTTGAAAGAATATATTGTTAGTCAGAAGGCAATCAAAATGTAATGGAGTAATACTATTAGAACAACCCAAGAAAAACTGACAGTAACGCCACCATTTGTGCCAGTACCATTTTGGTAAATAATCTAAGGGAAATGGTTGAGCGTCTTTTATTAATGAAGGTATTAAACTAAATAAAGGTAGGTCATGGCAATATGGTGGTAAAGGATTATTGAAGGAATCAGTTTCATAATTTTCTATTAATTCTATATATTTTTCCATTGTGAGGCTACATACTTCAATTCCTTTATCGCTAAATTCTTTTGCATAAATATTTAGATAAGGTGACAACTGTTTGAAGTATTGCAAAGACCATTTATCAAAGCTTTCCCAACTTGGAATAACTCCGGAAATTATGACTGGTTTTCCGAACTCAACATAATCAGAGGTAAATTCATCACTTGAAAGTTTATATCTGCGCTCGATTTCACTTGAGACAATCATGGTCTAACCTTCTTTGAGTTTATTTTGATTGAGAGATTGATAAAAATTAACCGTTCTCGTTAGTCAATACCTTTGCCAATTAACGAGGGTTAAACAGCTATAGAAGCCTTGTGAATACGACCTAACGAGGTAAGCTTGGCAAAAATTTTTGCCCATAAAATAGGTTCAGGCTTGTATGTAAGGATTTTTAACATTTCACTAACGTAGTGAAAACCGCGATAGTAAGCTTTAAGATCAACAATTCCAGCAGCAGGATTATCTTCACGAAACCGACTTAGAAGATAGTGGGATAAGTTGACCATAAAAAAAGAAAGATTAGCAGCATTCGTAACAGGTGTTTGACCCAGCCAGCCAGATTCATAAAATCTTCTAACCCCCAGAATTGCTTAGCATCCCGGAAATTAAATTCGATTTGGAAACGTATGTCAAACATGGGCTATCTGTAGCTTTTGAGTTGTTTTTGTGGAAGAATATAACTCTACTACAGAATGCCTTCTCTCTTCATACTCTTTTTTTGGCGAAGGTATTGTTAGTACAAGTTTATTAAATTTGTAAAAGTTCTACTTCTGATGCTTCTTTTTCT
>ERZ1740059.454-NODE-454-length-21665-cov-3.992781_pt1 | contig 21665 bp, 18 predicted proteins | sample MGYA00581744_ERZ1740059 | MGnify/ENA primary metagenome ERZ1740059 (study PRJEB43018, sample SAMN04849738) | marine metagenome | isolation source: floating plastic debris | place: Pacific Ocean | collected 2008-08-28 | study: EMG produced TPA metagenomics assembly... | reverse complement strand
TATTACTTATTACTTATTACTCATTACTTATTACTTATTACTCATTACTTATTACCCTATTCTTTCCTCTATTGCGATAAAAACGACTCAACTTACTAGGAGAAACACCCAAATAATAGCCAGCAATAACTAATTGATTAATTAAAGTGGTTTTCCAAACTCCCAGCGTTTGCCAACGTCTACCAGAAGTAATAACCGAACCAGAGGCGATCGCAATTTTTCCGTAGCTTTTTAGCCGTTGAACCAGTTCAAAGTCTTCCATAATAGGCATTGACGCAAATCCGCCAACGTTTGTAAAAGCCTGTTTACACATAAAAATTCCCTGATCTCCATAGGGAAGAGAAAACAAATGCGATCGCATCTTAACTAAAGTTTCAATCCAACGCAGAGATCTATTTTCCCCTTCAATAGCTAATTCAAATGCCCCTGCAATCACTTTTGGCTGCTGTAGAGTTTGCGTAATCAAATCGATAAAATTGCGGGGTAAACAAGTATCAATATGGAGAAATAATAGAATCTTGCCTTGGGCTATTTCTGCTCCTGCATTCAATTGTGCCGATCTACCACCCAAAATAATCATTGCTTTGACTCCCATTTCTTGAGCTATGGCAAGAGTACGATCTTGACTCCCTCCATCCACTACAATTACCTCTACCTCAGGTGAGAGATGAAGCTTTTCTAAAGTATGTTTAATAATTGCAGCCTCGTTAAGAACTGGGATAATAATGCTAATAATATATTGAGTCATATTTTTAGAATGCGGGAACAAGTAAATGCTAACTATCAAACAAAAACTATCAAACAGAAACTATTAAATATTTTGCTGGTTTTCTTCATACTCTTTGGCTTTTCTAACACTGCAATTGCAGCAACGATTCAAAACCGCATTCAGCAATACCCTCAGTGGAATAGTAAACCATCAGTGCAGTTAGCAAAAGGAGATTTACAATATCCTGAGTGGATGGCGGGGACATGGAATGTAGAAAGTACTTTAATTGATAAAGTAGCTCCTCTAGCACCCGATATAGTAAGCCCTGGATTTGAGGATAATGACGATTACATCGACCGAGCAATTTCTTTTAAGGTGAGATTTGGCAAAGAATATTTTACTTCTCCGACAGGATTGTTATCGGCTTTTAAATCATCTCAACCCTTCGTAGTAGCAGATCGAGCTTTTAATGGTCAGAAAATCGCTGAAGCATATTTAGGGGAAGAAAACGTTTATCGGGTAAAAACAGATCCTGACAATCCCAATCAACAAATTACTTTCTTGCGAGGGGAACGGAAGCTAATTTCTAAAGTAACAGGTAGGGGTCGAGAAATACCTCAAGAGGGGGAATTTATTTCTACTGAACTCACCCAGCAGCTATTTAGATCTCCTGAGAGGCTCTATTTAAATGAAGTAGAAACTACCTCAGATTATCACTTGTTAGATTCGGGAAATATAGAAGCAGAGCAAATTACAGCTATCAATCTTTCTCCTCAAGATCCAGACTATTTTACCGCAGGCGATCGCCCTGTGGCACTATATCGCTATCATTTAGAGTTGATTCTTGATCGTTAATACTTAATTTTGGGGAATTATATCGTTGAGTGTATGACCTCCAAAGTTGAATTTTAATGAGTTACAAGAAGTATTGCTTATTGAGTAGTGTCTTGGGTGTTTGTTTAAATGTTAATCCTGTATCTGGACAAATTGTTCCCGATGGTACAACCAGTACTTTTGTAATTAATAATTGTCAAAATTCTTGTGAGATTACTGGCGGAAATCTTGCAGGACAAAACCTATTTCATAGTTTTCAAGATTTTAATATTAGTGCAGGGGAAAGTGCTTATTTTGCCGATCCTGGAGTGAGCAATATTTTCAGTCGGATAACAGGAAATACCCCATCACAAATACTTGGAACCTTGGGAACATCGGGAGGAGAAGCTAATTTGTGGTTGCTCAATCCTAACGGCATCATATTCGGCGCAGGGGCAGCACTAGATATTGGTGGTTCATTTATGGCGACTACCGCCGATGAAATTCAGTTTGGCAATAGCAATTCTTTCTCTGCCACACCCAATACTCAAGAGAATTTAGCCTTATTGACCGTCGTTCCTTCCGCATTATTTTTTAATCAAATGGGACAAAATCATCCCATCATAGTTGATTCTGGCGCGTTACTAACCGTTTCCTCTCAAGAAAATATTGCTCTTTTGGGGAGGCAAGTAATCTCCAACCAACCAGCAGTAAGTATTTCCAATTCATCTTTTTTGCAAGCACCCCAAGGGAATGTATCTATTGGTGCATTACAAAGCAATGGCAAAATTGAGATCGATGAAGGATTACGGCTATCATTTCCCGCTAATGTAGTTAAAAATAACATTTTTATAGGAGGAGGCAGTGGAATTGATGTGAGTGGAGTTGGAGGCGGCAACATATCACTACAAGGAAGCAGCATTTACTTGAGGGGAGTCTCAAATCTTTATAGCAGTACACGGGGTCATGTTGATGGCGGGACTATCGATATTTCGGCTAAAAACTTGACAATTGCTGAAAATAGTAAGATTTCTGCTAATACGTTTGGCACAGGAAAAGGCTCTCAAATTAACATTTCTGCCACAGAATCAGTTAATTTAGTTGGGGAAGATACTAGTGCATTCCAAAGACTGCTTAGTGACTCTTTATCCCAATCCTCATCTTCAATTGAAATTGATAGTACGTCGATAAACTCGATCTCAAACGGGGATGGATCTTCTGGGGATATTACTATCCATAGCCCAGATCTCAATCTTTATGATGGAGCCTGGATTGTAGCCACTACCACTAGTACAGAACAAGCAGGAAATATTGACATTGATGTTGAAAATAATATCACTCTAGATGGTTCTGGTTTACTGACTGCCGTGGGTATTGGCAGTCAAGGAAATGCAGGACAATTAAACCTCGATAGCAACAATTTACTTCTACAAAATGGTAGTGTGATTTCTTCCTCAACTTTAGGGAAAGGAAATGGTGGAGACATCAATCTCAACATAGTCAATTCAATTCAACTGAGCCAAAGTTTAGTTAATGGAGCTTTTCCTACTAGTATTTTTAGCAACACAATTATAGGAGATGGAACAGCAGGCAATTTAACCATCAATACTAATCAATTAATCTTAGATGATGGTGCAAATTTGTCGTCTTCTAGTGGAGCTTTGACTAACAATGGCTTAATTCCTTTTGGTGGGAATGGAGGCAATATTCAAGTCAACGCAACTGATTTAATTCAAATTACAGGAATTTCTCCCGATCTTAGTTTTCCCAGTGGCATTATCAACAGCACTTTTAGCGATAATTCTACAGGAAATATTGAAATTCATACTGGTAAATTAAATTTACGAAATGAGGCGGTAATTTCTGCATCTTCTATTGGTACGGGGGATGGAGGAAATCTAAATATAGTCGCTGACGAATCAATATATCTCAGTGGTAAAAGTTTTGAAGATTTGCAAAATCTTTTTATAAATGGTTTGGCAGGTGAGGTTGAAGTTGAAAGTCTTACTGGCGGTTTGCTTACCAATACACAAATAGGTAAAGCTGGTAATACAACTATTACCTCTCCCAGTTTGATTTTGGAAAATGGTGCATTGATATCCACTTCTACTTTTGGCTCCGCTGATGGCGGAAATATAGATATAGTTGCCCAAGACGTGGAGGTTTCTTCTTCTCTATTAGCTAGTTCTACCACTGGTACGGGAAGAGCAGGTAACATAACCATGGCAACAGAGAGATTAACAACCACTGATAGTGGATTAATTACTACATCCAGTACGGGATTGGGTAATGCAGGAAATTTGAAAGTCGATGCGATTGATTTTGTCAGACTAGTTGATGCTAATAACCGCAGTTTAGTTTCTGGTGGTTTGCTAAGTAATTCTCTTGGCTTGAGCTATCCAGGCAATTTAGAAGTAAATACCAAAGACTTAACCATAGGCGGAGGTGCCAAAATCAGTGCCAGCAATGGCAATCGACATCAACTTATCCCAAATGAGTTGGGCAACCCTGGTATATCAGTAGAGCAATCTGGACTAGAATTTCCTAGAAATGTCATTATTAATGCCGAATCAATTGATATTTCAGGAACTTCCGCCCACAATCTTTTTATCAGCGGCATTAGCAGTGCTACTTCTAGCGTATTTCCTGCCAGTAATATTAATATTACTACTTCTAATTTAGCGATCGCCAATCAGGGAGAAATTTCTGTTAGTAGTTTTGGAGAAGGTAAGGCAGGAAATTTGAGTATCGTTGCCGATTCAATTTATTTAGACAGTCAAGGTAAATTAAATGCAACGACGGTTTCTGGTCAGGGTGGCAACATTGAGTTATTCACCAGAGATATTCTTGCCTTGAGTAATGGTTCCAAAATTAAAACTGACGCTTCAGACTTTGGTAACGGTGGCAACATTATTGTTGATACTACCTTTTTACTTGCTTCAGGAGGGAGTGAAATGACCGCGAAGGCTTTATCTGGTCAGTGTGGCAACATCAATATTGAAGCTACGGATTTATTTGTCACTTTAGATAGCCAAATCACTGCCAGTTCTCAATTAGGAATTGACGGGGAAGTTAACATCAAAACTTTTAGTACTAGCGATCGCCATAATTTAGTTAAATTACCTGAAAAAACAATTCCTGCCGATCGCCTGATCGTTAAAAGTTGTGGACATAATAATAGTGGCAGTAAAAAAGGCGTTTTTTCCTATACAGGTAGAGGTGGTTTACCTTCTAATCCTCTAGCAGAATATTATTTGAGCGATCGCACTCTTATTCCCGATTTTTCTTTAGCCGATGCCGATTCTTCGAGTAAAAATCCAGAGTTAAAACTCGGTAGAGCTAAATTAACTGCTATTTCTAAAGATACAGTTGAAGCATCTACCTGGAAAGTTAATTCTCAAGGAAAAGTAGAGCTTGTCGCGCAAATTCAACAAGATTTACTGGCTGAATTTTCCAACTATTCTGATTGTCCTTTTTCTCATTAACGATTAGTCCTAGGTGAAAAACTTATTTTATCAATGAGTTGAGATTGCGATAGCTTATAGTTTGTAGCCTATTGCTTTTAAGAATGATTTACGTATACAGTCAATTACAGTCAGGAATGAGATGGTTGCGGCAGTACAGCGGTGCTAAACCTAATTTTGCCTGCATCTTGGGTTTTACGGCTACAGGGCTAATTCCAGGGATTTCCGCAGCAGGAGCGACACCAAAAGATAGAGAATATACGGCGATCGCCGATGCTGAATTTTTAGCTCAAGGGATACAGCCAGACTATCAGCATCCACTACCCATATTAACAGCGGGGGTTTCTCCAACATTTATTACTCGTACCGTGGTTGAAGCGTTAAACATTCCTACTTATATTTTCAATGCTGGCTTGACCCACAAACCAACAGTAGACACAATCGATTTAGGCGGCAATCCTGCCAATTGTCTTTCTTCTGGTCGAGCAATGGATTTAAAGACTGTTAAACATCTATTTCAACAGGGTTTGAAATGGGGTGAAAAGCTGTCTAACACGAGTAGTTATCTAATTATCGGAGAATGTGTTGTTGGGGGAACAACTACTGCTCTAGCCGTGTTAACGGGCTTGGGAATCGAAGCTAGAGGAATGGTCAACAGTAGTCATCCCCAATGCAATCACACTCAAAAGTGGTCAGTGGTCAAAGCTGGCTTATCCAAGGCAAATTTACGGTCTCAGTTCAGCGATCCCTTTCAAATAGTAGGAGGAGTAGGCGATCCAATGCAGATTGTTGCAGCAGGGATGGCTATTTCTGCCAGCCATTATGGAGGAGTAATGTTAGCGGGTGGAACACAAATGCTAGCGGTATATGCTTTAATTGAAGCGATCGCTGATTATCATAACGTCTCAGTTCAATTATCCCAGATAGTAGTGGGTACAACCCGCTGGGTGGCAGACGATTCAACGGGAAATACGGTCGGCTTGGCTAAAACCATTGGTGGAGTCCCCCTGCTAGGTAGTGGGCTAAATTTTGCCACTTCTCGCTATCCGAGTTTTCGAGCTTATCATCAGGGATATGTCAAAGAAGGGGTTGGTGCAGGAGGTTGTGCGATCGCAACTCATCTGATACAAAATTGGACTTCCACTCAGTTACTTAGTGCCATTGAAATTTTATTTGCTCGCTACCGTCACTTAAGAGTGAATTCTGTAGGTCAATAACTGCTCTTCTAAAGCAGCAATGCGATTGTATGCAGCGGTAAGCTGTGCTGTCAGACGACGAATTTGAGTATCAGGAGAAAAATTTTCGCTACCAGAACTAGCAGTACTGGTGCTACTATTGTCGTCTACCAAAATATCCTTGTGGGTTAATTGATATTCTGCATCTCCACTGGAGCTAGCAAAATTAGCCGTCCCAGAAGAAAAATTGGGTAGGGAATAAGATTCCCCAGATCGGTTATTTGGTTGTTGATTACTTAATGTTTTTACCTGGTCGCTAATCTGCTCAATAAGCTCGTGAAGGCTGTCTATTTTAGTTCGCAACTCGCTGATTTGTACCTGTAATGTATCCATATATTTACTGACATCAGTTTAATTTATTTACTGCCTTCATGCTAGAGGCATTATTGGATAAAAATGCTAGTATTCCTGATTCATTTAACAATTGCCTTACTTATTTTTATAAAGACATAATATCTCACTCAAATAATCAAATTTTGTCTAAAAATTTGATTAAAATGACTGCAAAATTATTTCTTGTGATAGATGTAAGATAGCAGCCTGTAAATTAAGTAAATATACTCTACTTTTAATCTTCAAACATCAATGAATTATCAGTTATCCCGTCGCTCTTTTATTCAAATTACTATGGCTATAACTTTAGCTCAACTCTTGGCTAGCTGTAGTGATTCAAGAGGGATGTTACAAATATTATTTCTAGCAAATTCTATACCGATACAGTTAATAGGAGACTTTCGTAAGGCAATTAGTAGCCAGGGTAAAGTTGATTTTCAACCCCAAACCCAACTGTATCAAACTTTTGATTCGCTGGTAAAATTATCCGAAGAAAAAGAAGCCGATCCGCAGACAAAAAACATACTAGATAGAATCTTTAACAAATCTAAAAACAATCCCGATTTAACTAGTTTGGGAGATGCATGGCTATCCATGGCAATTGAACAAGGTTTAATACAACCTTTGGATATAAAGAGTTTAGCGAACTGGAAAAAATTGCCATCTGCTTGGCAAAAATTAGTTCGACGCAATAATAAAGGAAATGTAACAAATGATGGTGAAATTTGGGGCGCGCCTTACCGTTGGGGAAGTACAGTAATTGCCTACAAAAGTGATAAGTTAAATGAATTGGGATTGACAATTACAGATTGGCAAGATTTGTGGAATTCTCAGCTACGCGATCGCATTTCTTTATTAGATTCTCCCAGAGAAACTATCGGCATAACTTTAAAGAAATTAAGATATTCTTATAACACTGATGATTTAAGCTCTATACCTGAACTAGAAACAGAATTATTGGCTTTGCATCAACAGGCAAAATTATATAGCTCTGACCGCTATTTAGAACCGCTTATTCTAGGCGATACTTGGGTGGCTGTAGGTTGGTCAACAGATATTTTACCCATAATTAAACGCTATCCTGAAATCAGGTTTGTTATTCCTCAATCGGGAACAGCTTTATGGGCAGATTTGTGGGTTAAGCCAAACCTAAATAAAAATGTGGATGCTATCGATAGTGAAAATATTCCCGTAGCGGAAAAGTGGATTGATTTTTGTTGGGAATCTAAAGCAGCAAAACAAATATCTATTTTTACGGATGGAATCTCTCCTGTCTTACTATCATCTAAACCAGAGGATTTGCCCAAAGATTTACAGGATAATGCTTTTCTCAATTCTGAAATTATCAAGTCAGATCGCAGCGAATTTTTGCTGCCTCAAACATCACAAACCAAAAAACAATATCGAGATTTGTGGCTTAAAATTAGGCAGGCAAAAAAGGAACGAGGAGCAAGGAGCGAGGAATGAGGGATGGAGAGTATAAAGATACTGTTGAGGAGGTTAAAGAAAAGTTTAGGGAAATATGGGGATATGAGGATTTTAGATCGCCCCAAGGTGAAATAGTTCATACTCTTCTTGGTGGTAAAGATGCGCTGGTGGTTTTGCCCACAGGTGCGGGTAAATCGATTTGCTTTCAGCTACCTGCACTGTTGCAAACAGGATTGACTATTGTGGTTTCTCCTTTGGTGGCACTGATGGAAAATCAAGTATCACAACTAAAACAGCTTGGTTTATCAGGAGCCTTATTACATAGTGAATTGCCTCGTAGAGATCGCCAACAAGTATTACAGTCCATCCAGCGGCAGGAATTAAACCTCATCTATTTATCTCCCGAAAGCCTACTTAGCAATCCTCTATGGGAAGTTATTTCTCAACCTCAAATAAAGATAACGGGAATCGTATTAGACGAAGCACATTGCCTAATTCAGTGGGGTGCTACCTTTCGCCCCGCCTATCGTCGCTTGGGCGCGGTACGTCGTAGTCTTTTAAAATGTAAACCCCTTGGAACAAAAATTGCGATCGCAGCCTTTACTGCAACAGCCAATCCCGCAGCTCAAAAAGACATTATTAAAGCCTTAGAGTTAAATCAGGCTGAAACTTTTTCGGTTAGTCCCTATCGCTCCAATCTCAGTTTAAACATCAAAACTGTTTGGACGCCCAAAGGTAGGAAACACAAAGCATTAAAATTTATTCAAACTCAAAAGAATAGTTCTGGTTTAGTATATGTGCGATCGCGCAAAGATAGTCAAACTTTAACCCAATGGTTTAAATCTCTTGATTATTCTGTTGCAGCCTATCATGCAGGATTAATCAATATTGAAAGAAGAAAGATCGAACGCGATTGGATTTCTGGCAAAATTCAGTTTGTAATTTGCACCTCAGCATTTGGCATGGGGATCGACAAGAGTGATTGCCGCTGGATACTGCACTATCACGCCCCAGAATTAATTGCTGAATATGTTCAAGAAGTAGGTAGGGCTGGAAGAGACGGTAAGCCTGCTAATACCTTAACCTTAATTAGCGAACCGACTGGCTGGTTGAACCCTGAAGATAAACATCGTAGTCAGTTTTTTAATCGCAAGCTAGAGCAACAATATCGCACAGTACAACATCTAATTAAAAAGTTACCCAATAAAGGTGATATTGCCACAATTAAACAACAATTTCCTCAAGGAGAAATTACCTTATCTATTTTGCATATTCTAGGTTTAGTCTCTTGGCAAGATCCTTATAGCTATAGCTAACATACAGCTAAATTTACCAACAAACGGAAAAATAATAATCAGAAATACTATCAGCAACAAATCCAGAAGTACTTCCAAACTAAACAATGTCGCTGGCAATTCTTACTACAGTCTTTTGGATTTGACCGAGAAGCACAGAATTTTAGATGTGGCAATTGTGATAATTGTTGCAGGTAAAAAAATTACTAATACTCAAAAATATGACTGACTGATATCTACTATAAAAACCTGACATCTTGAGATTGTTTTCGTGTTAACCTAATTTGAGTAAGGAAAGAGAAGCCTTTAGATAATAACTTCTGCTCAGAAATGCTCTCTAAAAGTTCTCTTCCCGAACTTAACCTAATAGCTCCGCAATCTACTAAATAAATTCAAAAAATCCTTGCTAAATATAGAAATAAATCTAATTTAGCTTCTTTCAAAGATAATCAGTCTCTTTAAGAAATCATTCGTAGTTTTCCTTCTACAAGATATGAAGTTTTTTCTCTGGTAGTAACTTTAAAACAACCTACATCACCTCTTATATCAACGAAACTAAGTATTACACCTCAAGCCATTCGATATCATTTGGATTGGCTCAGGAAATACGGATGGATTGATAGAAATAAGTTTCCAGATAACCCCAATTCTTTTTACTATTTTCTTCATCCTCAGATTAACCGTCAGATTGTTGAATCTGTTTTATCTCCTGATTTTTATAAGCTTTCTCAAACAAAAAATATGAGTAGTGAAATAAGCAAATTCTTCAAAGAAGAAATATCCAAGTTAAATGCTGTAGATATAAATTTGCTAACAAATATTTGTTCTAAGCCTAGATTATTATCTACTGAACTAGGTAAAAATCTTTCTTGCGCTATACAAACCAAAAACAAGCATCTAAAAAAGCTAGTTGATGTCCAATTAGTCACAAGAGAAAAAGACCCTGATTTTGAAGGTACTAGATATCATTACTATCCAGCAAATGATTTAAATATTGATATATTACAGAAATTTTTAAAAATTCCAATCTCGATAAAAAGAGAATTTGATGAAGAAATAGAGGTAGATAACTCAAGCGGATCTACATCTGTGAATAAAACTAACTGCATTCAGAAAGATTCAGCAATTTCGCCTGAAGCTAACAATATATTTTTAAAGTTAAATCAGATAGAAGCAGAAAAACAAGAAATAGAAGGGCTACAAAAAAAGATAGAAGAACGAAAGCGAAAAATGGAAGAGCTTAAAGAAGAAATGATTCTCACTGGTGGAGAAGAAGCTAAAAAGTATTTTTCTTAAAAAAACCAGCATACTTTAGCGTTAACAAATGTTTTGAGATTTATTCCACTCAATTCAACATTGACTGATGAAATCATTTTGCATAACAGGAGACTCAGGAGTAAATCTTTAGGCAATGAATCGATATTACCGAGTGTGCTCACCATCCCAAACAGATGAAGATATTCAAAAACAGATCGAAAGTGGAGAAATTTGGGGGAAAGCCCCAAAAAATATTTATCACAGTAACATACCAAAAGTGAAAGCTTTCAGTAAACGACCGAAAGGGAGAAATGCCAGAGGAATAATGTTTCGGACTGATATTCCTCCAGATTCAGGTGGTGTACCTGGACAAGCAACTTGGTCTGGTGGACGTAACGGAGGTAGGATAGAAGGTAAATATGCGAAAATGAAAGTAGCTGAAATCTCTCGTTTCACTAATGATGATTAATGATTCTGCTCAAAATCTAGTTCGATTTGAAGAGTCTGTTCCTGAAATAAATCCAGTGGCAGTCGTTCAACAAGAATATACTGAGATTGATAGGACAAAAACTATAGATTTTCAGAAAAGTTATGATGATTTAGATTATCTAGTATTTGCTATTTTACCTTTAGCTTCTGGAAATCGAGTCGTACTTCTACGTCACGAACACTCACCTAACCCAGGAACTGAAATTTGTGTAAGCAACGAACAGCAAAATATCTCATCGGTAATACTAGAAACACTAGAAACATTGAATTTATCAATTAAAGATTTAACATGGGTTCATTCAGATTACGAACAAAAATTGTATGAACCCATTGATTCTGAGACTACTTCTTAACTTTACCAAAGCGGCGATCGCGTTGTTGAAAAGACTCTATGGCAAGGTCAAACTGTTCGCTGTCAAAGTCTGGCCAAAGAGTATCGGTAACGTATATTTCTGAGTATGCTAGCTGCCACAATAAAAAATTACTCAAGCGCATCTCTCCACTAGTACGGATTAACAAATCAGGGTCAGGACTAGAAGAAGTATAAAGATGCTGGGAAATCGTTGATTCGTCTATTTCATTGCTAGCCAATTCCCCTTGTTGCACCTTTTCGGCAATCGCTTGACAGGCTTTAATCATTTCGTGACGACTACCATAATTAATTGCTACATTAAAAAATACACCTTGGTTGTTTTTAGTACGTTCGATGGAACGACGCATTTCATCTTGCAAAGATGCTGGAAGGGGACTTAAATCACCAATAAAGTTAATACAAACATCTTCCTCTTCCATCTCTCTCAATTCTTTTTGTAGCAGTCTTTCAAACAACCCCATCAAAAAATTCACTTCTCCTGTGGGGCGACCCCAATTTTCCGTGGAAAAAGCGTAAGCTGTTAGAGTTTCAATTCCCAAATCTTTGCAGTAGCGCAGCATTTCTTTTAGGGTATTTGCACCTCGCCGATGTCCTTCAATGCGAGGCAAACCTCTTTGTTTCGCCCAGCGACCATTGCCATCCATAATTACAGCAACGTGTTTTGGCAATTTAGCTGAATTAATTTCGGAAGAAAAAGTAGTTAATAGTTGGGCTGTCATGAAAATTATCTTAAATTAGGGACAATAGAATAAAGAGAAATTTTGCTTATTATGGCTTAAAAGAGAATAGTTTCAGGCTGATAGGATTCAAGATTATTGTTCTCAAAGAATTCTGGAGTTGCACAGCATGATTGTAAGTACTCTGGCGTTAATTGGCTACTCCAGTGCCATATTTTTTTCAATGTCCAGACAAAAGTGTAAATTAGTTCACCTCTAGATAAGATTGACCCAGATTGCCAATTTAGAACTGACATCATACGTTGAAAGGTAGATTTTAAATTTGATTTGGTTTGTAAGTCTGATTCATAGGATACAGGCAAGATAGTATTAATTTGGCTAAGAAGATACTTAATTAACTGTTCTGCACCATCAGGATATAACCACATTCCCATACCCCAAAACTTAGTCAGATGATTAACCTCATCTTGTAATAATTCACTTAGTACCTGTTGAATTGTACCTGTAGTGTGAGACATCAACCATAAATAGAGACACACCGCGCTGTATTCAGTAGCTACTCGTTGCAAACCATGCTGATATAAGTCTTGATAAGGATTCTTCTGTGCTTGATAAATTTGGACTTCTCTTTTTTGGGGAAGAATTTTTTGTTGACTAAGCTGTTGATAAATTTTAATTAAGGCGGGAGTGTGTTGATGGTCTTCTTTTTGAGAGGCGTATAAACCCAATTCAATTATGTTGCCGTTTTCTAAGACTTTCCCTCCGACAAATTTTGCCATATTCGGATGAATTGGTTCGAGATATTGTCGGCTAGTTTGGGTATATCCCCTAATGTGCGCTTCTATATCCAATGCGCCCCTGATAATAGACAAAAAAATATCTAGTTCAATGCCAATGACTTGTTCTGGATTTATATCTTGCCAATTTATAGTTGACCACTTTCGCGGTTGAGGATCTTGAAACTGTCTTGGTAAATCCTCCAGGCGATCGCATAATTCATATGTACTGAGATATTCATCAATCAAATAATTAATTCTAGTTTTGGTTTGCCAAAAGTTAGGGCGAAAACAAACTTCTCCTGCGAGATCTATTACTGGCTGATACATAATGCTTGTCTGGAAAACTGTGTCTTATTTGCTTACACAATAGTTTATGTAATCCCTTGTAGTTTGTCTGTCGGAGAAAGTCGGGAGTTTGTGCTTGAAAATCAAATTAAAAGTCGGAAAAAGACCGATTTACAATTACTGATTTTTGCTTGCTACATATTAAGCAGTACTGGCGCGATCGTGTCATCATTTTATTGGTTATGGATAAATAGGTATTCAAAAGTGACTTCAACGTCGTCAGTTAGTTCTTCTATTCGTATAGAGAGCAAAGAATTTTTCAAACTTGCTATTCCCCTAGTTGGCGCACAGGTAGCTCAATCTATGACGGGTTTTTTCGACATCATTATGATGGGTCGATTGGGTGCGGAAAGCCTCGCTGCTGGAGGTTTGGCTTCTATAACTTTTTTTAGTCTCCTCAATGTTGCTGGAGGAGTAGTCATGGGAGTTAGTCCTTTGATTGCTGAAGCTTACGGCGCGGGAAAGAGAACTAGGATAAAAAAATTAGCGCGTCAAGGGTTTTGGTTGGTGTTGCTGTTGTCAATGCCAATGATGATTGTTATTGCCTATTTGGACTCTATTATGACGCAATTGGGACAAACAGCAACTACGGTTGTTATAGCCAATAGCTATTTGGATCTTATTCTTTGGGGGTTTTTTCCAGCTTTAGGTTTTGCCATGCTGAGGGGGGTGGTTTCTGGATTATCTCATGCTCGTCCTGTAATGTTTATTGTCATCATTGGCACGTTTTTTAATATCATTGGCAACTATGTTTTAGGCTTTGGTAAATTTGGTTTTCCTCGTCTAGAATTAGCTGGATTGAGCATTGCCAGCGTATTTGCTCTGTGGGGAATGTTTATCTCTTTAATTATTTACATTTTGAGACATCCTCAACTTAAAACCTATCGCATCTTTGAGCAGTTATATATTCTTCAACCTGCTACGTTGTGGAAATTGGCTAAAACTGGAATACCTATTGGTATCTTTATCGGTTTGGAGTTGGGAGTATTCACCGTTGTTACATACCTAATGGGTGCATTAGGTACAGAGGTATTAGCTGCCCACCAAATCGTCTTTCAAACTGTTACTGTGACCTTTATGATTCCTTTGGGAATGTCTTACGCTGCAACGGTAAGAGTCGGGCAGTCCCTTGGACAAAAAAGTTTAAAAGGAGTAGCACGTGCTGGGTATACTAGCATCGCTATTGGATCGACTTTTTCAATTTTGATAGCGATCGCCATGCTAGTATTTCCTCAAGCAATAGTAGGATTGTATGTAGATCTGAATAATCCTGCCAATGGTTCGATAGTAGAATTGGCGTTGCCAATGCTCACTGTAGCTACTGTTTCACAAATACTAGATGGGGTACAAAAAATTACCTATGGCACTCTACAAGGACTCCAAGACACTCGAATTCCCGTGTTTTTAAGCATTCCTTCTTTTTGGATTGTTGGGTTGCCTATTGGCTATTTTCTAGGATTTAGTCGTGGGTTGGGTGGTTCTGGCTTGTGGCTGGGACAGTCTGTAGGAGTTGCTATTGCGGCTGTTCTATTTTTACTTCGCTTTCGACATCTAATAATTAAACGGATTTAGTTGATTAAATCTCTAGTTTTGTTAGTCAGCAATAGTTGAAACCCTAATTTAGGTCGGTATTTTGACCAGATAGATGCATTGGCAGCCAAGTCTAAATACTTAACAGGATCGAGGTCGATCGCTTTTTCTAAACTCATAATTGACCAGTTGATATTATCTAATTCGGCATAGCAACAACCTTGCTTATACCAAGCCAGATCGAATCTAGAATCAAGTTCTAAAACGCGATTGTAACTTTTGATCGCCTCAGAAAATTGCCTTGATTGCTGTAAGATGCGACCTCGTTGATACCAAGTCCAATAATCATCAGGTTCAATATTTAAAGCATAGTTATAACTTTGTAATGCTAATTCCAAATTTCCCCACTGCTGGTAGGCTTCTCCACGACGATAAAAAACCCAAAAATCTTGGGGGCGTAACTCTAATGCTTGATTAAAATATGAAACAGCTTTTTCATATTCTCCTAATTTACGCCAAGCTTCCGCTGTACGATATACTGCCCAATAATCTTGAGGATGGGCAGCCAAAGCTTTACTAAAACAAGCGATCGCTTTTTGAAACTGAGCAAATGTAGTGAAGTATATACATCCTTTTTCGTACCATGCCCAGTAGTTGTTTGGTTCAATATTGTTAGCCTGAGTATAGCTATCTATCGCCTCAGAATAATATCCCAATGCTTCCAAAACTACGCCTTTGCGATACCATGACCAATAGTCGCTAGGTTTATAATTTATCGCACGCTCGTAGCTTGCCAAAGCTTCTTCGTAGTAGCCTTCTGCCCGCAATTTATTACCTTGTTTGTACCATTCTTGATAACTATCGGGACGGCATTCTAAGGACTTATACATTTTTCTAAGTTAAAGATAAAACTAGTAATGTTAAAAAGCGATCTACTTATATATAAAAGTAATGGAGAAACAATCGTAGCGAAAAAGTTTGGGATTGATAGCCGTAATTTAGCGATCGCAACAGAGATTATTGATTGTTTTCAGGATGGCTTGGGTAAAACTCAAGGAGAATTGGATAAACAGCTCCTAGATTTAGAGGGAGATAGCCCCGATTATCGCGTCAAAAGAGGTCTATCCCACATATTAAGAAATACTTTTTCTACTTTTGAAATTATAAGTCCTCTTGAGCCTCCTGAGTTGAGACAGAAGGTATTTTCTGAAGCGGCAAAGACAATTACTTTACCCAGTCAACGTAGCGAAACTATGGAAGCGATCGCAACTTCCTTAACAGATGAATTAAAACGCCCCGTATCTCGTAAAGAAATTGAGGCAGGTCTATACGCAGACTTACAGGAAAATCGAATCATGACTCAATTCGACGCACCTCTGCCTGAATCTTTGCTTAATAGATATAATCTTTCTCAAGTTCAGGGAATTTTCTACCGCGCTAGTAATGTAGTAATCAATGCCCATCGCAACGATCCTGGGGAATATAAATTACTCTTTCGCTATATTAAGCTATTTCAACTGATGGCATATATCGAAGGGGATGCAGACACTGGTTTTACTTTAACCATGGATGGTCCTGCTAGTCTATTTAAAGCCAGCACTCGCTATGGTTTGGCACTGGCAAAAATGATTCCTGCTTTACTACACGTAACTAAATGGAGTTTACAGGCAAAATTGCAAAACCGAGACCAATACTCAGGCAATATTAAAACAGGTAAGTTTAGCTTAACAAGCGATCGCTGCGATTTGGTTTCTCATTATCCTCCAGGTAAGCCCTATGACAGTATGTTGGAGCAATCTTTTGCTGTAAGCTGGAAAAAAGCTAAAACTGAATGGCGACTGGAAAGGGAAGTCGATCTTATTCCTCTTCCTGGTAGTGTAATGATTCCCGACTTTCGTTTAGTACATCCCGATGGAAGAGAGTTTCTATTAGAAATTGTGGGCTATTGGCGACCAGAATATTTACAAAAGAAATTTTATCAGGTTCGTAATGGTGACACTGATAATTTAATCTTAGCTGTATCTGAAAGACTTAATTTAGAGAAGGCTGGAGTTAAGTTTACTGACTTACCCAATCAATTAATCTGGTTTAAAAATAAGCTTAATGCTAAAGCAGTATTGGAGCTATTAAATGGAAGTTAAATGATGTAAAGATTAACCAAAATGACCATAAAATATAAAATAAGAGCTAATTGTTGAATAGAGCAAATTTTGACTGAAAAATATTTTTTTTGGTTTAACTAGTTGATAGTACACTGTGTTTATGTACATTTTGAGAAGTTGGTACTAATTATTTTTGTAGTAATTGCTTTAATTATTGGATCGTTTGCATATTATCAATCTAAAAACACAAAAAACTAGAACTAAAGATATGAAATTTCGCTCTGTTTCATTGTTTGCTGTTCCTTTTTTGGTATTAACCAGCTTCAGTCCCATTCTTGCAGCTACCAAGATGCAGACAGCAAAAACATTTGAACATCAATCTCACTCAAAAAAAGTCTTGTTTGCGGGATTCTTTGACGATCTTGGCGATGCAATAGAAGATGCCGTTGAAGAAGAGGTAAACGGAATATTTGATTCTAAGAAAAGCCCAGCAGAAAAACCCCAAAGAGATGACATAGATATTCAAGAACAAAGGCAGAGAGAGGTTCAAACTCGTGAAAATGAATCAATCGAGCTAAAACAATTGAGTAATATAAATCCTGTACCTACTAAAGTAAAAACTGGATCTGCTGCAAATAATCTAAATTTGTTTTGCAACATGGACTATGCAAAAGAGGCTGCTGAAGCCACTAGCCAAAGCGAAATACAAAGTATCACTTCAGAAGCTCGCGACAATAATTGTTTATCTACGACTGAAGTAGGATCTGAGCTTACCTATCAGTATCTTGGCAAAGAAGAGTATGGAATAGTGCTTGTTGGACAGAATAACAATGGGCAACCATACGTTGCCATAACTCAAGCAAAAAATATACAAACAGAAGAGCAGTTGAGCACTAGCTCTGAAAATGAAACAACTGCTTCAAACGAATCATCCCGTAATAATTATGATCCCATTGATGTTGGACAGTTTGCTAATATAACTTCTGCCTCTCCAGATTTAAACGTTAGCTATTCCACAAGAGACGCGGAAATGTTCTGCATGGATTACCTAGAGAGGAGGCAAACTGTAAGGGGTAATTTTAAGCAGCAGATGAGTATTAGGAATGAAGCTATTCAAAACGACTGTGGAATAAGACACTACGCAGGATCTCCTTTCTCATATAAGCAGATAGGTGACAAGGAAGATAATCGGTATCTGATTGTAACGAACCTTGAAGGGAAAGATTACTATGCAATAACAACTGCGGATTGGGTAGTAGCAGAAGCACCTGAATATGTACCCAAATCAGGGCAGCACTCTATGGCAGAATTGAAGCAGCTATTAGATAGAAAAGAGGGGGAAACATATGAGGAATGGTATAAAAGATATAGAAGAGTGACTTATAGCGAGCGAATCACCAACGAGGAATTGCGAGCCTACAAGTTAACTCTTTCTCCAAGAGACATTCAAGCGCAACGAGTCCTGATTGCAAAAGAGAATGATGAACGTGGCGATATCATAAATGAAGGAATAAAAGTAATCTTAGAAGATGCTTTGACTCCCTCTCAACAAACAGGAGAAACAACAATTTGTAGAGGACCAAGAAATTATGATGGAAGCTATACAAAGTATGAATGTCCAGTGAGATAATAGTTTTTGGCAATAAATCAAACTCTTTAATGCAATCAGAGATAAATTGCGTAATGAATTGGGAATAAAACTTATCTTTATAAATGGCAGCTTTCTTCGCGGAGGTTGCCATTTTATTAGTTACATGATTACCTAAATTAACGTCAGTTCGGGTTAACAGAATTGATTGGTTTAGATAGCCTTTAGCCTTTAGCCTTTAGCCTTTAGCTTTTGAGGAATTATTTACTCTTCTAAATTTTGAATTTAACTGTCAAAAATGGTTTTTTAATTGCTTGTATGACAAATGTTTGAGCATATCCCGAACTCAGGTTAAATTAATTATTGCAAGCTGCCATTACTAAAGAACTAACTACAATTGGTGCGGTAATTGCGCGTAAAATACGATCGCCTAAAGAAACGGGTTGAAACCCCAAAGCGATCGCTTTTTCTACTTCTGCATCTGTCCATCCTCCTTCACAGCCTGTAGCAATGACAATTGAGGATGGGTTGCTATTGTTTAGGCAATGCCAAAGGGTTGGGATGTTTCTCCTAGCCACGCAGATATATTTATCTTGCTTGGGTTGAGTGTTATTAATTGCAAGATTAAACTTAACTGGTTCAAATACAGTGGGTACAATTTGTCTTTCTGATTGTTCGGCTGCTTCGGTAGCAATTTTGCGCCATCGCTGGACTTTATTGTGACTGGGTTTGAGAATAGTGCGATCGCTTATTACGGGAATAAAGTTACTTACTCCTAATTCGGTACAGCACCGAACAACCTGTTCGTAACCGCTACCTTTGGGTAATGCGGTAATTAAACTAAGGGATACGGATAATTCTGTATTAAGATCGACTGATTCGATAATATTAGCCGATTTATCTTCTATTTCAGCTATCCAAGAATTTCCAGCACCGTCTAGAGCGATAAAGCGATCGCCATTTTTAAGTCGCAACACTCGCAATAGATAGTGGAGTTGTTGAGGATCTAGATTAATTAGATTCTCTTTTATTTGTTCTGGTGTAATTACTAAACGGTAAGTCAATTAGACGTTGCTGATTTGAATTATAAAATTTTCAAGTATTCTGTTCGCAGCTAATAGCTGATAGCTATTAGCTTTTCAGTCGATCTACCTAGTCATTAAAATAATACAAGCTCGCCTGTCTTTAACAAAATTGTCGACTGTTCTTTTTACATTATTCGCAAACCCAAACAGATAATGAACCACCTTTGCAGCTAAATTCACCCCAACCTTTGTCGTTAGTTGTCACAACTTCGGCGATGTGTTCGGTAATGTCATAAAAAGTTGTGTTTGGTTTGCCTACTTCCATCCATTTTTTACCACCCCAGCCGTTACTTAAGACTACTGCTATGGCTCTATTGTGTTCTGCATCTCCTAACCTTGTCCAGCCAATAAGATTAGCATCATCTAAATAATCATACTGTTCTCCATAGGCAAACTTTTTGCGAACATAAAGCAACTTATCAATTATCCAGTGATGGTCGTTTAGCCACACTTCATGTTCTTTACCATCTCTTCCTCGATCTTTATAGTGCGCGCCATAGTAGTCGCCATAAAATACACAGGGATATCCTTCTTTTCTTAAAAGAATTAGAGCATATGCCAATGGTTTAAACCAGGGTTCGACGAGAGATTCTAAGGCTTGCAAGGGTTGGGAATCATGATTTTCAACAAATGTTACCGCTAAACTAGGCTGTTGTTGAGTAAGTGTATTATCAAATATCTGACGCAGATCGTAGTTTTCTCCACTTTTGCTAGCGCGATGGAAGTTATAGTGCAGGGGAACATCAAACAAAGACATTTTGCCTTCAGTATTTTCTATATAGCCATGTAGCGCAGCAATATCATCCGACCAATATTCACCTACAGCAAACATGTCTTTATCAGTAGACGGTAAATCCCGCACATAATCTAACCAACCATTAAAAAATAGGAAGCTAATGTGTTTGATGGCATCAATACGCATACCATCTACCCCTGTAGTCTCAAAGTACCATTTCCCCCAAGCTTTCAACTCATCACGGACTTCTTGACTACTCATGTCTAGATCGCAAGCCATCAGAAAGTCATAGTTACCGTGTCTGGGGTCAACATCGGTTTGAAACAACTTATAAGTAAGACTGTATATATGATGGTCGTCCCAATCATAAGCAATATGATTAACCGCATCAAAATGATCCGCATTCCACTTAAAACTAGAATACTTATCTTTTCTACCAGGGAAAGTATATTTAGTGTAGACCTCTATTTCCCGATAGTCCCCCATTTCATGGTTACGATTGTCCCACGCCACAGGAACAGCCTGTATCTTTTCCGTCTCGTCACCGCCATTACGATGATTTAACACCACATCAGCATATACTTTTAGCCCTGCTTGTTGTGCAGCCTTAATTGCAGCCAAATATTCTTGCTTTGTACCGTATTTTGTTCGAGTCGATCCCTTTTGGTCAAATTCCCCCAGATCGAATAAATCATAAACACCATAAACACAATCATACACCCCACCACTACCCTTATAGGCAGGAGGAAGCCACAATGCAGTAATTACTGCTGCTGATAAATACTTTGCCCTATTAGCTACGTCTTGCCACAATGTTCCATCAGGATCTACATACCAATGAAAATATTGCATCATCACACCGTTTACAGATGACATAGCGATCGCATTTCCTCTTACTTTCTGCTAGGTGAATATTAACAAGCACTGCGAAAATAAACCGCTAAGTTAGTTGTTAGTTGTTAGATTTCAGACTTCAGACTTTATGCGAAGCGAGAAAGGTGTACTCACCGCATCTTCCTTTAGGGCAGATTTCAGATTTCAGACTTCAATAAATTATGAGTGCGCAACATCAGAGCTATAAGCCGTTATAGGTTATAGGTTATAGGTTATAGGTTAATAGGTTATAGGTTATTCTCCAACTCCCGCATAATCAACCAACAAAGATAACTTCTGTCGCAGAGTTTCTAGTCCCAGGCGATCGCTTGCAGAAATAAATAGGGCTAGGGGAAATTCATCTTTGGCTTTGCCTAAAGTTTCGCTATCTACCCGATCTAGTTTATTAAATACCAGTAATATTGGGCCAGGGGCGATGGGCATTTCTCCTAAGATTTCCATTACTGAGCGAATTTGATTTTCCCAAGTAGGATGGGATAAATCGACTACATGAAGTAGGGCATCTGCTTCGGTGACTTCTTCTAGAGTGGCAC
>ERZ1740059.452-NODE-452-length-21701-cov-6.708214_pt1 | contig 21701 bp, 20 predicted proteins | sample MGYA00581744_ERZ1740059 | MGnify/ENA primary metagenome ERZ1740059 (study PRJEB43018, sample SAMN04849738) | marine metagenome | isolation source: floating plastic debris | place: Pacific Ocean | collected 2008-08-28 | study: EMG produced TPA metagenomics assembly... | reverse complement strand
CCAGCGCCGCGGCGGCCCAGAGGCCGAGCGCCGAGGCGTCGAAGCGGGCGGGAACACGCATGAACGCGACCCAGCGTCGCACACCTCAGCCGCTTCGGCGCGCGTCGCGGAGGGCCATCGCGCGCCGGCGCATGCTGCGGATGACCATGACCTGCGTCGCGGCGCTCACGCCCTTCGCGAAGTCACGGTCGGCGTCGACGATGCGGCGGACGAGCCGCGAGGTCTCGCGGATGTCGAAGCGCGCCCAGCCGACGATGGCCACCTCGCCCCAGGGGAAGGGCACGGTGTCGAAGTGGAAGTGTCCGCTCCGAAGGGCGCCGGCCTCGCCGGCCACGTGCACCTCGCCGGCCGCCGAGGGGTGAAGGCGCATCTCGCCGGCGAGGCCGACGAGGGGGATCGGAATCCCCCAGGAGAAGCGCATGCTGCCGTCCTCGCGGCGGTCGAGGACCTCCGCCGTCGAACCATGGACCAGCGTCCGACCGAACTCCTCGGGGTCGTTCATGACGGCACGTACGTCGGCCTCCGTCGCGGCGCTCCGGCCCACGAAGGCGACGCGCGCGACGGCGTCGCCGGCGAGCTCGAGGAAGACGAGGTCGCCGCGGGCGAGGAGCGGCGCCAGGGCGATGGGGTCGAGGTGCGGCCGGGCCAGCGCGTCGAGCTCGTCCGGCGCGGGGCGGGTGAAGCCGGCGCGGCGCTCCGCCTCGCGCTGCGTCCCGAGCGCCATGACCGTGGCGAGCGAAAGCGTGATGCTCCGCTGCACGCTGGTGCCACCGCTCGAGAGCTGCTCGGCCAGGTAGTTCGCGTCGCGCATGTCGATGCGGCTCGCGAGCACGACCAGCGAGCGCCCGGGCCCGTCGGGCCGCACGCGCCAGCGCATGCGTCCCGCGCCCATGTCTCCGCCGAGGGAGCGGACGTCGATGCGGTGCCCGCGCGTGGCGTTGCCGGGGTAGACGGTCATGGAGTTCCGCCCCTCGAGCTCGAAGACCGAGACCTGCCAGCGCCAGCTGTAGGCGGTCTGCAGCCCCTGGCGCTCCTCCACCGAGATGGTGTCCAGGGCCGGCATGAAGCCGGGGTAGTCCTCGGGAGCCGCGATCACGTCGCGGACCACGTCGGGCGGCGCGTGCACGCGCAGCGCGATGATCACGCTCGGGAGCGGGTGACTCCGTTCGCGAAACTGCGCCAGCAGCACCGGGCCCCGGTCGAGCGCGGGGTCGAGGAGCGAGAGCTCTTCGGCGGAGAAGCCGCGGATCGCAGCGGCGTCGGCGCTCGCGTCGTCCTGCGCCGAGGTCACGCCGGGCAGCGCGAGACCGACGAGCGCGGAGAAGACGAGGAGTCGGAGGCCCTGGTCGGGGCGGTGAAGAGCGCGAGGCATGGTCGAAGGACGGATACGGCGCCCTCCATGTTCATTCGGGCGCCTACTCGCCGGCGCCCCCGTCGAGGGGGATCTCGCTTCGGTCGAAATCGACGAGGAGCGAGCAGCCCGCGAGGCTGGCGAGCGACGCGAGGAGCACGAGCCGGCGAAGGAGGTCCATCAGAAACGGACCTCGGCGCTCACGCCGCCTCCCGTGGGACCGACGAGGGGGGCGACCGTCCAGTGCAGATGCGCTTCGTCGTCCGCGGCCTCGGCCGCAGCGTCGCCGCCCGCCGCGTCGTCCCCCGCCGCCGGGCCCGCGGGACCGGTGGCGTCGAGGGCGTCGTCGTCCTCGTCGTCGGGGCGCTGCACGAGGTAGAGCGCGACCGCCGTCACGGCGGTGGCGAAGGAGACCCCGAAGGCGATGTCCGCGCCGAGGGCGAAGCTCTCGCCGCGGTCCGCCGTGCTCGCACGAGCCTCCCCGTCGAACTGGCTCTCCTGCGTCAGCGCGAGGAAGCCGAGCGCCGAGCCGGTCGCGAGGGCCGCCGCACTCACGGCGCCGAGGGCCCAAACGGCGGGGCTGGCGCCGCGCTCCACGTCATCCTCCAGGAGGTCGTCCGCGGGCAGGGGCTCGAGGGGCGGCGGCGCCACCTCCACGGGGTCCGGCTCCGGCTGCGGCTCCGGATCCATGCGGACCTCGACCCGCGCGTAGCCTCCGTAGGGCACGCGCACCATCCGCTCGGCGGGCAGATAGCCCTCGGCGCTGACGATGACGACATGCTCCCCCGCCGGGAGCTCGATGCGGGTCGGCGCCGCCTCCGCGTTCACCTCGCCGTCGACGACGATCTCCGCGCCCTCCGGCTCGACGTAGACGTCGAGGAAGCCCGGGTTGGCCTTCAGGGACGCGAGCTTGGCCGCCAGCTCCGCCCGCTCCTCCTCGCTCAGGTCCGGGTGGTCGTGGTCGAGGTAGCGCTCGAGCGCGAGCACGGCGCCGTCGATGTCTCCGGCGCGCTCGTGGGCCTCGGCCAGGGGCCGGAGCACGAGGGGCAGCGGGACGTAGTCGTAGGCCTCGTCGAAGGCCGCCGCGGCCTCCGCGTAGAGCTCCTGCTCGAAGAGCTGGATGCCGCGACCGTAGGCTTCCCGGGCCCGGGCCGTCCGCTCTTCCTCACTGAGCTCGGGCTCGGGCTCGGGCTCGGGCTCGGGGAGCGCCGGTGCCTCGTCGCTGGGCGCCTCGACCACACCCTCCCCTTCGGCGGGGTCCGGGGACGCGCTCTCGGGCTGCGCCGCCACGGGCAGCGCGATGGCCACCAGGCCGAGGCTGAGCAGACACGCGCGAAGGCGCGGAAGGGTCGGACGCATGACGGGCTCCGGGGGCGCGATGCGTGGGGCCTGAGCCCCCGATCGCCGCGAAGCTACGGGGGGGTCCTGGAGGCGTCAACCGAGCGAGGCCCCCGGCGGGTGACGGTCCGGCGAACACCGCCGCGGAGCCCGCTCCCCGCGCGCCCGGCAGGCCCCGGCGGCCATCCAGCACGTCCCAGGCGCCCCGCACGAAGGTCTCGACGCGCTCGAGGGGCTCCCGAAGCGCCTGCGTCAGCGCGTCGACACGCGCCATGGTCGCGTCGAGCTCGGAGACCACCGACGCGGCCCGGTCCCCGAGCCCTTCGGTCTCCCGGTCGAGCTCCTCGCGGAGCGCGTCGAGCTGCCCCTCGACCGAATCACACTCGGCGCTCTGCCGTCGAAGCTCCTGCTCGACGGCCGCGAGCTCCCAGAGCAGCGCGTCGGCGGGCCCTTCCTCGGCCTGCCCGCTCCGGACGCGGGCCGCCATGACCGCGTGGCGACCCCGCAGGTCGTTCCGCCGGTGAGCGATGCTCTCGAGGCCCCCTCGAGCCTGCGAGAGCTGCGCCCCGAGGGCATCGATGCGGGCGCCGAGCGTGCTCCGGAGATCGCGGCTCTGCGTATCGAGACCCTCGAGAAGCTCCTGTTGCTCCGCGGCCTCCGCCACGGCGACCTCGAGGGCGCGAAGCGCTTCCGCGGCGAGGGCCAGTCCATCGCCCACGTCAGGCGGCGTGCCGACGCCGTCCGCGCCCACGCCCTGCAGCGCCTCGGCCAGCGCTTCGTAGCGCTCGCGCCAGCGGTGATGACCGGCGAGCCCCTCCTCGCGCGTCACGTCCTCGGGGCGGTCGAGCGGCGGAAGCGCCGCCGGGGGCGCGGGGATCGGCGCGCGCTCCGGGAACATGTCGGCCACGCGCATCGCGGTGGTGTCCATGTCCTCGAGGTCCTGGGACTCGCCATTCGTCTCGAGCTCGGGCCGAAGATGACCTTCCGGGCGGGTCCTCCGCAGCAGCGCCGCCTGGTCGTCGGGGTCCAGCACCGGCGTCGGCTTCGGGTCCTCGTCCGAGAGCGTCTCCGGGTCGGCCGTGCCCTCCGACTCCATGCCGGCCCAGCTGCCCGCGCCGCCCAGCCGCTCCCGGGCGAGGCGCAGCTCGTCCACGAAGTGATAGGCGTCGCGAAAGCGCTCGTCCGGGTTCTTCTCGAGGCAGCGGAGCACCAGCTCCTCGAGGGGCACGGCGACGTCAGGGTGCCGGTCCCGGGGGCGGATCGGCGGCTCCGTGACGTGCTTCACGAGCAGATCGCCGGGGTACTCGTAGTCGAAGGGAAGCGCGCCCGTCAGCATCTCGTAGAGGATCACGCCGAGCGAATAGAGGTCGGCTCGCCCGTCGATGTCCGTCGACTGGATGTACTCCGGCGCGATGTAGCCGGGTGTCCCGAAGATCTGCTGCGACCCCGTGAGGGAGGGCGCGTCGAGGATCTTGGCGATGCCGAAATCGAGGATCTTCACGAAGTCACGGCCGCTCTTCTGCGCCACGAGGAGCACGTTCTCGGGCTTCAGATCCCGGTGCACGACGCCCATCTGGTGCGCTCGCCCGAGGGCCTTGCCGGCCTGCTCGGCGATGTGAAGAGCGCGGGCCGGCGGAAAGGGCGCCCCGTCGAGCGCAGCCAGCAGCGGCTCCCCGGGGACGTACTCCATCACCAGGTAGACGATGCCCGACTCGGTCTCGCCGAAGTCGGTGATCTCGACGATGTTCTCGTGGTTGATGCGGTTGACGGCACGCGCCTCGCGGATGAAGCGGTCGCGCTGAATCGGGTCCTGGGCAAGGTCCCGGCGGAGCGTCTTCACGGCGACGAGACGGTCGATCATCACGTGGCGCGCCAGGTACACGCTCGACATGCCGCCCGTACCGAGCCGCGAGATGAGGCGGTAGCGTCCGCCCACGGTCTGGCCGACGAGGGGGTCCTTCACCGTGCGCAGCGTCGCGCCGTCGTGCGGGCATACGTCGGTACCTTCGGGGAAGGTGGAGCCACAGATGGGGCAGACCCGCACAGCGAGGCGATCATAGGAGCGTCGGCAGGCTCGTGCGACTCTTCGACGCGGCGAGGACCTCAGCGCCCGAGCGGAGAGCTGCCGGGGGCGAGCAAGAGGCTCGCGGGCCGCGCCTCGTAGGCACATCGGAATCCGATGTCCGGCTCGTGCGCGCTGGCGGGGAAGGGAAGCCGGTGCGCCGTCCTGAGCCGGTCGCCGTCGACGCGGTAGGACCCGCCCCGGATGAGGCGGTCGCCCCCCGTCGCAGGACCGCGCGGGTCCACGGCGGGACCGCGCGCGTAGCTCGTCGGGTCGAAGCGGTCGGCCACCCACTCCCAGGCGTTGCCGGCCATGTCGAGCAGCCCATGGGGGCTGGCGCCACCGGGGAAGGAACCGACCGGCGCGCTGCCCCGGAAGCCGTCGAGGGCCGCGCGCCCTTCGAGCCCTCCGTGGTTGGCGAGCCGGTCGTTGAAGTAGCGGCCCCAGGGATAGGCGCGCCCGTCCGGTCCCCGCGCCGCGCGCTCCCACTCGGCCTCCGTGGGCAGCCGACCTCCGGCGAAGCGACAGAAGGCCGCCGCCTCGTGGCTCGTGACGCCCGTGACCGGGTGCGCGGCGGGCGAGGGCCCCGCGGGCGCCGGGATCCGCGGTGGCGGGCACGCGCCGGCGCGCATGCATCGGCGCCAGGAGTCCCAGGTCACCTCGGTGCGATCGATGCCGTGGGCCGAGACGACGATGCGGCGCCGGGGGGCCTCCAGGCCGAAGATACGCGGCGAGCAGATCTCCCGCAGGCGCTCCGACGTGCGGCGCCGGCAGTCCTCGACCGCCGCTTCGACCTCTGTCTGCGTGGAGCCACGGAGAAACGCGCCGCGAGGAAGCCACACGCGCCGAGGTCCCTCGAGGGCGTGCCGCTCCTGAGCCGTGGTCGGCGGTGCCGTCATCGCGCCAGCCCCCAGCGCGAGGGCCACGAGGAACGCACGCCGGCGTCTCACGAAGCGGCCGTCCGCTCCCGCATCACGAGGAACGCGCCGAAGGCGAAGATCGCGAGGCTCAGCAGCTGCGAGGTGCTGACACCCCCGAACCACACGCCCCGCACGGCGTCGCCGCGGACCGTCTCCGTGAGCGCGCGAATCACGGCGTAGCCGGCGGCATAGAGCCCGAGGCGCGCTCCCGAGCCGGCACGCTTCACCGGCAGGAGCGCCAAGGCGAAGGCCAGGACGAGCAGCAAGCCCGCCTCGTAGAGCGGCGTCGGATGGCGCGAGAGCGGCGCCACGAAGGGGTGATCCGGGTACACCACGGCCAGAGGCCCGTCCCAGCGCGCGCCGTAGCAGCAGCCGCCGAAGAAGCAGCCGAGGCGACCCACCGCGTGAGCGGCGGGGAGCGCGGGCACCATCAGGTCCGCGAGCTTCAGGAAGGGCACGCCGAGCGGGCGCGCCGTGAGCGCGCCGGCGATGAACCCACCGATGGGGCCGCCGTAGAACACGAGGCCCGGGCTCTCGGTCACGCCGCGGAGCGGATCGCCCGTCGCGAAGGCCTCGACGACGACGTTGAGCAGGAAGGCGCCGGCCAGACCGCCCGCGACGATGAAGCCCACGCTGGCCACGGCCGCGCCCACGTCCTCCCGCGCGCGCGCAGCGGCCCGCGCCGTGAGCAGAGTGCAGAGGACGATGCCCAGGGCGATGAGCACGCCATAGGTGCCGATGGGCCGGACCACATCGCCGACCTCGAGGACCGTCAGGATCGGGTGCACGTCGGGACTCGGCTGAGAGCGGCGGAGGCGGAGGCGGAGGTGCCCCCGGAGGGGGCGGCGGAAGCCGCGCCGAGCGCGCCACGGGAGCGCGCCGAGAGCGGCGGAGCGACGCTAGCGTTTGCGCCGCCTCTCGCGAGGTCAAGGGCGCGTCTCGACGCGCGGCCGGGCCTGACTATGCTCCCCGGCCCGTCATGAGCAGCGAGGAGCGAAGAGACCCGGAGCCCATCGCGGCCCCCGCGGACGCGCGGGCGGGCCGCTGCGCCATCGTGGGCCGACCCAACGTGGGCAAGTCGACGCTCCTCAACCGGCTCCTCGGCCAGAAGCTGGTCATCGCGACGCCGCGCCCAGGGACGACGCGCTCGGCCATCCTCGGCGTCTACGCGAGCGAGCAGCCGCCCACGCAGATCGCCTTCGTCGATACGCCGGGGCTCGCCCGGCCCCGGACGGCATTGCATCAGGTCCTCGTGGACCAGGCGCGCCTCGCCCTCGAAGACGCCGACGTGGTGCTCTTCCTCGTCGAGGCGCCGAGCGACCGCGGCGCCAAGTCCCCGCGGCTCGAAGCCAGCGAAGCCGACCGTCCCGTGGTGGAGGCGCTCGCGGAGGTCACGGCGCCGGTGCTCCTCGTGGTGAACAAGGTGGACCGGCTGCAGGACAAGCGGCTCCTGCTGCCCTTCCTGGAGAGCGCGCATGGGCTCCGGGACTTCGCGGGCTCGCTCCCGATCAGCGCGACGCGCGGAACGAACGTGGACGCGCTCGTCCGTGAGATTCGGGGGCACCTGCCGGAGGGGCTGCTCTACGAGGACACGGACTTCCTCACGGATCGGCCCGAGCGCTTCTTCGTCGCGGAGCTGGTGCGGGAGGCGGTGATTCGCCACACGCGCGCCGAGGTGCCCTACGGCGCCGCCGTGGTCGTCGAGAGCTTCACGAGCGAGAAGGGCCGGTCACGGATCCAGGCCGCGGTCATCGTGGAGAAGGAGAGCCACAAGGGCATCGTCATCGGCAAGGGCGGTCAGCGCATCAAGACCATCGGCACCGAAGCGCGCCAGCAGATTCAGGCGCTCCTCGAGCGCCCGGTGCACCTCGAGCTCTTCGTGAAGGTCGAGGCCGGGTGGACCGCGGATCCGCGCCGCGCCAAGCGCCTGGCGGCGGATGCGGAGGCGCCGTGAGCGACCGGGGGGCAGCGTGAGCAAGAAGCGCGCACGCCGCGACGCGCGCGTCCCCGTCGGGGCCGGCGGGGCGCGCCCGATGGTGGCCATCGTCGGCCGGCCGAACGTGGGCAAGAGCACGCTCTTCAACCGCCTCGCCCGGCAGCGCATCGCCATCGTGGAGGACGTCCCCGGCGTGACCCGGGACCGGCACTACGCCGACGCGATGGCCTACGGGAAGCCCTACGTGCTCATCGACACGGGCGGCTTCGCCCCCGAGGCCGACGACCCGATGAAGGAGGGCATCAGCCAGCACCTCCGGCTCGCGCTCGAGGAGTGCGCGCTCGTCGTGTGCGTGCTCGACGGGTCGATGGAGCCGACGGGAGCCGACGTGGAAGCCGTGCAGCTGCTCCGCGAGGCGGACAAGCCGGTGATCTTCGTCGCCAACAAGGCGGACTCGCAGCGCCGGGCCCTCGAGGCCACGGGGCTCTATGAGCTCGGCGTCGAGAAGCTCTTTCCCGTGAGCGCCCTCCACGGACGCGGCGTCGGCGACCTCGAGGAGGCCATCGCCGCTCGGCTGCCGGCCAAGGAGGACATCGAGGCGCCGCCGGAGCCGGAGCGAGGTCCCCGCCAGACGCCGCGGCTCGCCATCGTGGGCCGACCGAACGCGGGCAAGTCGTCGCTTCTGAACCGCCTCCTGAAGGAGGACCGGCAGCTCGTCGACCATCGGCCCGGAACGACCGTCGACAGCATCGACGCGCTCTACGAGGACAGCGCGCGCAAGCTCGTGCTCATCGATACGGCAGGCATGCGCCGCAAGAAGAGGGTCGGCCGCGTAGGCGTGGAGGCGCTCAGCGTCTTCCAGGCGATTCGCGCCATGGAGCGAAGCCACGTCGTGCTCCTCATGGTCGACGCGCTCGCTGGGGTCTGCTTGCTGGACGCGATGTTCGCGGGGCTCGCCGCCGACCGCGGCCGCGCGCTCGTGGTGGGCCTGAACAAGGTCGACCTGATGGACGCGGACGCGCGGAAGGCCGCCCTCACCCGGGCCAAGGAGGTTCTCGCCTTCGCCGGCTCCTGGGCGCGCTTCGTGACCCTGAGCGCCAAGACCGGGCGCGGGACGCGGAAGCTCCTCGAAGCGATCGACCAGGCCGTGGCGTCGCACCGGCAGCGCGTGCAGACCGCGGAGGTGAACCGCTTCTTCGAGGAGGTCCTCGAGCGGCACCCGCCGCCCTCCATGAAGAACCGCGCGGTGCGCCTCTACTACGTGACGCAGGCGCAGATCGCGCCGCCCACGTTCGTAGTCGTCACGAACGAGCCGGAGCTGGTCCACTTCAGCTACCAGCGCTACGTGGTGAACCAGCTCCGGGCGCGCTTCGGCTTCGAGGGAACGCCCATTCGCGTGCGCTACAAGGGCAAGCGCAAGGTCGACCTCGACGCCCGCTGAGGGGCCACGCTCAGTTCCGAGCCTGGTCAATGGCGTCGCCGAGGGTGAAGCGGCCCTCGACGGGACCGAAGCCCGCCGCGAAGCGCCCGAAGCTCTCCACCTCGACGAAGACCGTGCCCTCGAGGGCGTAGGGGATGGCGATGCTCGGCACGATGCGCCGGCGCGTCGCGTCGTCGAGGGCCTCGCGGAAGACGCGCACGAGGAGGCGGATCATCTGCTCCGGGTCGACGCCGAGGCGCACGACGAGCCGCGTCTGCGCACCCGCGGGGACCGTCTGGATGCGGATGTCATCGAAGCGACGCTCGCCGAGCGCGACGCTCGCCAGGAAGCCGACGGTGGCCAGGGCGAAGTCCTCCGGCGTACGGATGTCCGGCTGGTCGCTTCGGCAGGCGTCCGCCCGCTGCGTGCAGGTCGCACCGTCCTCGCAGAGCGTCAGGCAGAGGGAACCGAGGGTCTCGGCGCCGTTCGGATCCGCGGGGAAGGCGGTGAAGCCGAAGAGCACGGAGGCCACGGGTAGCGGCACGGGGTTCGGGTTCTGCACCTCGAGCTCGACGTCGAAGAAGAAGGCCTTGTCGGCCGCCGTCGGCTGCGGGCCGAGGAACTGGCAGACGAGCTCCGGGAAGTGCTCCGAGCAGTAGACGCGCGCGATGGTCTCCGGACGCGGCGCCCGCGCCAGGGTCAGGCCCGCGAGGCGCACGTTTGGCGGATCGATGCGCGGTCGCGGTGCCGTCGTGCCCGCGGCGCCGTAGGGCCCGAGGAGCTCGGCGCAGCTCGTGCTCAGGAGCAGGGAGAGGGCGAGGAGGACGCGGACCATGGCGCGGACCCTACGCAACCCGCGGGGCGAGAGAAAGGTGGCACGAGCGCTCAGCGGACGCGCTGGATGATGTGAAAACCGAAGGGGGTCTCGACCACGTCGCTGATCTCGTCGGGCGCGAGCAAGAAGGCGACGTTCTCGAAGGCGGGCACCATGGCGCCCCGCTCGAAGCGACCGAGGGACCCGCCTTCGGCGGCGCCCGGCTCGTCGCTGTACTCGCGATGCGTGGCTACCCATTCGGCGCCATCGCGGAGCAGCACCACCACCTCCTCCGCGCGCGTGCGCGCCTCATCGCGGGTGCGGGTGATGCCCTCGGGGACCCGCGCCGACTCGGCGTGCATCACCAGGATGTGCCGGGCTTCGATGCTCGGAGGTCCGGGCGGCGGGTTGGGCCGGCGCTGCACGATGACGAAGCCGGCCTCCGTCGCGAGCGGCGCGCTGGGCTGTCCGACGCGGAGCTGCAGAACCGCCTGGCCGATGGCGCTCGCGCGAGCCTCGGCGCGGGTCATGCGGACGCGGTTGGCGTCGCCGGCGCCGTACGACTGCGCCGTCTCGAGAAAGCTCGTCCCGGGCTGCCGGAGGAGCCCCACCACGGTCTCGGCCCGGGCGCGCACGCTCTCGTCGTCTTCGCCCTCGCCGCGCGGGACGACCATGCGCAGATACTCGACGTTCTCTCGCTCGTCCCCCGCGTCTTCGGCGCCCTGGGTTCCGGCCAGATGAAGCGGAGGGGCGTCGTCCTCGGCGGCGCGCGGCGGCTTGCCACAGGCGAAGAGGAGAAAGAGGCCGGTGAGGAGCGAGACCGAACGCATGCCGCGGCCGGTGTACCGGACGCGGCCCGGAAGCGCCAAGGCGCCCTCGGGATGGGCCGAGGCGCCGGGGGGGCTCAGATCGTCCGGCCGCTGGTGGAGGCGAGCGCGCGGTCGATGGAGCCCGGATCGAAGCCCGTGAGGATGCGGCCGCGCACGTCGATGACCGGGATCCCGCTCGGGGCGAGGCCTGCGGCGCGGGCCTTCTCGCTCATCTCGGTGCGCGCGCTCGCGTCCGCCTCGACGTCTCTTTCGACGAAGGGCACGCCCTTCGCGTCGAGGTAGCGGGCCGCCGAGCGGCAGGCCGAGCACCACTCGGCGCCGTAGATGATCACGCTCGCGTCGGCCACGGCCGTGGGCGCGTCGTCCTGTCCTTCCCCGGTGACCTGGGCCACCCAGAGGTCGAAGGCCTGACGCTCCAAGCGGCGGACATCGCGCACGGCGCCGGTCGAGACGTCGGCCACCCAGACCACGTCGGCGTCGCGCGCCTCCGGGGGGAGCTCGAGCGAGTCGATGCGGACCCTGGACCGGGCGCCCGCAGGCACGTCGTCGAGGGACGCCGCCGGGTGCACGCCCTCCGCATCCACGTAGCTGACGAGAAGCGCGCTGGGATCGGCGGTGGCAAAAGGGGCCTCCGCCGCCACGCCCTCCAGGTCCGGGGGCCCCTCCGCCGGCGCCTCGTCGCAGGCGCCGAGGGTCAGGCCCAACACGAGGGTGAGTAGAGGCCGCACGGCAGGAAAGGTAAGGCGCTTCCCTCGCCGTGCCACCCATGGCGCCTGCCACGAAAGCGCGCTTCAGGGACGTGAGCTGTCGAAACGCGCGATCCTCGGACGTCGAGCATACGAAAGGGGCGAGACATGTCGCATCGGGTGGTGTCACGAGACCAATGGCGTGAGGCGCGGCGCGCGCTTCTCGCCGAAGAGAAGGCCTTCACGAAGGCGCGGGAGGCCTTGGCCGCGAAACGACGCGCGCTCCCGCGGATGCGCATCGAGGCGGACTACCGCTTCACGACGGAGGACGGGGAGGCCACGCTGGGCGACCTCTTCGCGGGGCACACGCAGCTCCTCGTGCAGCACTTCATGTTCGGTCCGGGCTGGGAGGCCGGATGCCCTTCGTGCTCGTTCTGGGCCGACCAGGTCGACCGCGCCGCGCCGCACCTCGCCCAGCGCGACATCCGCTACGTCGCCGTGAGCCGTGCACCCCTCGAACGGCTCCTCGCCTATCGAGAGCGCATGGGGTGGCGCTTCCCCTGGGTCAGCTCCCTCGGCTCGACCTTCAACTTCGACTTCGGGGTCTCCTTCACGTCGGAGCAGCAGGAGAGCGGCGAGCCCCTCTACAACCACGGGACCGCCACCTTCGGGGGCGAGGAGGCTCCGGGGGTCTCCGCCTTCCTGCGCGAGGGAGAGGCCGTCTTTCACACCTACTCGACGTATGCGCGGGGCCTCGATCTTCTGAACGGGGCCTACCACTGGATGGACGTGGCGCCGAAGGGCCGCGACGAGGGCGGCCTCCCGTTCGCGCAGGCCTGGGTCCGGCGCCGCGACGAGTACTAGGCGACTCCTACCCGATGCCCAGGAGTCGGTTGCCGATGCCGCTCAGGTGCGGGACCGCCGCGCCAAACATGGCCGCCTGGGGATCGGACGCGTTCCCGTCCAGGGAGCGCTTGTAGACACCCTGGGCGATGGCGGCGAGGCGGAAGAGGCCGAAGGCCTTGAAGTAGGCCCAGTCGTCCGCGTCGACGGTCCGGCCGCTCGCCGCCTCGTAGGCCGCCACGAGCTCCGGCTCGCTCGGGATGCCCGTCGCGGCGAAGTCGACGCCGAGGAGGCCGCCGATCTTCGGGAGCTGCACGTCGTAGAGCATGCAGGTGTAGGCCAGGTCCGCGAGCGGGTGGCCGAGCGTCGAGAGCTCCCAATCGATGAGCGCGAGCGCCCGCGGCTCCGTCGGATGAAAGATGAGGTTGTCGAGGCGGTAGTCGCCGTGCGCGAGCGTCGTCTCGTCGGCCGTGGGCACGTGCGCTTCGAGGTGCGCGATGAGCCGATCCATGGCGGGTACGTCCTGCGTCTTTGCGCGCGCGTACTGCTCGGACCAACGCTTGACCTGGCGGGCCACGTAGCCGCCGCGGCGGCCATAATCCCCGAGCCCCACCGCGTCCACGTCGACGCCGTGCAGCGCCGCCAGCACGCGCGCGAGCTCTGCATAGACCGCCGACCGCTCCGCGGGGTGGGCGTCGGGCAGCTGCACGTTCCAGAAAATGCGCCCGATGACGTGCTCCATGACGAAGAAGGGCGTGCCGATGACGCCCGGGTCCTCGCAGAGCTCGCTGACCCGGGGCACGGGCACGTCGGTCTCGGCCAGCGCCGCCATCACGCGATGCTCCCGCTCGACGGCGTGCGCCGAGGGGAGGAGCTTGCCCGGCGGCTTCTTCCGCAAGACCCAGCCGCGCTCGCCGTCACCGATCCAGAACGTCGGGTTGGACTGCCCGCCGCGGAACTTCCGCACGCTGAGCGCCTCGGCCGGGCCGAGCCGCTCGCGCCACCAGCTGAGGAGCCCCGCCTCGTCGAAGCGATGCCGCTCGCCGACCTCCTTGGTGTTCTCGGGCCATGCGCTCATGCCCCTGCCCTACCCTGGCGCGGCGCCTTTCGAAACCTGCGCGGCGAACGCATGTGAAGGGCGCCGGGAAGAAAGTGCGCCCGGTCCGCCGTATGCTCCCGGCGTGATCGTCTATGGCACGCGCCACTACGGCAAGGTCGACCGCTTGGGGCTCGACGCGAGCGGCGGACCGTACGTCGCGACGCGCTTCGCGCACATCTATTTCCTGCCGCTGATCCCCCTCGGGAGCACGCTCGTCGTGGCCGAGACGGGAAAGGGCGTCGAGGGCCTCCAGCTCCCGCTCAGCGGCAAGAGCGTCGGCTTCGCCTACCTGCGTTGCTGGGGGCTCCTGGGTGTCCTGGTGCTAGGGGTCGTGGGCGCCCTCGCGGCGCAGCATCTGCTTCAGGGCGGGCTCCACGAAACCGTCGTCACGGGCTACCAGGTGAACGCCCTCGGAGTGCAGGAGCCGGTCTTCGGCATCGGCGGCTTCCGCTGGGGCCAGATCGCCGCCGCGCTCGCCGGCTTCGGTGGGGCCGCGGCGCTCATCCTGCTCCGTCTCTTCGGCGACCGCTTCGCCGCACCGGGCCCCGAGCGGCGCCGCGAGCTGGAAGCCATGCTCGGGCGAACGACGGCCACGCCGAGCCTGCCCGTGCCGCAGGCGCAGCACTCGGCATCGCGCGACTACCACCGCGTACCCGCGGCGCCCGGCGTGCCGCGCGATCTCGCCGTGAACGCTCCCGCGCCGGAGCACGCCATCGAAACGGGCCGCGCGGCGCCCTCGAGCGGCATCGATCCGCGCCGGCCCTGAGCTGGCCGCTCAGCCCTTTTTGCGCGCCCCGAGCCTCGGGAGCGGGAGGAACGCCCGGGTTCGGGCGGCGTACGCCTCGTAGTCCGGCCGCCGCGCCCGGCTCCGCGTATCGAGCATCGGGATGGAGATGAAGACGATCATGAGGGAGATGGCCAGCGGCCCGATGGCGGTCCAGGCGTAGCTCGGGTCCGCCGCGAGGGTGAAGAGCCAGAGCCCCCACCAGAAGCTCATCTCGCCGAAGTAGTTCGGGTGCCGCGCGTGGGCCCAGAGCCCGGACTCGAGGATCTGGCCGGGCTGGCGCGTTCGGAGGAAGGCGTCGAGCTCGTTGTCCGCGCGCTGCTCGATGGCGATGGCGCCCGCGGTGACGACGAGGGCAACGGCGTCGAGCCAGCCCAAGGGCCGGCTGCCGACCGTCAGCGGCGCCCAAGCCGCGAGCATGCCGAGGAAGACCTGCACCGTCGGAAAGACGTGCAGGCCGCAGAGGCTGACGAGCCAGTAGCCCTTTCCGCTCTTCCGCTTGAGGTCGACGTAGCGCCAGTCCTCGTGGTCGAGGCCCGTCCAGCTGCGGACCCAGTTGACCGTCAGGCGAACGCCCCACCACGTCACGAGCGCGAGGACGAGAAGGCGCCGCGCGAGGGGCGCGTCGCTCGGCAGCGTGATCCAGAGCCCGGCGATGACCACGGGCGCGACGGACCAGTAGGCGTCGTAGAAGCTCGAGTTTCGGTGGGCGAAGCTGAAGGCGAAGATCGCGAGCGTGCCGGCCATGTCCGCGGCGAAGGTGGCCCAGAGCGGGGAGAGGTGCGGCGACAGAGCCAGCCAGGTCACCGCGGCCGCCGCGAGCGCGGCGCCGTAGGCCAGCGTCATGCGCACGATGCCGTGGCGGAAGACCGCCGGGTCCTTGGGCTGCTGGCGAAGCGACCCGTGCTCCGCTCCCCGCTCGTCATCGTTCGTCACGACGCGCGAGTGTGTGGGCGCTCGCCGGCAGGCTCAAGGGGCCCTCCCTGGCGAGGGCTGATAGGTTCCCGATCGTGGACTTTCAGATCAGCGACGCGATGAAGGACCTCCTGGAGCGGGCCGAGCGCCACATGGAGGAGACGGTCTTCCCCCTCGAGGCCGTGGTGCACGAGAAGGGCTTCACCGGAGCGAGGGCGGAGCTCGAGGCGGCGCGCGACACGGTGAAGGCCGAAGGGCTCTGGGCGCCGCAGGTCCCGAAGGAGTGGGGCGGCATGTCGATGCCTTTCCGGGAGCATGCGCAGCTCATGCGCGTCTTCGGAAAGAGCACGCTCGGGCCCTACGTGTTCGGCTGCCAAGCGCCCGACGCGGGGAACATCGAGCTCCTCGTCGAGCACGGCACGGACGCCCAAAAGGACCGCTTCCTCGCGCCGCTCGTACGCGGCGAGGCGCGGAGCTGCTTCTCCATGACCGAGCCCGAGCGCGCCGGCTCGAATCCCACCTGGCTCGAGACGCGCGCCGTGCGCGACGGTGACGAGTGGGTCATCGACGGCCGCAAGTGGTTCACGACCGGGGCGGACGGAGCCGACTTCGCCATCGTCATGGCCGTCACGAACCCCGACGCGCCGCCGCACCAGCGGGCCTCGATGATCCTCGTGCCGACGAGCACGCCGGGCTTCCAGCACATCCGCAAGATCCCCATCGTGGGCGAGGAAGGGAGCGGCTGGGCCAGCCACTCGGAGGTCGGCTACGAGAGCTGCCGCGTGCCCGTGGAGAACCTTCTCGGCGGCGAGGGCATGGGCTTCTTGCTCGCGCAGAATCGGCTCGGGCCCGGGCGCATCCATCACTGCATGCGGTGGATCGGGCTCGCGGAGCGGGCGCTCGAGCTGATGTGCAAGCGGGCCGCGACCCGGATGATCGCGCCGGGCAAGCCGCTCGCGACGCGGCAGACCGTGCAGAACTGGATCGCCGAGAGTCGCGCCGGCATCGACGCCGCGCGGCTCTACGTCGAGCACGCCGCGTGGACCATCGACGAGCAGGGCCTCTACGCCGCGCGCCAGGAGATCAGCGCCATCAAGTTCTTCGTGGCGGACGTGCTCGGGGCCGTGCTGGACAAGGCCATTCAGACCCACGGTGCGCTGGGCCTCACGGAGGACACGCCGCTGAGCCACATCTGGCGCCACGAGCGCGGCGCGCGCATCTACGACGGCCCCGACGAGGTCCACAAGTACGTCGTGGCGCGGAAGGAGCTCAAGCGGCATGGGCTGGAGCTGGGCTCCGCGCGCTAGCGCGCCGAGAGTCAGGCTGGCGCTCGCGATCGGGCTGAGCCTCGGGACGGCGCTGGTGGACCCGGCCCGAGCTCACGCGCACGGGCGCCCACCGGCGCTTCGTCAGCTGGTCATCGACCCGGCGGACCCGGAACGATGGGTCGCGCAGGCGACCTGGGGATTGGCGACGAGCGACGACGGCGGCGAGAGCTGGCGGTGGACCTGCGCGGCGGCCTACGACGTCGACCCGACCTTCGAAGACCCGCGCCTCGCGCTGATCGGCGGCGGCATCTTCCTCGCCAGCTTCGCAGGCGTGCGGAGCTCGCCTCGCGGCTGCGAATGGGACCTCGCCCTATCCGCCGACATCGTCTCGGACCTCGTCGCCGTCTCGAATGAGGAGGCGCTGGCGCTCGTCTTCGATGGAGAGCGCGACCGCCTCGTGCGCTGGGCGGGCGGCGGCGCAGCCGCGGAGGCGCTCTTCGAGGCGCCGGACGACGTGCTCTTCGACCGGCTGGTGGTCGCGCCGGGCGACCCGGCGACGGTCTATCTCGGAGCGCGCGTGCCGCTCGGGCCGATGCGGGAGCGGCAGCTGGTGCTCTTGGCCTCGGTCGATGGCGGGGAGACCTTCCGCCGGACGGACGTGGCGCGCGTGGGCGAGGAGTACGCGCTCGAGGTCGATGCGGTGGACCCGGACGATCCGCAGCGGCTCTTCGCCCACGCCCTCAACTTCGACGGAGAGACGGCGCCGGAGCGCGTGATTCGGAGCGAGGATGGGGGTGCGACCGTCGAGGAGGTGCTGGGCGTGCCCCAGGTGGGCGGCCTCCTCGCGCTTCCCGGCGGCGTGGTCGTGGTGGGGAGCCGGCTGGGCGGCCTGTGGGTCTCCCGAGATGGCGGCGACACCTTCGCGCGCGTGGCCGAGGTCGCCGTGCAGTGCCTCAGCATGGCGGGCGACGCGCTGCTGGTATGCACGGACCAGGCCCTCGATGGCTTCGCGCTCGCGCGGCTCGAGGGGGTGGGAGACGACGAGGTGCGGATCACGCCGCTGCTGCGCCTGGACGAGATCCGGGAGGCGCGGGCCTGTCCGACCTGCAGCGCCTCGGGCATCACGTGCCCCGGCTGGCTGCCGGACATCGTTCAAGACCTGGGCATCCCGCCGGAAGAGGTGGGCCTCACCCTTGCCGACCTTCCCGGCGAGGCGGGCACCGGCGCCCCGCGCGAGGCGAGCCTGCCCTTCGAGTGTGGCGGCCCGGCGCCCCCGCGCTCCGCGGGCTGCGCCAGCTCCCCGGGCCAGGCGACCTCCGCACTGATCGCGCTCGGGCTGCTGGGCGCACGCTCGCGTCGACGCCGCGACGCAACCAGGGGCGACTGACACCGAGTCGGGTGCGACCATGACCTCGGCGATGCGATCCGCTCACACCTCACCTTCGTGCCTGCTTCTCGCCTTCGCGGTGTTCACGACCGGCTGCCCCGCGGGCGAGCCGCCCCCCTGCCCCGTCGGAACCGCACGCCGCTCGGACGGCGCCTGCCTTCGCGGCTGCCGCCCCGATGAGGTCAACGACCGCGGGGGATGCAACTGCCCGCCACCGCTCGTTGAACGACGCGTCGACGGACAGCTCTTCTGCGAGTTCGTGGAAGACGGCGGAGTGCGACACGACGGCGGACTCGAGGACATTGGTCCCGACGTGGATGAGGACGCTCCGAGCGATGAGTGCGTCGCCGGAGAGCCCTGCGAGCCCGATGCCGAATGCCAGGTGGGCGCGATCGTCTGCGACGGAGGCACTGCGCGCTGCGTGCCGACGGAGGCTTCGCCCGACGAGTCGGAGTGCTCGAGTTGCGCGACCGGCTCTTGCACTTGCAGAGGAGGGAGCTGCACCGGGCGGCTCGACGGCAGGAGCGCCTACCTCAAACCGGAGGCGGTGAGCGCCTTCGACCTCTTCGGGGGTGAATTCGGCCAGGGCCTCGCCATCAACTCGGACGGGAGCACGCTCGTTGCGGGCGCATACCAGGAAGCCTCGAGCAGAGGTGGCGTCGATGCGCGCCCCGACGACTTGCTGCCTAGTTCCGGGGCCGCCTATGTGTTCGACCGAGACGGCGAAGGCTGGGTACCGAGCGCCTTTCTCAAAGCACCCGCACCGGAGTCCTTCGACCGCTGCGGGACCGACGTAGCCATCTCGTCGCGAGGCGACGTCGTCGCCATGTCGTGTCCTCAGACAGGAGCCAATGGAGGGGTGGTTCACATCTTCCGGAGAGCCGAGATACGTTGGGAGTTCGACACGACGCTTTCCCCGCCGCGCCCGACCGAGCAGGGCGCCTTCGGCGCACATCTTGCGATTGCGGACGACGGTCGCGTCGTCGCCGTCGGCTCGCCGGGAGAGAGCAGTTCGACGGGCGGAGTGAACCCCACGCCGAACGAGCTGAGCAGCAGTTCCGGGGCGGTGTTCGTGTTCCGGCGCTCTGGCGAAGGGTGGAGTCTAGACGCGATGCTCAAGGCACCAGTCCCCGAGGCCGGTTCACGTCTGAGCGAGGTCGCTCTGTCGGCCGACGCCACTACGCTGGTGGCGTCCGCTGCGTCCGAAACCGCGGAAGGCCTGGAACGCGCTGGAGCCGCCTACTTCTTCTCCTATTCGCCGTCGCGCGCAGATCGATGGCGCTTTGAACAGAGAGTCGTGTCGCCAGCCCCTGAGCTTCGAGGGGCCTTTGGGACGGAGCTGGCCGTCTCGAGAGACGGGCGCGCGCTTGCCATAGCAGCCCACCGCGAGGACTCCGGCCGACCAGGACTCGGCTTGGGTTCCGCGGACCCCGTACAGGACTCGGGGGCCGCGTACATCTTCCGGCGGGACGCCAGCACCTTCGGATTCGAAGAGCGCTTCAAGCTCCCGTCCATTAGCCCGGAGGACAACTTCGGTACCGGCATCGCTCTCGCGGACGGCGGGAATGCGTTCGTCGTCGGGGCGCCAGGCGAGTCTACGTCCGCACCGGGAGGACGGACAGAGTTCCAGAACGACGAACGTTCTGAGTCCGGATTAGTCGCTGTGTACCGACGGATTAGCGGCCGGTGGGAACAGACGGCGCTTCTCAAGCATGCACGCGCCAATGCGGGTGATCGCCTCGGTTCCGCCATTGCCGTAACATCGAACGGCGACACGGTCGTTGCGACGGCGCCCGGAGACGATGCGCGCATCGTCTCCGGTGACGGAGAAGCAGCCGACAGCGGCGCTCTCTACGTGTTTCGCTAAGCGGCTATGCAGCGCGGCGCCGCCGCCGAGCCAGGAGCAGGAGCGCGGCGTAGGGTGCCAGGCCAGCAGCACCCGCGGCACTGCAACCGCCCGAGTCCGACGTGGTCCCCCCCATGTCGTCGCCGCCGGCATCGACCGTGGTGCCCGTGTCCGGCGCGTCCATGTCCATGGGCATCTCGCCCATGTCCTCAGGACCAGCGTCGGCCTCTCCCATGTCCTCGGGACCGGCATCAGCCTCTCCCATGTCCTCGGGACCCATGTCTTCGGGGCCCGCGTCGTCCGGTCCCATGTCTTCGCCGGAGCACTCGGGGCTGTCGACGGGAGTCCAGTCGCGCGCCATTCCGCCACCGCTCCCGTCTCGGTCACAGAAGAGGCAGGCGTCCGCGGGGTTCACGTCGCCGTCCGCGTAGCAAACGCCGTCGATCAGGCAGCAGGCGCCGCCGCAACAGATGTTATTTGCTGCGTTGTCAGCAGGTTCGGTGGTTTGCACGGCGCAGCCGGTGAGCGAAGCCACGGCGAAAGCGAAGAAAAGTAGGCGACCCATCGGCATATCCTCGGTGCGGAGGCTAGCATGCGGCGGCTCCGAGGGCGTGTTACCGCTTGCTCGGACCAATCGATTGACCTAAGCGACGAGCCCTCATGACCGCCCTGCTTCGATTTCTTCGCGCCGCCCCGGCGCTGCTTCTGCTTCTTGTCGCCTGCGGCGACGACGACCGCGCGACGTCCGGTGGCACGCCCGACATGATGGCGGACAGCGCAGCGGACGACGGGGTGGACGACCTGGCCACGGACGAAGGGCCCGATATCCCCGTCGACGAAGGCACGCAGGACAAGGGCATCGACCCGGCGCAGTTCGGCACCGACATCGACGACGCCGTTTGCCCGGACATCGACGCCCAGGGCGAGCTGCCGCTGCTGATCATCACGCAGGCGGTCATCTCCGACAACGTCGCCACGGACACCAACACCGGCGTCGAGGTCTACAACCCCCGCGCCGAGCCGCTCGACCTCGCCGAGACGCCCATCTGGCTCTCGAGCCGGCCCGCGGACGTCGAGCTCTCGACCATCTCGGACGACGACACGATCATCGAGCCTGGGGAGTTCCGCTTCTTCCGCTTCACGCCGATGTTCGACACGGAGGTCGACCGACGAAAGATCCTCGAGCCCTTCGACGGCGAGCTCGGTCTCTACATCGACGACCGCTTCGGCAATCGCGACAACATGATCGACTTCGTCTGCTGGGGAGACACGCCCGACCCCGAGGACTCCACCTACTACGGTGCGGCAACCTCCAGCGGCGTCACTTCCGGCTTCCCGCTCTGGATCGGCCCCTGCGCGCCGGAGCTCGACGAGGTCAACCTGACGATTCGCCGCCGCTACGGCCGCGAGGGCAACTGCGGCAACGACTACGAGGCCGCGCAGCTCTTCGTCCCTCGCGACTGCTCCGTCGCCGAGTGAGCCGCGGGCGCGCCCGACGCGTCCTTCCAGGCCCCGTCAGCGCCGCGCGCCCGCGAGCATCTCGGCGGCCGCGGCGCGCGTCTTTCGCGTGACCTCGATGCCGCCGACCATGCGCGCGACCTCCTCGAGGCGCTCCGCGTCGCTCAGCCGACGCACCTCGCTGTAGGTCCGCTCGCCTTCGGCCCGCTTGCTCACGCGGAAGTGCGCGTCGCCGTGCACCGCGATTTGGGCCAGGTGCGTGATGCAGAGCACCTGCGCGTGCGCCGCCACGTCGACGAGCTTGTGGCCGATGACCTCGGCCACCGCGCCGCCCACGCCAGCGTCCACCTCGTCGAAGACGTAGAGCCCCGCCGGGCCGAGGCCGCTGAGCACCCGCTTGATGGCCAGCATCGCCCGGCTGAGCTCGCCGCCGCTGGCGATCTTCCGCAGCGCCCGCGCCGGCTCGCCCCGGTTGGGCGCGATGAGGAACTCGGCCCGGTCGATGCCCGGCGCCGTCAGCCGCGCGCCGTTCACCGAGAGCTCGCCGGCGGCGGCCTCGTCCAGCGGCGCCAGCTCGACGAGCACCCGGGCCGCGCCCATCCCGAGCCCCGTGAGCTCGCCGCTGATGGCGTCGCCGAGCGCGCTCGCGATGGCGTGACGCCGCTCGCTGCGCTCGCGCGCACGGGTCGCCGCCGCGGCGAGCGCCTCCGCCCGCGCCGCCTCCGCCTTCGCGCGGCGCTCGTC
>ERZ1740059.451-NODE-451-length-21724-cov-8.585029_pt1 | contig 21724 bp, 23 predicted proteins | sample MGYA00581744_ERZ1740059 | MGnify/ENA primary metagenome ERZ1740059 (study PRJEB43018, sample SAMN04849738) | marine metagenome | isolation source: floating plastic debris | place: Pacific Ocean | collected 2008-08-28 | study: EMG produced TPA metagenomics assembly... | reverse complement strand
GGACTCTAGCTTACGCTCTTTCAGTCTTGTCCTAATTTTGGGGGGCACTACACACGCATCGCATTTTCTCATCTCAAACTCGGTGACACTCACATTCTGACCAAACGACGACGGCTATGGGGGCGTTGGGTTTACATTGCAGCGACTCGATTGGAAGATAACTCCTTACTCGTTGTCGCTACCGACCAAGCTCCGGAAACCACGATTGCAGATTATGCTTTGAGGTGGTCAATTGAAACTTTATTTGGCATCTTCAAAAGCCGTGGGTTTTGCCTTGAAGAGACCGGAATGAGAGAGTTAGAGCGACTGAAGAAGCTCTTTGCCTTACTCACCATTGCGTTATGCTGGGCGGTCAGGGTTGGGCAGTGGCTCAATGACGTCAAACCTTTGACTATCAAAGCTCACGGTCGATTAGCCAAGAGCCTTTTTCGCTATGGCTTTGACCATCTCAGACATATCCTGCTGAATTTAACTCAATCCCAGCAACGGCAAGACTTTCACAAGGTGATTAGGTTTTTGTCCTATACATAGGGGTACGGCAACCAACTATGACGTGGCCTTTGGGCGAGGCGGCAGTGATACCTTTGTTGTGAACCAGGGTAGTGGGTTCTTAAGCATCAGAGACTTTGAACAGGGTACCGATAAGCTAGAGCTGGACAATGGCCTTAGTCTGGGCTCCCTGGACCAGTCCAGCAGAAATGGTAAAACTTGGCTGTCGGCCGGTGATGATGTCTTGGTTGAAATGACCAACTTTACCGGCACATTGACGGCAGAGGACATTGTTAACGCTGGGTAGACGAGTCTAGCCTTCATAGAATCCCTATTTTCCAGTGGCTTACGGCTATGATTCCGTTTAATGGTCACTAATCACGGGAACACAACATGAGACACCACCTGCAACCCAGGTGGTGTCTCACGTTTAAATGCCCTGACACACGACGCATAAACTATGCAAAAAAAAGTTTATGTTGCAAGTCCGTTTAAAAAATTCATAAAAAACAGTCCAATATAGTCAATTGGCTGATTTTTTAAGTCAACTGGCTGATTTTTTCTGTAGAGTTGCTTAAATAGAAGCTTAAACAACTATTTAGGATTATTGGGAAGAAAATTGGAGTATGCCTGTACCAAATTAGCTTTCGGCTTTAAGCAGTTGTTAGGAGTTTTAGCTTTTATGTATGACTAATATCGATGGCTAAAATTCTATTAGTGGACAACGATAGAGCCAGTCGTCAAATCCTTGAACATGCCTTTATGCTTTACGAGCATGAGGTGGTTTCGACTAAGCAAGGGGATGAAGGGTTAACCCTGGCCGTCACCGAGTCTCCTGACGTCATAGTCATGGATATAGACGCGCTGGGCCTTAATGGCTGGCAGGCGATCAAAATCCTCAAAGAATCCAGTGCCACCTGGCTGATTCCAGTCATTGCAATGGCGGCCCCGACTGTGACGGGGCAGATGCTGCTCCAGTACGGGTTTGACACCTATGAGCGCAAACCCGTTTCTGCCAGATTTGTCTTGAAAAAAATAGACGTCTTATTGGATAAAGTTTCGGTAACTCAACCAAGAGTGAAGCGCTCACTACCCACTTCGTCTGGCATGGGTAGGCAATCGGCCAATTGCCAGCTCGGCCATACTGCGGTGGTCTATGTGGATGACAATCCCAACGATAGTCAGGCCATGGAAGAAATCGTGCAGGGAGCCGGTTATGGCTATGCCAACATTTCTGATTCTATGCAAGTGTTACCTCAGCTAATGGCCTACAGTCCCAAGCTGATCTTTTTGGAGTTGGTTCTCCCCGTTGCCAACGGCTATGAGCTGTGTGCCCAAATTCGACGCATTTCTACGTTTAAAAACACGCCGATTATTATCGTTACAAACAACGACCGCATTGCCGATCGGCTGCGGGCGAAAATGGTGGGTGCGTCAGGGTTTGTGAGCAAACCCATTAGGGCACAACCCATCTTAAAAGTACTGATCAAATATTTGTCTCCGTTTAGCACGGTATGACTGTTATCTAGAACGACATGACAAACGTCATGGTTAGGGATGACCTTTCGCTATGGAGCCCCTGTGGGGCTTATGGCTAGAGTACGGATATGTTTCTCAGCCGTTGCTGATTTGGGGGATGCACCAATCGGTTAGACATGCTACACGCCAGCACCTTGCAGATAACGTCATCTCGAGGATCAGCAGCGCTTAAAAAAAATTATGCTCAGGCGAGTTAAAACAGCCCGACTCACGGTGCTAAGCATGGTCATCGGTCTGCTATGGCACCCCAACGCTACTGGCCAGGAGACTGCTCCGACGCTTCAGCCATTAGCCGAACAGAATCCACAGGACATATCTATGATTGCAATAATGCCAACGCTGACGAGTCAGGTTGCACCTGCCACCCTCAGCGTCGATAAAATCGCTGAGATCGATGCCTATCTCAACGCCTATGACGAAACCGGTCGTCTCTCTGGCAATGTCATCATCACCCATGGAGCCGAGCCAGCATTCATCCGTAGCTACGGCCTGGCCAACCGTGAACATACTGTTGCCAATGCTCCAGCAACGAAATTTCGTATCGGCTCCATTACGAAGCAGTTTACCGCCGTCGCGATTCTACAACTTCAAGAACAGGGCCTAGTCGATGTGCAAGCACCCATTGCCACCTACCTGCCCGACTATCCCAATGGCGATCGCATTACGCTTCACCATCTGTTAACCCACACCTCAGGTATTCCCGAGTATCTCAGCGGTGAGAATTTTCCTGACATCGCCGAATGGATACGGCTGCCCTCTACCCCGGAGCAGCTAGTCGAGCGCTTTCAAGATCTACCGCTGGACTTTACCCCAGGAGAAGCCTTCAAGTACAGCAATTCTGGCTATGTGCTGCTGACGCACATTTTAGAAGTCGTCTCAGGACAGCCCTATGCCGACTATGTGCAGACGAATATATTCTCTCCCCTGGCGATGAACAATACGGGATATGAGATTCCTAACGCCGTCATTACCAACTTGGCCCAGGGCTATATCTTTATTGGGCCCGATCTCTATCTGCAAACTGAACCCATTGACATGAGCCTACCCCAGGGGGCCGGTGGTCTTTACTCCACCCTAGAAGACTTAGCCACCTGGAACCAATGGCTTTACGGCACGGCGGCGGCACAGTCGATCCTGAGTAAAGATTCCATCACACTGCTCACCACTCCAGCAGCCCAAATGGATACCCCTGAGGATTTCCCAGATACATTCTACAGCTATGGTTTGGTGAATGATTCTTACCTGGGGCGACAGCGTATTCACCATAATGGTGGCATTAATGGCTTTTTATCTAGCCTCATTCAATACCCCGAAGAAGACCTGACCATTGCCGTTCTCTTAAACCTGGATAACCAGCCACCGACCCCCATCACCGATGGACTAGCCGCGATTCTTTTTGATGAATCCTATACAATGCCCCAGGCTCCTGAGGCGGTGGATATTGACCCAGCTCTCTACGAAAAGTATGTTGGTCTTTATCAGCTGTTGCCAGAACTGCAGGTAAACCTCTGGATTGAAGACAATCAGCTGGTGGGTCAGGCCACAGGACAGGATGCGTTTGTGCTTTATCCCAGCTCAGAAACCGAGTTTTTTGCCAAAATTGTGGATATTACCGTGGCATTTTCTCTTGGGGAGGATGGCACCGTTGAGGGGTTTACCTTAACTCAACTGGGTCAGGATCTATTTGCACCCAAACTAGATCGATAGCTGTCTAATATTGATTAAATTGGTTTTGGGTATTATTGCCTGGGGATGATTTTATCGGCGAGATGCTTGTCCCATGGTCTATCTAATCGAGCGGTTCATCCTCTAACTAAATCAGCTAAATCAGCAACGGCGGTTTTTGAGCGACCTGTAAGGGTTTGTGTCGTAGCTCACTTGACATTTCAACTTAAATTGAAATAATTGTCATAGCACTCCGAGAGGTCACCGGGCTATGGCAAGGATTGCAATTAACGGGTTTGGTAGAATCGGGCGCCTCGTTCTACGGGCGGCTTGGCCGCATCTGAACGTTACTCACATCAATGAAATTGCCGGTGGGGCTACGGCGGCGGCCCATCTACTTAAGTTTGATTCTGTCCATGGTCGCTGGGGTCCAGATGTTGACGCCGTTGGTGACGATCGTATCTTGATTGATGGTAAACCCGTGAGCGTGAGCGCCCATGCTACCCCGGACCAGGTGCCCTGGGATGAGCTAGGGGTGGATATGGTGCTCGAATGCTCAGGTCAGTTTCGTACGCCTGAGCTGTTGGCCCCTTATTTTAAGCATGGTGTTCAAAAGGTAATTGTTGCTGCCCCGGTCAAACAGGGGGCGCTTAATGTCGTTTACGGCATTAACGACCATCTTTACAACCCTGCCGAACACCATCTGCTGACGGCGGCGTCTTGTACCACCAACTGCCTCGCTCCGGTGGTTAAAGTCATCCAGGAAGGATTGGGGATTGAGCACGGGGTGATTACAACTATCCACGACCAGACCAATACCCAAACCATTGTCGATAAACCCCACAAGGATCTGCGCCGGGCTCGGGCCACTGGGCTGTCGCTAATTCCTACCACCACTGGGTCAGCGACGGCTATCACTATGATTTACCCCGAGCTAACAGGCAAGCTCAACGGGCTTGCGGTCCGGGTGCCGCTATTAAATGCATCGCTCACCGACTGTGTATTTGAGGTGTCTCGACCCACCACCGTAGAGGAGGTTAATCGATTGTTTAAGACCGCCGCTGAGGGTGAGCTGGCAGGAATTCTGGGCTATGAGGAACGGCCCCTGGTGTCGGTTGATTATAAGGACGATCCTCGGTCGTCGGTTATTGATGCCCTATCCACCATGGTGGTGGATGGCACTCAGGTAAAGGTATTGGCCTGGTACGACAACGAATGGGGATATTCCTGTCGCATGGCGGAGCTGGCTCGGAAGGTGGCTGGCTATTTGTAATAGGTACCAATTTTTAATAGGTACCTATTCTTTAAATTTCGTTCACGCAAAATTTTGGCAGAACCGACATCAGGAGGCTTTCTATGACTGGCGACTATACTCAGGCTCCGCCCCAGGCGGGGGGCGAATTAAATATATTTGAACGCTATCTCACCCTGTGGGTAGCGGTTTGCATTGTGGCTGGAATTCTGTTGGGACGTACGTTTCCGGCTATTGCAGAGACCTTGGATGCCATGAGCGTCTATCAGGTGTCGGTCCCCATTGCGATCTGTCTTTTCTTTATGATGTATCCCATCATGGTGAAAATTGACTTTTCCCAGGCTAAACGGGCGGCTAGAACGCCAAAGCCGGTGATTTTGACCCTGGTGGTCAACTGGCTGATTAAGCCCTTTACCATGGTGGTCCTGGCCCAGTTTTTTTTAGGGTGGCTGTTTCAGCCGCTGATTACAGGTACGGAGCTTATTCGTGGCAGTGAGGTCACCCTGGCGAATTCCTACATTGCTGGGGCAATTTTACTGGGGATTGCTCCCTGTACTGCCATGGTGCTGATGTGGGGCTATTTGTCCTATAGCAACCAGGGGCACACCTTGGTGATGGTGGCGGTGAATTCGTTAGCCATGCTGTTTCTGTATGCGCCGCTGGGGGGCTGGTTGCTATCCGCCAATGATTTGATTGTTCCTTGGGAAACCATTGTGCTCTCGGTGCTGATCTATGTGGGGCTACCGCTGTTGGCTGGGGCTGTTTCCCGTAGCTGGATTTTGAGAACTAAGGGCAAGGCCTGGTTTGAGGGGGTGTTTTTAAAGTACCTGGGACCAGTGGCGATCATTGCTATGTTGGTTACCCTGGTGCTGCTGTTTGCCTTTAAGGGTGAGCTGATCGTTCGCAATCCGCTGCATATTGTACTGATTGCGGTGCCGTTGTTTTTGCAGACGAATTTTATCTTTTTGATTACCTATGTGGCGGCCCAAAAGATGGGCATGGTTTATGAAGATGCGGCTCCGGCGGCGTTGATTGGGGCGAGTAATCATTTTGAGGTTGCGATCGCAACCTCAGTCATGCTCTTTGGCCTCAACTCCGGTGCCGCCCTTGCCACCGTCGTCGGTGTGCTGATTGAAGTTCCCGTTATGCTAATGCTGGTGGCCGTCTGCAAACGCACCGCGTTCTGGTTCTCACGCGACCCGCAAAAAGCCACCCTCCGCGACCCCCGCTGTATTCGTCCCCTGTCATAGCCGCCCAATACCGATCACCACACCTATCAGCCATGCCAGAACTGCCAGCGCCCTTATCTGCCATCAGTCCTTGGTGGATCGTGCCGGACCGTCTGGCCGGGCTACGCAAACCCACTGAACCTGAGCTAACCGTCCTATCAAAGCAGCATGGCATTCACGCCCTTGTCTCCTTACTCAGCGACAGCTCTAACTTAGACCTGTATCAAACAAACGCCATACCCCACATTTGGGTCCCCATCCAGGGTGGTACCGCTCCTAGCCTGGACCAGCTCACCCAAATTAAAACCTTTGTAGACAGCCAGCATGCCCTGGGCCAAGGGGTTGCCATTCACTGCTCCAGCGGACGGCGACGCACCGGTACGGTTCTAGCGGCATTGTTGATCCAGCAGGGAGACAGTTACCCTAACGCGCTCAACACTATTTTGAAGGCTAATCCAGCGGTTGAGCTTAGGGACCCACAGCTCAAATTTCTGCAATGCCTAGCCAACGGCGCTCCCCATAAAGAGACATTGGGTTGAATCTCGCCTTAAGCGTTATTCAAAGCCAGCTCAACCAGGTCCGGCACCTGGTTAATCTGTTGCTCATTCACCATTAAATTGGTGACGGCCCTAATGGTATTTGGCCCCACCGGTAACACATACACGCCCTTGAGCTTCAGCCGCTCCGCCAGTACCTGAGCCGGCAACACTTTGGTTTGAAACAAAACAATATTTGTTTCCACCGTTTGAGGATCAATCTCAATACCCGCTATGGACTGCAGCCCCTGGGCCAGGGTTTGGGCATTGAAGTGATCTTCTCTTAAATGGGCCCGGTGGTGCTTGAGACCATAGATGGCACCCGCCGCCATCATGCCCGCCTGGCGCATCCCACCACCCAACATTTTACGAAACCGCCGCGCCCGCTCGATAAATGCCTTAGACCCGGCCAGGGCAGACCCCACTGGTGCCCCCAACCCCTTCGAAAAACAAACGCTGACCGAGTCAAACGCTTCCACATAGTCCACCTCAGAAATATTCTGGGCGATGCAGGCATTCCAAAGCCTGGCCCCGTCGAGGTGAAGCTTGAGACCATGCTGCTGACAAACTTTAGAAATAGCCCTGATCTCCGAGAGCGGATAAATTCTGCCACCGCCACGGTTATGGGTATTCTCCAGACAGACCAGTTTAGTCCTAGGAAAGTGAACATCGGTTGGGCGTAGCACCTGCTCTAGGTCCCTGGCGGTAAAAACACCACGGTCCCCTTTGACCAGACGGCACATGACCCCCGAGAGAGCTGCCGGACCGCCCCCTTCGTAGTAGTAGATATGGGCCTGGGACTCCAAAATGACTTCGTCACCGGGCTCGGTGTGGGTACGCAGTGCAATCTGGTTGGTCATGGTGCCAGAGGGCATAAACACCGCCGCTTCTTTGCCCAACAAACCAGCAACATACCGTTCTAGCTGGTTTACGGTAGGGTCATCCCCTAGCACATCGTCCCCCACCTCAGCGGTGGCAATGGCATCCCTCATGCCCTGGGTTGGTTGCGTAATCGTGTCGCTTCTTAGATCGATGGGCATTGGTTTAATCGTGTAGACCGTCTACAACCGGCAAGCCTCGTCTGGTTGGCAGCGCTGGTTGCGTTGGGCAATAATAGTGGCCAGATCCGGACGACCAGTCAGCTTTAAGCGCCAGTCGGCCCAAATGTCGTATAGCTTATCGACTATGGCACCAAGTACGGGCCACTGAGTAGGGGCATACATCCAACCGATGCCCAATATGCCATAGACTCGACGAAACACCTCAACATTTTGCACCACAGTGCCATCGGGTAGGACAGCGTGGATGCGGGCCATGGCCGTTTCAAACGAAACATTACCATTGGCAGCGGGGTCATAATTGTCAGCGGCAATGTCTGTAAACGCCACCAGACCGCGACCGCTGTCTTTCTTTTGCAAAAAGTTGACCTCACGCAGACACAGGGGACAGTCCCCGTCGTAGAGCAGATTAATTTTCCAGTCGGTCATGAATGTGAGGAGACCATTGCTACTTTCTTACCGTATTTTAAGGCGTATTTTTAATTTTTGCTGGCCGTGTTCACAGGGTCCCCTGACTCAGCTTTAGCCAGCCGCGACTGCTTTAGGGGGATGAATCGAGCGGTTAGACATGCTAAGTGGCAACATCTTTCAGCTGAAAATCATCCCGAGGATCGGCAACACCCCGTTTTGCAGGTGGGCTGACCGTGTTATGGGTGCTCAAGAGATGTTCGTTAATTGTTCGTAGCAGGTGTTTACGGTTAAAAGGTTTATGGATACAGGCGTTGCAACCCACAGCAAAAATCTCTTCTAGCTGCTCATTAAAGGTACTGGCCGTCAGGGCAATGATGGGCAGGTGAGGATCATGCTGCTTGATATAGGCGGTGGCATCATAGCCATTCATGACCGGCATTTGAATATCCATCAGGATCAGCGATGGTCGAGATCGCCGCCATTGCTCAATTGCCTGCTTACCGTTTTCAGCTTCACAGATTTCAAACCCAGCATTACCCAAAATATTTTTGAGTAACAAACGATTGGTGGGGGCATCTTCAACCACTAAAATCTCGTAGCGTTGCTTGGGTAGAGCAGGATTTTTGGCTTCACCCGACACTGGCACATTGAGCTGAGGAGATGTTTCAATCATTGTCATGGGGAGCTGAATGTAAAAGGTAGTGCCCTGGTTAAGCTGGCTATGGCATCGGATACTACCCCCCATAAGCTTAATCAGACCCTGACAAATAGCCAACCCCAACCCCACCCCCTGCTCGCTGGCATCGTGAACGGTGGATAGGGTGTAGGACTGATAAAACGGATTAAAAATTCTTCGCTGTTCAGCCGGGCTAATGCCAGACCCGGTGTCCGAGATTTCTAGACCTAGCTGCACTGTGTCGTTGTGGGAAATAGCATAGGCTTTAAGCACCACCTGTCCTGCCTGGGTGTACTTGATCGCATTGTCCAGCATGTTAAGGACAATCTGCCGCAGTTTGCTGGCATCAATATAGGCGTAGGGAGGAATTGGGTGAACCTTCAGGGCGGGATCGCTACTGGTGCCACCACAGTCCACCTTGAGGTCTAGTCCCTGGTCCTTGGCCTTGAGTTGCAACATGCAGCCAATCTGGTAGAGCAGCGTTTTAATATCTACGGTGCTGGGTTGCAAACTCGTATGGCCATTCTCTAGCTTGGTCAGCTCCAAAATATTGTTGATTAAGTCCAGCAGGTGAGAGCCACTGGCATCAATAATATCTAAGGCATGGCTGTGGTCCGACGACAGACTGGAGTCTTCAGACATTAGCTGGGTAAAGCCTAAAATGGCATTGAGGGGCGTCCGCAGCTCATGGCTAATTTTGGCGAGAAACGTACTCTTGGCTTGGTTCGCAATCTCTGCCGTATCCTTGGCCTTTTGCAATTCAACGGTGCGTTGTTGAATGCGTCGTTCTAGATCGTCATAGGCGTTAGATAAGGCTTGTTCTGCTTGATGTCGCTTGAGTTCGGCAGCGGAGCGAGAGGCAAATACCTGTAAAAAGGATTTAGCCATTTCCAGATCTTCCAAGGGGCCATCATGGAGGATGCATAGGGTGCCCAGTACTTTTTCTGGGCCATCCAATAGGGGCACCCCCAGATAGGTGGTAAACCCCTGGTGGGCCATGGGATGGTCTGATGGCAGTTCCAGCTCTGGACAATATTGAATGGTGCCGGTTTTGATGGCTTTACCACAGGGGGTGTAGGTCGCTGTGAGCGTAGAGCTGTCTTGAAACTGATCCTGGTGCCACACGGCTAGGGTACGCAGATCTAGTGAATCGGGGTTGAGCCGTTCGGATAGGATGACGGTGCGTACATTGAGGATCATCGCCAGGCTGACGACCAATGAGGAAAAGTAGTCTTCTCCGGTGGCTAAAGATGTGCAGCTAACCAGACCATAAAAAGCTGTTTGGGTATCGCGACGGCGATAAATTTCAGTTTTAAGACGCTGGGTGACAGCAGCGAGTTCTGAGGGGGTTTTGAGGGCTAGAAATTTAGGCAGCAGGTTGATCAGTTCAAATGCTGTGCAAACTGACATCACTGCGGTTAGGGCGCGTACTATGGTAGCTGCCCGATAGGTGGGATGCCATACCATTGCCACATCTAGCAAATAACCAGTGCCGCAGAGGGTCATCAGTATCCCCAGTAGCCAAAAGGCTCGGAGGGACACCAGGTCGGGATAGCGCTTGCGGACGCAATACAAGAACGTCAGGGGCCCCACAAAATAAGCTAGGGCAATCACCACGCTGCTGCCGCCATAGAAACTGCTCCATGGCAGTTGCCACAGATAGCAGTGCGGTTGGGGCAGATATGCGTTGAGAGAGAGAATAGCGTGCAGAAGATTACCCATTGCCCCTAGATTGTTCTACTGCATCAGCGATGATTGTTACCCTGCCCCAGACGGCGAGTCTTAGTTAGTCACTTGTTGAGATTAACATTTTGGTCTAAACCGGTTGCCGCCCGTATCCATTATTTACTCACTACTCGCCCTTGCCAGCCTATCCGAACGTTATGGCAGGATACTCATCTAATCTCTATCAAAGGACGTATTGTCTTACTCCAGTTGTTCCCCAGCAATGGATCGATCCAGTAGTTCGATTGGGTGCATTAGGGGCACTGTCTGGCCCTGCTGAGCTAAATGTTTCTGAATCTGTAGCGCACAGCCCGGATTCGACGACGCAATCAAGCTGGCTCCGGTATTCACCAAATTTGTGGCCTTCATCTGCCCCAGTTCGTTAGCGACGTCAGGCTGCAGCATGTTGTAGACACCGGCACTACCGCAGCAGAGGGCGGCATCCATGGGTTCGGTTAAGGTAACCCCAGGAATTTGTTGGAGCAGCTGACGCGGTGGCTGGGTAATGCCCTGGCCGTGCCGTAGGTGACAGGCGTCTTGGTATACCAGCTTGAGTGGCTGATCGCTCAGGGCAGAGAGTTTGGCACTCAGACCCACCTCAGCCAAAAATTCCTGGACGTCGCGCACCTTGTTGCTAAAGGCGATGCCCCGTTCGCGGTAGTCAGGGTCGTCCTTGAGGATATGGCCGTAGTCCTTGAGGGTGTGACCGCAGCCAGCGGCATTGATGATGATGTAGTCCACCTCGGTATCGGCAAAGCTATCGATCATTTGACGGGCCAGAGCCTGTGCCTGGTCGGTTTCCCCCTGGTGAGAGGGCAGGGCGGAGCAGCATCCCTGGCTCTTGGGGATAACCACCTCGCAACCGTTGGCGCTTAGAACCCTGGCTGTGGCCTCGTTTACATTTGAGAAAAACACCCGCTGTACACAGCCGAGAATCATACCGACTCGATAGCGTTTTGGTTCTTGAGCCGGTACGGTTTCCGGCAGATTGTCTTGGAAGCACTGGGGAGTGACCGTCGGCAGGATGGATTCCATGGCGGCCAGCTGTGGCGACCAGCGATCGAGCAGACCCGTGCTGCGCACTAGCTTAGAAACCCCCAGCCACTGGTATAGGGCTAGGGGGCTAAGCAGCAGACGAATGCGATCGGGATAGGGAAATAGGGAAAAGATCAGCCCTCGTAGGGCTCGGGCTGGAAGCGACCGCGGGTGATTGCGGTTGACTTGCGATCGCACCGAATCAATTAGCCGGTCATATTGCACCCCGGACGGACAGGCCGTGGTGCAGGCCAAACAGCCCAAGCAAGAATCAAAGTGGCTCACCGCCGCCTCAGTCAGGTCAGCCTCCCCCTTATTGATGGCATCCATTAAATAAATGCGACCCCGAGGCGAGTCAGTTTCTTTCCCAATGACTCGATAGCTAGGGCATGTGGTCAGGCAAAAACCACAGTGTACGCAAGCATCGATTAGTGACTGCTCAGGGGGCTCGTGGCGATCAAAGCCATCGGTGTTGGAGTCTAGCCCCGTATCAAGCTTGAGGGGACTCGCCGTGGAAGGTTCCGAAGTCTGCATTCAGCAAAGAAGAGGTAGTCGGCAATACTACCCTTAGCTTATCGCTTTCGTTCTTTGGTTACGGCTCAAAGCGCGGGTTACAGAATTGAATAAGCCAATGGAATGGATAAGCTGTGGACAAGCGAGCACTCCTTTGTTCGGATCTGCGACTGGCGATGATGCCAACGGGTTGCTATCAGAGTGATGTGTTAGTCTGCCTTAGTAGGTATACAATCCTTAATTTTTAGTTTTTTCAGGTACTTTCTTTGGTTACTACAGCAGCTTTGCCCAGTCCCCGGCTACGCTGGCCGGTGGTTACATCAACCGTCATTCTCCACTTGCTGGCCCTCCTTGCACTGCTGCCAAGCAACTTTAGCTGGGCCGCCATTGGGGTGACCGTTTTTTTACACGCTATTACCCAAGGACTCGGTATTTCCCTCGGGTTCCATCGGTTAGCCAGCCACCGCAGTCTGCGGGTGCCTCTGTGGTTAGAGCACTGCTTCATTTTTCTCGGCACCCTCGCCTTTCAAGGTGGTGTCTATGGCTGGGTGGGCTACCACCGTCTGCACCACATGCACACCGACAAAGAGCTAGACCCCCACAGTGCAACCAAAGGATTTTGGTGGAGCCACATTAGCTGGTTGATGCACACGGTGCCCACCCATTCCCTGCTTCCCCGCATGACCCAAGACATTCGGGACGATAAGTTTTATCAGTTTTGCCACAACCAGTACATTAGCCTGCAGGTGGCCCTAGGGGTGGTGCTGTTCCTATTGGGCGGCATGCCATTTTTAGTCTGGGGTGTATTTGTGCGGTTGCTAGTTAGCTTCCACGGTACTTGCTTTGTCAATAGCGCCTGCCATCAGTTTGGCTATCGCCCCACCGATACCGATGACATGTCCACCAACTGCTGGTGGGTGGCTGTACTTACCTACGGTGAAGGCTGGCATAACAATCACCACGCCTGTCAGTCCTCGGCCTGTTTCCAAAAAAACTGGTGGGAGATTGATCTGGTTTGGGGGGTAATTCGGCTGCTGCGGGCCGTAGGACTAGCGGAAAAAGTAAAAACTGCCACTTGATCGGCCAGGGGGGCCATTGGGGGAAGTCTAAGGGCTATTGAGGGTCGGTTAGCCCCTCGGGCTGACATCGGCTAGCTGAGGGTTGTCCATTGCCCCCTCAATCACAAGATGGTTCTGTCATCTCCTAGGTTCAACCCCTATCAGCTCTTCGATAAACCGCCTTGAGGGCAGCTGGGCTTTGCAGGTTCAGACCTCCGCCCCGTTGCCGTGGTTGTTTATCGGAGAGTTTTAAGCGTTGTATGGTTCCCATTCGGATTACGGTTTTCGAATATGAGCGTGGGCTGAAATATATTAAGGGCCGGTTTAAACAGGTGCTGGGTCCGGGGCAATACTGGCTGTGGACGTTTGGTAATACCACCATTCGTAAGGTGGATATGCGATCGCAATACCTGAACGTACCAGGGCAAGCTGTCCTCACCGCCGATGGCGTAGGTATAAAAATAAGCCTGATGGCGGTTTACACCATTAGTGATCCAGCCCTGGCCATCAACCAAGTTTCCGACTATCGTCAGGGGCTCTATATGACCGTGCAAACGAGTCTGCGCCAGATTATTAGCACGGTAACCATGGATGATTTGCTCGGCAACAGCCAGATCAATCAGCAGCTACTAGAGGCATCAACCCGTGAGGCCGCCCTCTTAGGCCTACAGCTAACTAACCTCAGCATCAAAGATCTGATGCTGCCAGGGGAGCTCAAAAAACTCTACGCCCAGATTGTCCAAGCTCGCCAGGAAGGGGTGGCCCAGCTAGAGCGAGCCCGAGGAGAAACAGCCGCCCTCAGAAGCCTGGCCAACGCAGCCAGACTGACCAACAAAAATCCGGCCCTGCTGCAGCTAAGACTTTTACAAGCCATCGAACAATCCACCGGCAATACATTTAACCTAGACATCTCGACTGACACCCCGATGAGTCCTGACGAGACTGTTGACTGAGCTTAGCCCCCAAAACGCCTCCAAAACGGTCAGCCTTGAGTGGAGTTTTTCTAAGGGGTACCCACAGGGCCAGAACAATACGATAGGGTGAATGTGGCTGTCCAAAATCAGGGGACATCTCCGTGAAACCTCAAGCTTTATCAGCAGTTTCCCCGCTGGTTGCTCGCAAGCCACCGGAGCGTGTTGGAGACTACGCCCACCAAGCAATCAAAACCTATACCCGCCATATTCTCAAACAGGAGAAGGGGGTACTCGCCCATCAAGATCCGGAATTTTTGCACCAGATGCGCATTGGGTTACGTCGTCTGCGGACGACCCAAACTGCCCTGGCACCCGCCATTGTCCTACCTAAGCAAGTCAATGAGCGCGCCCTAAAGCGATTGGGTAAAGTCCTGGGACGTGTGCGCGACCTCGATGTGTTGCAAAGCTGGCTCGCTAAATTTGTAGACCAAGTTAAGCTCAAAAAATCTGAACGAAAGGTGCTACGCAGGTTAGAGAAAACCTTGAACAAACAGCGGAAAAAGTACCTTATCCGCATGGATAACTATCTGCATAGCCAGGGTTACAAGCGTCTAGTCAAATCTATCAAACGCTGGTTAAAGCAACCCCAATATAAATCATTGGCCTGTCTGCCCCTGAGTGTAGCCCTACCCGACCTGCAGCTCCCCATGATCGGACAGTTATTAATGCACCCCGGCTGGCTGGTGGTCGATGATACCAACATGACAGACCTTGATCAGGTTCACGACTTACGCAAATACATCAAAGGTGTGCGCTACCAAATGGGCCTATTTAGAGAGTTTTATGGAGAGGGTTATAAAACCCAGATAAACAACTTCAAACAGCTGCAGGATTTATTGGGAGAACTACAGGATGAAGTGGTTTTACAGACATTCTTAGTCAAAACTTTGGGAGCAACTTGGGCAAAAAAAATACCCAGTCTAGACCGATATCTACAAACCCAGCACCAGCAGCTATGGCAACAGTGGCTAATACTGCGCCAGCCTTATTTTGCCCTCAATCGACGTAATGCCCTGTATCAGCTATTTCTACAGTGAGTCTTAATTGAGTGCAGCTACGATACCCTCACACAATCTTCAACTTTGTGGGCTATCACTGGGTAAACAGCATAGTTTGGAGGGACCATGAGCTACTGCCTTTGTTGCAACAGTTCTCTACTGCGCCATATTCGCCACGGTGAAGTTTATTTATATTGCCCCGACTGTCGTCAAGCAATGCCAGAGGCAGGTAGTCGCGTGGTGAACCAGGCATACGCAGTTTTGAAGGCAGCCAGGGGCGGAGCTTTGGTTTTGTTAGATAAATAGGCTAGTTTGGGCGATTAATGAACCGGCTGATTAATCGCAATACCAAGCTATCAGACCAAATCCGAATTCATTAAACCCGATTAACAATAGACAATCCCGTAAGCACACTCTCTTGTGGATGCCCTTGAATATCGGGCACTCTCAGCCAGGTTTCATATCAGACCATTTCATATCAAACCAAGCTGTCAGGGCTTTCTCCAGGTAAAAGAGAAAGCCTGACAGCTTGGCTGTTTAAGACTGGCTATTTAAGGGGGCTACCCCCTCAAATGACTGTTTGACACAACCCTCAACGGCTTAGTGGGGTTAATGTGCGCCCCAGCTAACCCATCGATGGGCCTCATCAGCCGAGCCATTCATAACCGGAGCCCTCAGATGACCAAGATTAGCCCCATCATGGTCAGTATCATCTAAGCCAGTTTTATCCAAACAAGCCGCGGTCAAATTAGCATTACAGAAATTTGCACCACTAACAATTGCCGCGGTCAAATTAGCGCCTCTCAAATCGGCTCCCTCTAAGTTAGCCATTCTTAAATCAGCTTGGGTAAGGTCAGCACCCACCAAACTAGCGCCTGAAAGATCAGCCCCAATAAAATTGGCACCCATGAGCTTAGTGCCACTGAGGTCGGCCTGGGTAAGGTCAGCATCGGTGAGATTAGAGCTGATTAAATCACTACGGCTAAAGTCCGCGCCGCTGACGTCCGCATTGCTCAAATCGCAATGGCTGAAGTCTACACCACTGAGGTGCGCCTGCCTGAGATTAACACTGTGCAAGCTAATGCCAGAAAAATCTCGGTAGCCTTGGTTGTACTCGTGGCGTAGTTGTTGAATATTAACCATGGTGTCTCCTCGGGTGACTTAATGTGTCAGGGTCAGGGACACAGGAGTCCCATAACCTAAAAGAAACAGGTTGGCGTTATTGGCGGCATACTGATTACAGAGAATAAATGGGTCCCATAACATCTGTCATAGAGGATCAGCAACAGCTAAAGTTGTTACTCGCCGTTCGTCAATACTGTCTCTGACGATAGTTCTATGTTGGCCTATTTTTTTGAAACTGACACAGAGTGTTAATGGAACGCAATGGGGTACCGACTACCCATGAAGGCATTCAGCTATTAGGTCACTTGTATTTCTACAATTTTAGTAGCTGAAACCTCTGATTTGGGTAAGACTAAACGGAGGATGCCATTGTTATACTCGGCTGAGACAGCGTCTTTGAGAATATGGCTCGACAGAGGGACAACCCGCTCAAATTTGCCATATTGAAACTCAGATCGAGTCATGTTCTTCTTCTCTGTCTTAGATTCAGATTTGCGCTCACCTTTAACGACAACGGCTGCATCAGTCACCTCAATACTCAGATCATTAGCCGTCATGCCTGGCACTTCAAACTTTAGATGGATTTCAGTATCGGTTTCATCCATCTCAGCTGACGGGATAAAGGTAAAACTTTCTGGATCGCCTTGAAGGCCTGGGGTGAATTGGGTAAACAACTTATCTAATTCTTTTCTCAGGACTTCCATTTCACTAAACGGTTCCCAATGTTCAATTTGTCGAAAGGGTTGCCAGCGTGTAAGCGTCATTACCAAAGCCTCCAAAACACAATTTGTTATATGGCCAAATCTATAGAGCAAAGCGCCTACAAGACACTTAAGAGACAAAAATCATCAGGCTTCACCAGACGTTGTGTAGAGCAGCTGTCTAGTACTGATTTTTGGATCTGATCAGTGCCTTTTCCGTTCGCTATATACTCTTATGATTAGCCTTTCCTTTAGCATAAAACAAAAATCTGAGGAAATTGTGGGGAGATCAGGGGGATGCATATCATCTTGCTCGGATCTTCTCCATGAACCTTTTGTTAGGGCATTACGATTAGGTAACGGACTACTTTCCTCATAACATCCCCAAACTTTTCTTTTACTCTATGAAGTGTTAGATAGTGAAAAGCTGAGGAGGGCTAAGGGATGGCCACCTGGAAAACTAGCTTGACGAAATTCTGGATAGCTTTACTACGTTATCTAAATCAGCCACTGTTTGATAAAACTAGACCGACGGTTTTAGATCCATGGAAGTTTGATCGCTACAACAAAATTCAGTTTTTAGAAAACTGCTGGGAATTGAAGTATTCCTCTCAGGAAAAACATAGCTAAGGGAGCTTAATTATGGGTACCGTACAGAGACTCTTTAATGGGGTTGGCAAGTCTATCCAGCAAGCCACCAGCTCATGGTTAGAGTCAGCTAAACGTCTGTTTACCCCAACTGACGATGACTATCCTAAAACAGGGGTACAACCGTTTGACGGAGATATTTCAGAGACAGGCAAACAATAAGTTCTAGGATAGCGGCTTTAGCAATTACGTTGAGTGGCCGACTGAATCTATATTTTCTGATTCTCTATCCAAACGAACTATGGCCATTGAGCTGTTCTGATGTTGGAGGATATACAATGTTCACTAAAATTTTGGTTGCCCTGGATCATGGTGACACCTGCAACTCGCTTTTTCAACAAGCTCTAAAACTGGCTCAATCTACAGGGGCAGACCTGTTATTACTCAGTGTTTTAACGCCAGATGGTGGGGGGAATTTACCCCTCCCTGATAATTCTGGGCTAGTATCCTTTAACCTGGGTATGCAAGAAAGTCTCTGGGATGTGTATATCAAAAGCCATCGCGACTATGAAATGGCGGCGATAGAAAGGCTCCGTAATTTTGTTGAGCAAGCAACGGCCTTAGGGGTGCGTAGTGAGTTTAAGCAACTCAATGGCGATATTGGACGCGCAATCTGTGGGCAGGCAAAAACCTGGTCAGCCGATTTGGTGATGGTAGGTAGCCATGGCCGTAGGGGATTGGGGGAAATGCTGCTGGGAAGTGTTAGCAACTATGTGATGCACCATGCCCCCTGTTCTGTCTTGGTGATGCAGGGTGCGGTGACAGCTGCAGTCCCTGTAAAGATGGCTGAGGAGACAACCGTGGAGTAACCCTAGAGTAACGTGGAGGCAGGAGCTATGACACACACTACCCATCGGTTTTCCTCTGACCCCACCCTCGCTTTCGTGGTGATTGGATATGGCAACCCCCATCGGGGAGATGACGCCATTGGTCAGAAAGTCGTTGCCAAACTACAGGCATTAAATCCTCCTAACCTAGAAGCTTGTTCGGTCACCTACCTGACACCAGAACTCTCCAGTAAGCTGGCTCGGGCAAATGTCGCTATCTTTGTCGATGCCTTTAAGTTAAAGCATACGGATACGGTACAGGTAAAACCCTTGAATGCTTCTGGTACTGAGACAACTGGGTCGGTGTTGCCCGCTTTTGGCCATTCTTGCAATCCCTGTTCACTGTTAGCACTCACACAGTCTGTTTCTGGGCATTTTCCTAAAGCCTGGTGGGTTGAAGTCCCAGCCCAAGATTTTACCGTTGGCCATCCTCTTTCAACGTTGGCTGAACGAGGAATTGACCAGGCTTTAAAGGTAATTGCAGACTTAGTTGACCTGGGGACCCGTTGACCTGGGGACCCACACAAAACCTGAGACTATGTTAGCGGTCGCTTTAGGCTTGACCCCAATGTTATTGGGGATGCCTCATACAATCCTCATATCTGTTAACTAACGTTAGGGTGAAGCAAATCTCCTATGAGGTTGGTCCTATGCTGCCATCTACCCAAACACGACCTGATACATTTTCCCAAACGGCAACGACGCTTGAGTATGATTTTTTAGTAATAGGCTACGGTAACAAACTGTGTGGCGATGATTCTGTTGGCCCTTGGGTCGCGATGGTTGTTGCTGATTGGAATTTACCCGCCGTCAGGTCCTTGGCGGTTAATCAACTCACCCCTAACCTGACGGATGAGTTGGCTAAAACTAACTATGTCATGTTTGTGGATGCCTGTGGTCGAAAGACGATTCAAACTGTGCAGATCGACCCGCTTGTTGTTTGTGATCAGCAGCCAGCTTCAATGGCATTTGCTGCCCACAGCTATGATCCGCTGGCCTTACTTAATCTCACCCAGCGGCTCTACAAACGTCATCCTCAGGCCTGGCTGTTACAAATTCCGGTTGAGTCCTGTGATTTGGGTAATAAACTCTCATCTAAGGCCCATCAGGGATGTGATCGTGCCTTGCGGGCAATTGAACGGTTCTTAGTGACCTATCGCCAACCTCAGCTACATGGGGTCAGCTATATGGGGCCTTAGGGCGTTGTTGATCTTCAGGATGAATATATCTGCAAGTGCTGTCCTATGGCCGATCTAACGGATTGGTTCATCCTCTAAATTGGCAGCGACAAACTTAGTGTGATGCAAAGATTGATGCAAACCATCGTTAATAATAATCTCCAATGTTATGACACATACCTACCTGAATCGAAATCTCTTGATATGGAAGCCCTTCAAGTGGTGGTTGCTGGGTTTAATGGCTGTGCTATGGACGCTATGGGTCACAAGGGATCCAAGTTTAATTCAGCCTGTTTATTTGCTTTAGGGTCTTGACTGTTTGGTTAATAAGTCTGGCGTTGCTGATCCTCGGGATGATTTTATCTGTAAGGTGCTGCCCTACGGCATATTTAACCGATCGGTTCATCATCTAAATCAGCACCGGCGAAGTCTCTGTTCATAATCACCTTGGTCAGGATGCTTTACAGCGTACTCAGATTGTTGCTTTACCCTAGAAGCATGGGTGAGTGTGTCTGTTTATAATGCCGTGGGGAAAGATTATGAAAACTCAATTTCTAGATCGCACTGAGGCAGGACAACGGCTTGCGCTGCAGTTGAAAATCTATGCTAACCGGGCCAATGTTGTGGTGATGGCCTTGCCCCGTGGGGGTGTTCCTGTTGCCTATGAGATTGCCCAAGCCTTAAATTTGCCGTTGGATATTTGTCTTGTTAGAAAAATTGGGGAGCCTGGCCATAAAGAAACGGCTATGGGTGCTATTGCGGCAGACAATGTAAAGCTACTCAATCTCTCTGCTAAGCGCTATTTAAAGATTACTAACGAAATGCTTGAGGAGATTGTTGCCCAGGAACAACAGGAGCTGTGGCGGCGAGAGCGTGTTTATCGCCGCCACTGTCCGCCGATGGATATATCTGATCGAATTGTGATTTTGGTGGATGATGGATTAGCGACTGGGGCCACCATGGGAGCGGCGATCATGTGGCTGAACTATCAGGTGCGATCGCAAAAGCAACTCATCATCGCTGTGCCCGTTGCCTCTATGGCCGCTTACAAACAGCTAAAGAAACATGTTGATCGGCTGGTGTGTCTTTTTATTCCCAAGCATCTGTATGCCATTGGTCTGTGGTACGACAATTTTGCACAGGTCAGTGATGAGCAGGTGTGTAGTCTTCTCAGCCGCTCCAGGGTTCCTGCAATCTAAAGCTTCCATGGGTCTAAGTTATGGGTCCAGGCGGACTGACTGCGGAGCCCCCTAATCGTCTAACAGCAATGGCAAAAACAGGTTCAGTAAATTACTCCCATCTGGACCAACACCGTCGGGGTCGGCAATAGCTACGGTTTGTTCAATCACGCTGGTGTCGGTGGGTCCCTCCCACACAGGGCTGCAGCGACCCAGACCGCCCTGCTGCAACAGATCGGCCACCGCATCAAAGGCAGATTCAGCCTGGAATAGGCGAATCCAGAGGGCGGAGGCGGTAGCAGGGGAGCTGGGGACAGTCACCCCCAGTTTGGCCGCCATGAGAGTTTGTCTAAACTGGGCGATCAGGTTGGAATAGCCGTTGACCATGGCCCGGTCGAGACTAACCACATCGACGCCACCGTCAAAGGTCATGCCCCGACGGCGAAAATGGCTGGTGCCCACTGAGCACCACACATCATCCACAATCACGGTGGTGGAGCGAATCACAGCGGAGCGTCCTGGGAAGCCAATGGGATGAAAGGCGGCGACGCGGTTGCGATCCTGAGCCGTGAGCTGTTCAATGGCCTCTTTGCGATGCTTGAGGGCGGCCCGCACCCAGTTGGATTTCTCTGCGGCAAAGTCGGGCTCGCGGGGGACACAGATAACAACTTTGAGCCGAGGGTTGTCGGCCATGCGCTGGCGGATCACCTCGACTAAGTCAATCTCATGGACCTCTGGAGCCCCATTAGGATAGGCGGTGCGGGCAAAGGTGGGACTTTCGATGTAGATAAACTCCCTGGCCTGACCCAGGGCTCGGCGCATGGCCCATAGGGCATCTCGCTGGCCAAACTTTGCTGTCACCCGTTCTCGCTGGATGCGGGGGCGCAGTTCTTCTTCGTTGGCGACGGT
>ERZ1740059.450-NODE-450-length-21737-cov-8.428235_pt1 | contig 21737 bp, 18 predicted proteins | sample MGYA00581744_ERZ1740059 | MGnify/ENA primary metagenome ERZ1740059 (study PRJEB43018, sample SAMN04849738) | marine metagenome | isolation source: floating plastic debris | place: Pacific Ocean | collected 2008-08-28 | study: EMG produced TPA metagenomics assembly... | reverse complement strand
CCTAGCTAGCGTAGGAAGCATCAGGCATGGAAACCTCTTCTTCCCCTTCATGGGCCTCAGCAAAGGAATCCTTGGGCTCATCTAAGAAGAACACACAGAGGAAGGCAACAATCAAGCCGCCCACTCCCAATACCTGGAAGAAGCTAGAGTTAACCCAAGCCATGTTGGGATCACCACCACCAGCTGATGCCGTTGCTACATCCACCAGCAATAGACGAGTGGTTAGGTAAGCAACTGCACCCACGTTTCCATAGGCACCAACGTTACCGGCAATCTGACCTGTAACCCGACGTTTAATCAACGGCACAATTGCAAATGTGGATCCTTCAGAGGACTGTACAAAGAAGGAGCAAGCCATGGTCAAGAGTACAGCCAGAGGCAAAGGCCAGCTACTGTTAACAGTACTCATCAGCAAATAGCCGATACCCATACCAGCGGTTAAAATCACCATGGTCCACTTACGGCTACCCATCTTATCGGAGATGATACCGCCACCAGGACGAGACACCAGGTTCATAAACGCATAGCTAGATGCGATGATACCGGCAGTTGCTTTGTCAAGACCAAAGGTACCCTCAAAGAATGCAGGCAGAATGGTTACCACTGCTAGTTCAGAACCAAAGTTGACAATGTAGGTCAGCTCCATGATCGCCACCTGCTTAAAGCGATAGCGGTCTTCCGCGGAATAAACCTTTGCACCCGACAACAGGTCTTTGTTAACACTCCAACAGTTGTAAGCCTGGAATAAATACAACCCTAACAAGGCTAACCAAGCAACATACATTCCACCCGCCGACAAAAATTCAACCCGCTTCAAGCGCCATGCAAGCACCATCAGAATGACGGTGAGGGGAACATTCATCAGCATTAAGAACCAGAAGTCACGCTTAGTCGTTACTTCTAGACCGCGAGAACTCTTCGGACGCTGATAAACTTTACCAGGAGGCGTATCGGTAACATTGAAGTAGTAGAACATGCCATAAAGGGCAGCAATAATACCACTACCAGCAATGGCCATTCTCCAGTTCAAGACTGGTGTTTCAAACGCGGGGAAGAAAAGGATCTTGAACGTCTCGGGCTCACCAAAGTTAAAGCCACCGGGCAAGAAGGTTAGGGCAACACCAAAGATAACCATGGTAAAGGCAGAAAATGCAGAACCAAAGTTACCCCAGCCACCATAAATACCTTCGGCAGTACCCACCTCTTTAGGGGGGAACCACTCAGCCGTCATCCGGATACCGATAACAAAACCTGCACCCACAATACCCATGAGCAGACGACCAACAACCAGCTGGTTAAAGCTCTGCGCAGAGGCAAAGATAAGACAGGGGATCGCTGCATAGATGAGCAACAGCGAATAGGTTAAACGGGGACCGTAGCGGTCCAGCAGCATACCAATGATAATTCGGGCAGGAACCGTTAGGGCAACGTTACAGAGACCAATGGTACCGGCCTGAGCGGGGGTCAAACCAAACTCTTGAACAATAGTCGTCTTGAAGGGTGGATAGTTAAACCACACCACAAACGACAGGAAAAAGGCAAACCAGGTTAGGTGCAAGATCCTATACCTGCCCTGAGTGGCCTTAGTAAACAACTCTCCTAGCATTTATGCTATTCCCATAAACAGACAAACATTCTTAGATACTTTCCAACATCTTCACCCAGGAAGACATTGAGGCGTCGCTTTTGTAGAACAGAATCGCCAGCGCCATGAATCAATGCGAATTCATGGCAAAAGTATCACAACAGATCAATGGTGAAATGACGGCTAAGAATTCATTCAATCGATTTCGACAACCAAAAAATCATCAACAAACCAGGCTGATGAAAACTGTTTTTTCGATAACGATTGAGAGAATAACAATAGGCGTGATTACCATAGAGTTACAGTATCGATGAGCCACAGTGGAAAAAGTGTTATTTGATACCGTTTCTTTAAATCAATCCTTTTAGCGCATGGCTTGATTTGCTTTTTGCATAAAAGGTGCAGCCCTGACTGCTACATCTGGAACTTTGACGTTGGCAGGGCATGCCGTGGGGGGATTTTCGTCGATGGGTGTTGCTAGATCCTTTGTAGCGCTCACTGATGTTGCAAACCATGGGCACAAAACTATAAGCTGTTGCTGATTTAGAGGATGAACCGATCGGTTAGACAGGCTATTTGACAAGATCTTGCAGATAAAATCATCCCGAGGCTCAGCAACACCCACTATAAAAAGCTGGCCTAACGTTATACGTAGGCCAGCTTTGAGGATATTTAGTTACACAGCACAGCTGGCAATGGGCAGCGGCTACGGGGCGTAAAACAATAGTAGCAACAGTAGCAACGCCTATCGAGCCAAATCAGACCACAGTTCAGCTTCGTGGGGGATAACTGTGTTGGTCACATTGTCATCACTAGTGATGGGCTGAGCTAGCGAGACGCGTACAACCGTATAACCAGCTACAAACATAGCAAGTGCTGCTAGCGTAGCGGTTAATGTTCTATCTAGGTTAGAAGTCTGCGTAGATACGGTACGAGTTTGGGAGGTCATAAAAATAACCCTGAGCTATAACGTCAGCTCAAGCATCCCATACCTTGTTCTGTAGCAAACACTACTGTTTACGAAATTTAGTCTTGAAAAGAATTACTAACTGTCTGAGGGGCGGCAAATGTGCCTATTATCTGGTCAGTTAATGCCATGGGCAACCCAGCCTGATGTGAGATAAACCCATGGGCTACGCCGGCCGCTAGCCCCAGAAAAGCGGGCAATATCAAAGACTTCAAGTTATCCATTATTAAATCTGTATGGTTAAACCCATCATGCCCATTGGTCTTGGGTTGCTTCTGTAACATTCCTCACCGGAATCGATGCTTGTTTTGATTTTTGCATCGAAATATGTATTTTCCTCATAATTGAGGGCTGATGTTTCTAACAAAAGCTCCTCGACGGAACGACCCGTCGAGGAGCTTTTGTTGATTGATTTTGGCAGTATGCAGTATTAAACTAAGCGTCAATGACGACGCGTCCTTCTGGATGGGCAATACAGGTTAACACCACACCTGTTTCGCCAGCCTCAAGGGCAGATGGATCGCCCTCATAGCGAACCTTTCCTTCTGTTAGTGAGAGTTTACACGTTCCGCAGGAGCCAGACTGACAGCTGTTTTCAATGGCTATGCCCGCATCTTCAGCAACAGCCAAAATGGGTTGGCTATCGTCACAGCTAATCTCTTTTCCAGATTTGCTAAATACGACAACGGCAGTCTTTTTGGACTTAGTGGTTTCAGGTTGACTTTCGTCTGCTACGACAGGTTCTTCAATCACGACACCTGGCTTAAGCGTTGCGCCAAAGTTTTCCGTTAGTAGGTTACGCACCACTGTGGGGAGTTCATCACAGGGGACTTTTTGCATGACGCGCTCACCCAAATGAGCATCTTTGCCTACGGTACCCCCCATGTAAATGTCTACCGCCGGCACCATTTTTCCATTTTTGCGGGCCTTGGTACCCATCATGCCGATTTGAGCTACCTGGGGCTGACCGCAGGAGTTGGGGCACCCGGTCCAGTGCATACGTACGGGCTCTGGTAGATCTAGCTCTGAATCTAGCCGGCGAGCTAGGGCCATGGACTGCATTTTAGTTTCCACCAGGGCAAAGTTGCAGAACTGAGCCCCCGTACAAGAGACTAGCGAGCGAACGAGGGGAGAGGGTTGAATGGGGAAGGTCTGTACAATTGGCTCTGCTAAAAAGACGGCTAGCCGATTGTCGGGCACATTGGTAACAATTACATTCTGCTCAACTGTGAGCCGTAGATCGCTGTTGCCGTAAACCTCAGCAACGCGAGCTAAGTCAAACATCTGTTCCGCCTGTAGGCGGCCCACAGGGATGTGCAAACCAATGTAGTTAAGGCCTTCTTGCTTTTGCTGAAAAACGCCTACATGATCTCGCTTGTTGGAGTCGAGGGCATCTTCAGCTGCTGCTTTGGCTAAGGGTTTGCCAACACTTTTCTCAACCTCTGCGCGGAATGTTTCTAGACCCCATTCGTCAATTAGCCACATTAGACGTGTTTTTTGACGATTGCCACGGGAGCCATTGTCACGGTAGACCGTTAGAATGGCGCGACAGAGTTCAACAACATCTTCTTCTTTTGGGGGAACCCACACGTCGAGGGGAATGGCGGCAGCGCACCGTGTAGAGGAAAAGAAGCCACCGACTAAGGCATTAAAGCCAAGCTCTCCATCTTTGTAGGCGGGGATAAAGGCAATGTCGTTAATTTCTGCATGTACCGAGTTGTCGGTACTGCCTTCGAGGGCGATGTTGAATTTTCGAGGTAGATTCGTAAAGTCATAATTACCTTCTCCACCGTTGGTAATCATGTCTTGAACGGCCTGGACCAATTCCCGAGTATCGATTAGCTCGTTTGCATCAATACCGGCAATGGGTGACCCGGTGATATTGCGCACATTGTCCATGCCTGACTGCATTGATGTCAGACCCACAGCGTGCATACGGGCAAAAATATCAGGAATATCTTCTAGGTGCACCCCTCGCAATTGGAGGTTTTGGCGGGTGGTGATGTCTGCACTACCATCATCTCCGTAGCGCTGAACAACTTCGGCCAGTACTCGCATCTGCTCAGAAGAGATCAGACCGTTGGGCATGCGTAGGCGCAGCATAAACTTGCCGGGAGTTACTGGTCGGAAGAAAATACCTAACCACTTCAGACGCTGGGTTAGGTCGGTTTCATCAACAGCTTCCCAGCCCATTTGGGCAAATTTATCGAGTTCGTCTTTAACGGCTAAACCGTCCTTCTCGGCTTTGTATTTCTCAAATTTGTTTAGCTTTACTTTCTTCTTAGTAGTGGATGCAATTGCCACAGCAGCACTCCCAACCTAGTTAACAAAAAACACCTTTAGTCTGGTGACTACCGGTGTCTCCCTGTGCAGTCCATAGGTTTAATTTAAGCAAAAAAAACGGGAGCAAAAACCAAGATCCAGTAAGAACCTATGGCCCTGCCCCGTTAGACACACTTATAAGGAACCGCTTCAGGAGTTCATTTAGCTCGCTTGCTATCGAGTTAAACCAAGAGTATTGAGAAAACTAGTATTTTTTTGTATAGCCAATTACGTTTTACCTGGTTGGATGCAATTTTTGCATAACTTTGATGCGGTAATTATAAAAATCTGCTTAGTTTTATTGGTTTGTTTGATTTGACTAATCCTGGTCATGGCTGGTTATTGGTATGGATCAAAGGCTTAATATTTCAGGGCATATGTAGGTATGAGGTGTATATGTAAGAGAATAAAAAATCTGTTCCCATGGCCTTTCAGTATTTGTCAATGTCTATTTTTGATGTAACTATTGCATCTGGTTTCCTGCTTTGCGCATATGCTCTTTCCGTGGTTGACCACTTTGACGGAATAATAAATAGGAAGTCCATTGAGGAAAGCGTCTATGCCACCATCAAGGAGTTGTAGCAAAGTGGAACCCTCAAATTTGCAGAACCGGGTGGATCACTGGCAAAGCTTCAAGACTGGTGACTTTAGTCAGAAATGGAACAGTTCAAAGCTGATTGTTAGGGAAGGTCAGGGTGCGATCGCACCTCTTTTAAATTTACTGAACGATCCCACCGCCGATGCCGAAACCCATTGGTTTACCATTCGAGCCCTCGGAAATTTTTCAGCGCCGGAGGTGGTTACGGCCCTAGCGGCACAGATCGATGACACCTCAAGCTATATCAACCGCACCCCCGAGCAGACCATTGAGCTAAGTGAGTTTGTGATCGAAACCCTAGCTGCTATGGGCGCATTAGCCATCGATGTCCTCAGTCAGCTGTTGCAGAATCCGCAGCGACGTTTGTTGGCAGCCAAGGCGCTAAACCAGGTGCGTTCTAGCGGTGTCATTCCTGCCATGGTGAGCATTTCTAAGGATGATGATGCCATGGTTCGTTACTACGCCATCGATGCGCTGGGCAGTTTTCATAGTGCGGCGGTTACCCCTGTTCTGTTAACAGCCCTCAGCGATTCATCTGCAGCTGTTCGCAAGGCCGCCGTGATGGCCCTGGGTCGTCGTCAGGATTTACAAGAACGTCACCGGCTGAGTCAGCAGCTGCAGCCTCTCCTGTGGGACATTGATTTAGCTGTTAGTTGTCAGGCCGCTCTGGCCCTGGGGCGTTTGGGGGCTGACGATACCCTTGAAGCGTTGCAGCAGATCCTACTTTCGCAGCATACGCCCTTAGGTTTGCGCATTGATACGGTGCGGGCATTGGAATGGTACTGCGACAGCCCGGCAGCCGGCGCGAATACTGCAATGGGGCAGGCCTTTGCTGTTTTAACCCAGGCCCTAATAGAGTTTGGGGGTGGTCTAGACAATAAGGACGACAACAGCGATCACGGGCTCACTCCCCAAGGGAAATCCCAAATAATAGTGGCCATCATCCGTGTGCTGGGGGACCTGCGCCATGGCTCCATGGCTCAAGATGCCACCGAAATATTAAGCCAGCAGCTCCAGTATCAGCCCCCTGCCATTGAGCTTCAGGCCATAATCATGGCCCTGGCGAGTTTAGGGCATCCCCAGGCATTTGATGCCCTACTGCCTCTGCTCAACCACCCGGCCGATGCAGTCCCCATTCACACAATTGCCGCCTTAAAGCGATTGGACCCCGACCACAGTTTGCAACGGGTAACCACTTACCTCAATCATCTACCCGAGCCGCCGACCGATATTCTTAGCCTTTGGTAAGGCTGAGCGTGCCCGTGATTTTATCGTTGACGCGCTTAGGTTAAGAGGGCGTTAAACTATAGGGCAATGGATTGTATATTACTAACGTGGTCAATTTCCCAACAACACATTTTCCTTAGAAATTTATAATTACGGTTCTAATTATTTTTTAGTCGTTAGTTGTTAGGTTACTTAAAAAGTATTAAGGGTTCATCGGCCAGTTGATGATTTAGCAATTTGCCCTCCTACTGGTTGCTTAGTCGTAGTCCATTGTCATCAATAACTACGTGCGTTGATGGCAGGTCAGCCGTATTAATTTACGGCTTTCAGGGATATCCTTATCCTGGTCAATCTGACTGTCACACTCATATGTCTGTATCTTGCAGATAACGACAGCTTGAGGTGCAGCAATGCCGACTTCTTTAACAAGATTTGCTTAGTTGGTTCATGACCGGTAGTCAGTCGCACCAAATAGGATGGTGAGTCTGTCTAAAGTGTTAGAAGCCTAACTTTATTTAGCGGTGTTGGGCGTTTGATCCCCAGTCTCCGTCATCTTCTGCCAACCTATGCGCATAGAGCAGCTACAAGCATTCTTAGCGATTGCCGAAACCGGTAGTTTTCAGGCCGCTGCCCGTCGATGTGGCATCACCCAGTCAACGGTCAGCCGACAAATCCGTGGTTTAGAAGACGATGTCGGTATGCCCCTGTTTCACCGCACGGCCCAGGCTAAACTCACCATTGGCGGAGAGCGTCTTCTGCCCAGGGCACGTCGCATTTGTCAGGAGTGGAAGCAGGCCACCAACGAGATTTCCGACCTTTTAGAAGGTCGGCAACCAGAGCTGTGTGTGGCCGGAATTCAATCGGTGTGCTCCCACTTTTTGCCTCCGATCATTACTCAATTTTGTCAGCGCTATCCCAAGGTTCAGCTGCGGGTAACGGCCCTCGGGAGCGATCGGTCCCTTAAGGTACTGCGAGATGGTTTAGTTGATATTGCCATTGTGATGCACAATCCGATGCTAACCAGTTCCCAAGAGATGGCGGTCACTCCCCTCTATGAAGACCATGTGGAAGTGCTGATGGCGGCCGATCATCCATTGGCCAGCTACAGTCCGGCGCCATGGGCTGAAATTGCTCGTTATCCCCACGTAGTGTTTAAGGATGGCTATGGTATGCAGCGACTGGTCCAATCTCAGGTGCCAGAAACTGAGCTAAAAATGGCCCTAGAGCTCAACACCCTGGATGCCTTTCGGGGGGTGGTGCGTCAGGGGAAAATGATTGCCCTGTTACCCCAGTCGGCCCTGGCCGAAAGCCGTCGCGACCCCGGCCTGGCCGTACGCAGCACGGCTGCACCCGTCCTGACTCGTCAAGTGGTTATGGTCACTACACAAGATCGGCTACGGTTACCGCCGGTCAGACAGTTTTGTGATCTAGTCCAACGTCTGGCGGAGGATAGCGTCAGTAAGTTTAATGATTTACCTAGTCTGATGACCTTAAACTAGGCGCTTAGCTCAGACCGGGCGACCCCTCTCAGCATCTAACTCAACCCCCCAGTCTCATCATGAGCAACGTTTTTCGGGATCTCTTGAAGAAAGTCGGTAGCGGCACCCATACTTCTAAACATCTTAGCCGAGACGAATCTGCCCAAGCCACGCGCATGATGTTGGAACAAACCGCTACCCCGGCACAAATTGGGGCCTTTATGATTGCCCAGCGGATCAAGCGGCCGACCATTCCAGAACTGGCGGGTATGTTAGATTGCTACGATCAAATGGGCGGGTGTTTGAGGGTCCCCCCTGCTGATTACCGTCCGATGGTGCTCAATGCCCCCTATGACGGACGGCAAAGAAATGCTCCTGTGACAAAGCTGACCGCAAAGATCCTGGCGGCGGCTGGAGTGCCGGCAAATTTGCATGGTGGGGAGCGCATGCCCACCAAAATGGGCTTACCTCTGATTGATGTTTGGCGAGATCTGGGCTTAGATTGGCAGTCGCTTACCCTTGAACAGGCTCAGCAGGTGTTTGATCTGACCCAGGTGGGGTTTGTTTACATCCCCAATCACTTTCCTGAAGCCCATGGCTTGGTGCCCTATCGAGAGCATATTGGTTAACGCCCGACCCTGGCCACGGTGGAGCTAATGTGGGCCCCCTGTGATGGTGAAAAACATGTGGTCAGCAGTTTTGTCCATCCCCCCACCGAAAGCCGTACCCAAGAAACTTACCAGCTACGCCACACCCATGAATTTACGACGGTTAAAGGGCTAGAAGGTGGCTGCGATCTGCCCCGTAGCCGTACGGCAATTGTTGGCATGGGCAGTCTTAAGGATGGTACCCCAACCTTTGAAAGACTGTTGCTACATCCCAGGGACTATGGGTTTGAAGGCCCAGACCCTGGCTTAGACCAGGATTTTGCTCAACTCCTAGAACAGGTGGTCCATGGAGAACCTACAGAGCTGAGTCGTTCTGTGATTTGGAATGGTGGTTTTTATCTTTGGCGGGCTGGGGCTGTAATGACCCTGTCTGAAGGGTTTTACCAGGCTCAAACCCTGTTAGAAACCGGGCAGGTACAGGCAAAGCGTGAACAGGTGAAGGGTGCGATCGCAACCGCCCTAAACCATCATTTCTCCACGGTTTAACCCTTATTGCCTATCGCTAGTTTAAAGAGCTGATAGTTCTTCCTCTAGCATGTCCCCGTAGATACGGGGTAGCTGACTAGACATGGTATTGGTCTCAATGCCATAGCCCAGGCTGGTCCATGTTCCCGACAATAGTTCCAAAACTTGGGTGATCTCCCCAGCCTGTAACTGCTGTCCAATATCCGTTCCCCAGGCGTCTGGATCCGATAGCCAGCGATAGACAACCATGTCCTGGGCCTCCGGGGAAAAGTCATAGGCCTGCCAAAACTCAAACCATCCAGGTGGAGTCGGATGATAGGCCTGGGCTTTTGCCTGCCAGGTAGTGGTCAAAAACTGATAGCGTCCAGCGGCCGTGGTGCAATCCCCCACGTTAGGCCCCGTTTCAATCGGTATGCAGGTATCGGGATGTTGGCTGAGTTCATGAATTGTCTGCCCCCCATAGAGCAAATGGTAGGGCCGATCCATATTAGACTCACTGGCCGAAATTGTTCGCATCAGCGCGCGAATGTGCGGATCACCCCCTGCCATGGCCAGGGGTAATGGCGATGTTACCCAGTTAGCCGAGCCCGAACGCAAGAGATTAGACGGATTAAGCCATTCCCTTGACAAACGATAGGGCCAATAAAACTGGGGAGATGACCAGTGAAACAGTACTCCAATTACCCCCAAAAACATCAAAATTGTAATGATTAGGGGACCATAGTCCGATCGCTGTGGAGACGTGGACTCTTCCTTAAGAGAATTAGCAGGGGGGCGAGAAGACAACGTTTAGGGATCCAGGGCAGGGGGACAACGAGCTGGAATGGGGTAGATGCGCAGTAGATTACACAATAGTGAGATACATCATAGCAGTCGTTAATTTCTGGTGGAATATCAGCTTATAAAGAGGAAATTCGATTGCGACCTTGGTGCTTAGCTCGATACAGGGCTTTATCGGCTTGCTCAATTAAAACCTTGGGGGTAACGTCCCTCAGACTGTCTAGGGCAATCATGCCAAAACTCAGGGTCACATAATCACTAACGTCAGAGGCCTGATGAACAATTTCCAGACTGGCCAGCTTTGCTTGAATTCCTTGTAAAATCTCATGGGCCACGGAGATTTCTGTATTGGGTAACACAATGACAAATTCTTCTCCCCCATAACGAGCGACAAAATCACTGCGACGTACGCTCTGTTGGAGGGTTTTTGCCACCGATATCAAACAGGTATCCCCTTCCTGATGACCATAGGTATCGTTATAACGTTTGAAATAATCCACATCGCATATCACCAACGCCAGTTTCTCTTGATGGTGGATACACCGTTGCAGATACTGATCAAAGGAACGCCGATTGGCGATGCGAGTCAGACCGTCTAGGGATGCTAATCCATGTAGCTGTTGGTTTTGGCGTAGCAGCAGTAGAACCGATGACATAGATATGGAGATTATCGGTGCTGCCACCGGTAACCACAACCCCACCTGGAAGAAGCCATACACGATGCCAACGACTCCAAACCAGACACATGGCATAGCCACCACCAGGGACGATAGGTTCTTTTGTCGATAGACACCCCCGTGATAGATCGCTCCATAGACTAAGGCCATGGTCAGATTGGTGGAGAGTAAAATCCATAGATGTTTAATCCATGGAGAGGCACCCTGTAAAACAGTGCGCCCATCGAGGGCACTGCCAATTAGCTGACTGGCAATATGGGCATGGATATACACCCCCGGTAGCCGCTCCTCCAAACTCATGGGCGTATGGAGTAAGTCATTAAGGCTAACGGCTGTTGCCCCGATTAAAATAATCCTATCCTGAATCTGATTTGCCGCTACCTCTCCATTGAGAACCTGGGAGATGGTTACGGTGTCAAAAAATGTTTGGCCCGCTGGGTAGTTAATGAGAATTTGTGTGCCAGCTCCATCAGCATTGGCATAGCCACCATCGTTGGCAGAAAATCGTCTAAATATAGCTTCCCCTAGCTGTAGCCGGTCTTTGTCTAAGACACGGGGATAAATGTTGTCTTGTTCTAAATAAATTAAGGCTAACTTAGTGGCCAATCCATATTTAATCTGGTGACGCTCGCTGTCGTTGCAGGATTTTACCGTTCTCTCACACGGGATAGCCAACAATCCTCGTCTGATACGGCCATCGTTATCGGCCACTAGATCTGAAATTCCCACCTGCTCTTGTGGATCCAGTTCAGAGGCTGGCGGAACAGGTTGTTCGCCAATTACTTTTTCCACCCCAACCACGTTGGGAATAGTTTGAAGAGCGGTTTTAAGTTCCGTGCGTCCGTTCCCAACTAGCAGATCTCGATAAATGTCGATGCCAATGGCGCGGGGCTGATAAATCTGTAGCTGTTGCAGTACCTTAGCCATGCTGCTATCAGAAATAGGCCATTCTTCTAGTTCTTGCAGATCGTTCTCATCGATGGTGACAATTAAGAACCTGTTATCAACAACAGTGTCGTTGGCGTGCAACCGCAGCCACCGATCAAACGCAAACCATTCAAGGGGTTGCCACAGTCCCGTGGCTCCCATGGCCATGATTAGGGCTGAAATGCCAGATGAAACGGCTAATATTCCCCCCAGTTGACGAATTTGCCGTCCCAATTGCAGCATAGTCCGATCTTTGTTGATGCCAGAGCGTCTCTCCTAGGGTGCCCGTCCTGAAAAGGACAGTTATTCAATAATGGGGGTATCTGCCATGGTTGTTAGATCGATACCGTCTAAAAGTCTTTGCCAGGCCTGGCGAATCTCTGGGTTGTTAGGGTGTTGCGTCCGTAAATCTGCCAGTAATGAGACCATGTCGTACCACACATGGGCTTCTCGATATTCGATGGCCTGTTCCAGGGAGACGTTGGCGTTGCTAGCTGCTGGCTGTGTCTGGATCCATCCTTGCAGGGCCGGACTATCGGGTCTCAAACGGTCGTTACACATTAAAATTAATGACCACTGGTAAAGGTCATTGGTCGCTAGTGCTGGGGCATCACTGGGTAGGGCGATACTGATAATTCCAGGGGTGGCTGGCAGCTCAATATAGGTTTCGTAGTAGTAGCTATCAGACTGGGTGCTTTGGATGACGAACAGCCCTTGACGGGGTGTCTCCACCGATGTGGCAAATAATATTTCAGGGTGGGTCTGGGTGGTTAGGCCATATTGAGATCCAGGCAGTAGGGGCGTCACCTGCTCGCTAGAGCAACTGCCGCGTGAGGCCCCACTGACCGTTCGATTGGGTGCTTTGTCGTCATCGGTGGGCCAAAACGACCAGTCCGGTAGCAGGGGAGAACTCTCTCTTGTGTTGTCTGTGACGTCAGCCATTGCCGAACTAGCCCCCAATGGGCCTAGGGCCATGATTAGCAATAGGCCCATTGCTAAGTAGTGTCGCACCATAATTCCAATTATGTTCATCGAGCAAAAATAGCCTGTACGCTCGGGCGATAAGCTTCCGATATAGTTGTTTTTACCAAGCTAACAGAGCAAATATGCTTTTATTTGCGTGCTATTACCTAAACCCCTATGAAGACTTTGTTCTAATGGATGAAGGCTGCTGGCTGCAAATGCGTGATTTTACGGATGATTTTCTAGGCTAGCCAATTGCCAATGAGTACAAAGGGTGCCCAATAAAATGGGTGGGAATAGTTGGGGGTGTTGAGCAGGGAGAGTTGCGCCTGGCGCAGGGCTTCTGCCTTTGTTGTCGATGTACTGGTTTCCCCCAACGCATTGTAAAAATGGTTGATGAGTTGGACCGTGGATTCATCGTTGACTGACCACAGGGTGGCCAGGGTGCTGCGCGCTCCGGATTTAATGGCCATGCCGGCTAAACCCAGGGTGGCCCGCTCGTCTCCTTCGGCGGTTTGGCAGGCGCTCAGCACCATGAGTTCAATGGGATGACTGGCTTGAATGCGCCGATCGTTGAGTAACGTATCTAAATCAGCGAGGGAAATGGTTTGGTCCCATGCCAGTAAGAAAGTACTGGCCAGATCTGAGCTGAATTGGCCATGGGTGGCAAGATGCAAGATTGGATAGGGGGTGGCTTTGACCTGATCTTCGAAGGCCTGTTTTGTAAAGGCTTGGTCCAAATAAACTTGAGATTGCTTGAGGTTAGCTGAAATAGTTTCAACTTCATCTTTTACCCCTGGTAATGGAGAAAATCCCTGGCGGGATTCACTCACACCTAAGATCAGGGCTTCTAGGGGTTGGGCTGGAGCAAAATGGGGCCCCATAAGTTCTAAGCCAGGGGTCAAGGCGACACCGTAGTTCTCAATTAAGTACTGTTGACCATCGTGGAGGGCGGCCATGGGAATATTCCGCAGCTTGCCATCGGGGACAAAGACGAGGGTTTGGATATGGTGCTGTGCCAAATTAGCTTCTGCTGGACGGACCAGCCAGTCGTAGAGCTGTTGTGAGAACTGTAACCGTCGTCGCTCGGGCAGAACTGGATTAAAGGCAACAAAAAATTGATCGAGGGTATTTTCTAGGTCAGCATTGGGTATTTTAGTCCGATAGTGGCTGAGGGGTTGGTTGGGTAGGGCGAGAACAACTTCTAGACGATCTGACAGAATAATCGGATAGATAACGGCGGCCTGTGGATCAATTTGGTCAATCTGCTTGGATTGGGTATCGATGCAGGCGGACCGAAAATAGTTTTCTAATTCAACTAGCTGTAGATCTTCGATCAGATGCAGCGATTGCTGTAGGGCTTTTGGGTCTGCGGTCTCTGGTTCTAACAGCAGACTGACTAAGTCTCGATAGAGGGGCTCGACTTTTTCTCGGATACTGAACTGGAGTTCGGAGCTGGTGGCTAATAGGTCGGCGCGGACTGAGGAGAGGGTTTTGATGGCCTGGGTGTAGGTTGCGATCGCACGTCTCTTTTGGTCTTGCCGCTGATAGATTTTGCCCAACTGCCACTGCCAGCGATAGCCAATATCCTCAGCATGGCCACGGTTGGCCAGTCGAATAGCGTGTTGTGTCACCGCACGCGCCTGTTGCCACTGTTGTGTGGTGACATACAGCTGGCCCAGTTGGCCCAACGCCAAAGACTCAGCGCGGGGGTCCTGTAGGTCTTTGGCCTGTTGTGCGCCTTGGGCCAACAGATCTGCCAGGTCATGTACAGAGACCGGAGATGCCCCGGGGGGAGCGTTCTGATTAAACGTTAGGGCACTTTCAGTAAAGTTCACCCGACTGTAGATAGCGGAGCGACTGGCTTGTAACCGTGGCAACTGCTGACTTAAGTCCGCCAATAGCGGTTTTACCCTGTCCCAATGCTGTAGTTCCACCAGCAAACTCAACCGATTGAGCTGGGCGTTAAGACGATCCGTAGGACTGATCGCTAACCCAACTAACTGGTCATAAAGTCCTAGGGCCCGGTCTGGTTGATTACCAGACCTCAACGTGTTGGCCAGGGTAAAGAGAGTTTTCGCAGTTTCAGCTGGCTGTTCTAGGGTCTCAGTAATGGCCAAGCTCTGTTCTAACAACGATTGGGACAGCTCAAGGTGGCCCGTTATCTGGAGCAAGCTGCCTAAACTCCGCAATGTCGTTGCTTTAAGCCCTAAATCAGACTGATCGTCTACGGCGTTGGTTAGCTGCTCTAGCAGAGTGTGGGCCCGACGATAAAACCCCAGGGTCTGCATTGCCTGGGCCTGATTTAACTGGCTGCCTAGCTGACCAACCGGATCGTCTAATGCTTCATAGTGAGCAGTTGCGTCTTGCCAAGTTGCTAATGCGGCTGCCGGTTGGCCCAGGGCCAGTTGAATACTGCCATGGGTATTTAGCACGCGGGCAAGCACCGAGTCCGGAGCCCCATTGTCTTCTAATAGTGTCAGACTCTGTTGGATAGTTTGCTCGGCCTGTTGCCACTGGCCCAATTCTTGGTAAGCCAGTGCTAAATAGCTCAGGCTCAAAGCCGCCTTTACAGGCTGGTGACGTTGCCCATACCCATGGGCCGCCCGCTGCCACTGTTGCTTTGCCTGCTGTAGCCGGCCAGCCTCGTAAGCCTGCTGCCCCTGGACCAAGAGCGTATTTGGAGCTGTCTGGGCGGGCGGCTGGATTGCAAAACCAGGTGTTGCCAACACCAGAAGACATGCGGCCATGGAACACCCCCCCCATTTCAGCCACCGCCGCCATCTATTGACCCTGTGTTGCCACCCTTGCATTGTCATCACTGGAGAAGCCCATGGTTTTTATGACTAATGCCCATGGTTGCTGCCACCTAAAGCATTACGTAGTCTGAACGATGGGCGCGATATCTGTGTATCCAGTAGGGTGCCCGAAAGGGTTAGGGGAGTCCCGTGGGGGCATATGCAAAAGGGAGCTGCCATAAAAGGCAACTCCCTTCGTAAAAAATCAGCATATAGTATGAGAGCTTACGCCAAACAAACAACCCAGGTAAGAGACCGTGCCTAGGCTACAGCTGCTAGGGGCTGTTGAGTTGTTCTAGAGGGTGATGACGTTTCAGACGGCTGATATCTGATTTGCCAAGCTTTGCTACCGGGGGAAGGCAAGGTTTGCAGCTGGATCAGGGCCTGATTAACTTGATGAGTGTAGTGCGTCTGCCCCATCACATCAGAATCGTTGGAGAGTTCTAATGTACTGTCTGTTGTCGACTCGGATAGGGAGAGTAACCAGTTGTGAACCCGTCTTACATTTGTTCTGGCATCGTTGATGCTGTGGACAAACGGTGTAAAGGTAGGGGCATTAATCGACTGGTCGTCAGTTAACCACTGCGCCTTTTCTAGACTGGGTAGATTGAGCAGTAGCTGATGCAGTGCTCTGAGCTCAGCAAGATAGTTGTTCCAGGTCGTTACTTCTTGGGAGGACCGACGCTGGGTGTACTCTAAATCGTACACATGGGACTTGACCGATGCTAACGCATCACTAACGGCGTAACGGACCGCTCGATCAAGTGGTAATCTCCAGGATGCTGCCATGACTTAAGCCTCTAAATTAGGGTTGTTATTTGTCGCATTGATATGAAACGACTGTCCCTCCCACAGAGGAGGGGCAGCTATTGAAATAACGTTTTTTGAAATCTGAACGCGCCAACGCCTACCCACACAATGTGAGCACTTGCTGTGACTGCCCTGACGCAGGTTACTCAATGCACTTTCAGAGTACCCAAGTCAGAACAAGCCTTCTACCTGAAAAGATTTAGAAATCTATAGTAAAAATCGCGCCGCCCTTATTGTAGCCATTAGAGGTTCGACTAAGGAACTTAAAATCTGAGAAAATATTAAAAAAATAACATTGTTACCCATTGATGTTCGTGGAGGGTTCGGGCGAATCACTGTTGTTATCCAAATAACCTCGGGATACAAACGGTAGCTCAATCGCATAGGCGGTGGTGTTTTCTACGGTTAGGGTTAGCCCTGCGCCCCCGGCTTTAGTACGCAGGTACCCCAGTCCCCAGATGCCGTCACTGTCAGCGGCCACGCTAGTGAGGGCTCCCACCTGGGTGCCATTGAGGGTGAGGGGACTGGGGGCGGGTACCAACTGCTCTAGTTTGAATCCCCAAAGTTGTTTTTTAACCCCCTGATAGGTGTTGAGCCGCGCAATGGTCTCTTGGCCGATATAACAGCCCTTCTCAAAGGATACGGCTTGCCAGAGTCCGGCTTCTAGGGGGTTGTCCTTGTCAGTTAGCTCTTGTCCAGGCATGGGACGACCCTGCCGGATGCGTAAAACTTCCCACTGTTGCGATGTTAGGCAGGCCACGTCATGCTCAACTAACCATTGCTTTAGCGCTGTTTCCTGGTCTTTAGGGCCGATCAGGGTATAGCCAGACAGGGTTAACCCGGTTCCTCTGACGATAGTAATGGCGATTTCCGGCTCGAAGGGCAGATTAGTTTGAAGGTGGCTACCGGCGGCCGGATCGGGCAGGGGAATTCCTAGCTGGGTCAGGACCCGATCGGCGTCGGGGCCCAATAGTGTAATCGCAAAGGTGGTGTCGGTTTGATCGCTGAGGGTGACCTTATCGGCAAAGAAGATATAGCGGTCCATCCAGTTGATGAGCTCTGTTGCCATGCCAGGTGAGACCATGAGCAAAACGCTCTCATCACCGACATAGGCACTGGCCAAATCTAGGGTACGGGCCGTAGAGCTGACAAACACTGTGTCACAGCCCTGACCGGCGGCGAGCTGCTCGAAGGCATTGGTGCTTTGGTTGTGGAGAAAGCGGAGTCGATCGGCTCCGGTGACTTGAATCCGTCCCCAGTGGGAGCGGTCGATAAACGCGGTGGTGAAGACCTCGGCCATGGCAGACGCTAAATGGGGGAGTCTTATACTTTAGGGCTATTTTGATTTAATTGCCCTTTGCGTTTAAGGAAAGTTTGAGCCGTTGCTGATTTAGAGGATGAACCGAACGGTGAGATATGCTCCATAGGCCAGTATCTCGCAGATAAAGCCATACCGAGGAGCAGCAACGCCAAGGTTGATTTTAGGGTTGGTCTGACCGCCGCTGATGGATCTGCTGAATAAAATACTCTTCGAGGGAAAGTCGACTGAGGTCTAGGGTAATCAGTTTGCCATTCATAAGGCGCAAGCTGGCCATAAAGTCATGGGGATTACCGCCCAGATAGCCCTGCCAGTAGCCCCCTTCAAAGGTAAGGTTGTGGAGCCATTTTTTGAGGACGTCCAGACTGCCACCCTGGCCTTTGACAAAGTAGGCGTCGGGGGCACCGAGCAGATCGTGCAGACTACCTTGGGCAACTAGTGTGCCCTGGTCGAGGAGGGCGATGCGATCGCAAATCAGCTCCACATCAGACAAAATATGGCTATTAAAAAAGATCGTCTTACCCTGGTCCTTGAGCGACAGAATCACTTCGCGTACCTGGTAGCGACCGGTGGGGTCTAGGCCCGACATGGGTTCATCCAAAAAAATGATTTCCGGGTCGTTGATAAGCGCCTGGGCCATGCCGATACGCTGTAGCATCCCCTTGGAATACTGTCGCAGCTGTTTTTTAATCGCCGCCTGCCGAGATAGACCCACCATATCCAACAGGGCAGGAATCCTCTCCTTATATATAGAGGCCGGAATATTAAACAGACCCGCCGAATAAGTCAGAAATTCCCAGCCAGTCAGATAGTCATAAAAGTAAGGATTTTCTGGCAGATAGCCAATCTGCTGTTTGATGGTCTGATCGCCAGCGGGCTGGTTGAGCAGTTGGGCCGTGCCCGACGAGGGCCGAATAATCCCCAACAGCAGCTTGAGCAGCGTGGTTTTGCCGGCACCATTGGGGCCTAATAGGCCAAAGGTTTCACCCTTGTACACTTCTAGCGAACAGCTCTGGAGCGAGGCCACCTGTTGATTAAGCCAGAAGCCAGTGCGATAGGTCTTGCTGAGATCCTGGGTTTTAACAATGACTGGGCGATGTACGATTGCGCTGGGATTAGCACCCGGGTTAAAAACAGTATCCATGAACTCACAAAATCAGTTAGTCTGGCCAGTCTGGTCTAGTCGGTATAATCGGGAAGGGTTAATCAAAAAGCGTCTTCTCGAAATGCCTTAGAGCATATAGTAAACGTCAACTGCCTTACCCCATTACATCAAAACGTTAGACTACCTCTTTTAATATGGATCGTTCAAAAATTGTTGCGATTGTCACCGGGGCAATTTCCCTGCTGCTGGCTGTCGCTTACTTGCTATTGGTACAGCTGCTCGATTTTCGCGGCGAAATGGTGCCAGCCCCCATTAGCAGCCTGACCCAGGGGGTGGGGCATACTGCTGCTAACGCGATTTCTTTGATGGGACTCTTTTGATGGGATTTTTAGATAGGACGCTTTAATGGGACGGCTAGCTAGCTAACCAAGCCGACAGATCGCGTTGGAGCAGATCCTGTAGCTGCAGAATATCCTCACGGTAGTACTGTTGCAGCAGGATAGTATCTTCCTCAGTGAATTTTGCCTGGTCCTTACCTTGTGAATTTAAGTTAATGAGTCGGTCCCGGAGCTGGTGTCTAAGCTGTGCTGGCACAACTTTCATCACGCCAGTGGCCACGGTGCGGATAGGATTTTGGGTTTTCAACAATCGATTCACCGTTTGATTTTTGGGCACCTTGGCAGTCTGGGCCTTTTTAGCGGTATTGGCGACAAAATCGGCATCGACACCAATAGACTGATACATTTTCCCCATAAAGCGTTGGGCGTCTTTTTGCAGATCATCATAGAAAAAGACATCAACACGGCTACGGCCAAACACATCCATAAAGTGCTTTAGCGATTCATAGTATTTTCCCTTGAGCAACACATGGGATGAGCTGCCCCGACTGCGCACCTGTTCAGCGAGGGGGGTCTGTTTTCCAACAGCGTCACGCATGTGCATCAAATAATCAGAAAATGCCCGCTGTATCGGATTGCGGAGGATAGCGATCAGCTTAGTATCGGGCAGACGGGTTTGAATTTGCTCGGCTGCAAACTGATGGTGAAACATGTAGTTGGGAGAGGCTTCCCCGATGGCCCGGTGGGTGTCCGTGGCACCATCAAACAGCCGCTGATAGTCATCCCAGGTAATAATGCCGTTCTTTTTGCGGCGTTGCACATCAGCTGGTGCCTGCGCCCAATCCCGTTCAAAGAAGTTTGTTTCTTTAACGGGGCTCAAATATACCTGGGGATGCTGCTTTAGGTACATGTAGATCGATGTGGTACCGGCTTTTTGCACACCCATAATGAGAAATGTGGGGGTGCGCTTAGCGATGGTTGACTCAACAACGAGCCGATCGGGGTTAGCAGTCATCGTCAGTTTTGGGGGAGTTGGGCCAGAGGCCACGGGCTAGTTAGATCGTACTTCCGTGGACTGCGAAACGCCCACTGTCTTGATAATTTTTTTGCGTTGCTGATCCTCGGTATGATTTTCTCTTTGAAGGCTATGTTTTGAGGTCAATTTAACGGCCCACAGAGACTAAGGCCCGTTGGATAAACTGCTGGACGATCTGATCGCGACGATTGAGCTGATAGTGTTTTTCCACCACTGCCTGCATCCCACCGTCGCCCCAGTCTTGCTGATTTTCAAAATAGTCCACAAAGCTCTTGCCTGCAATTCGGGTGAGGTAGGCCGCACTTACACCCTGCAAAAGTTTTCCGGCAACAGCCGTGGCCAAATTAGCCTGTAACCCCACGGTCAACAGCTTGAGGGCTCCTTTGACCAGCCCCAAACTACCCATGGTTTTGGCTAGGGAAATCGCTAGGGTGCGGGCATCTTCAATGCTAACGGCGATGCCGTAAACCTGGCCCAGCTCTACCACCATTTGGGTGTTGATGGCGGCTGTTGCCAGCATATCTACCACCGGTAGCGGCGTGGCCGCCAGTACCCCGGCTCCAATCCACTGGTAGCGGTCAATGATGGTATCGGCCCGCTGCTGTCGCTGCTGAGCGATCAGCTGTCGGGCTTCGAGGCTCAGCCGCTGGGATTGTAACAAAATATTGTTGGCGATCAGGTCGCGACCTTCGGCTCGCAAGATGGCGATGATGCGGTCGATGAGGGGTTGGATGTAAGGATTGGGGTCATCGTTAGGGTGGGCTGCGATCGCAACCACATCTCGACTATCCGGCTGCCCCATCCGCTGCCCCAATCGTTCAAGCAGCATCTGCACCTCATCATCGGCATACAGGTCAGTTTTGTTCAACACCACCAGGGTGCGTTTCCCCACCGCCAGTAGCTGCATCAAAATCTCATACTGGGCTCGGTGCAGGTCATTATCAACCACATACAGCAATAAATCCGCCTGGGTAGCTAGCTCTCGACTGACCTGGTCGGCTGCCCCCACATCCAGCAATCCGGGGCTATCACTCAGAATGATTTCCCCATCAATGGCAGGAATTGCCACCCGATAGTCCTGTTGTTCCATTGTTGTTCCTTTGGTGACGGCGGTTTCGCCAGCCATTTCCCCCATCAGGGCATTGGCCAACGACGTTTTTCCCACCGAGCCGCTACCGACAATCACCAGATGCAGCCGCTGTTGTTCAAAGGCATGGGTAACGGTTTTAGCCCGTTCCACCAGCGCCTGGCGAGCCACCTCATCTTCAATTTGGCTCAGCTGCTGGTCGAGGCTTTGCAAATGAGTAACGGCAGCCTCGTTTGTAGTTTTAGGCAGTGGGGGCGCAGCGGTGCGACGACGGGGCCGCAAAAACAGCCAGCTGTAGTAAGCCACCACCCCCAGTGCCATTACCATCAGCACCACAACTAGGGTCGTAATCGCCTGAGCCACCCATGGATTGAGATTCGACAGTCCCGCGTAGAGCGTCCCCAAGGTGCTGGTGAGCCATAACAGCAAACCGAGAACAACCAAAACCGCAACAGCAATAATTAGGGGTCGCTTCATATGGCCATCACGTTCCTAAAATGAAGCTGCCAATTTTTCATTTGAGCCAGCATAGCGTCTTACTATACACAAGGTGGATCAGTGCCGCCAATTGTTGCTAACCAAGGACGT
>ERZ1740059.449-NODE-449-length-21761-cov-6.041463_pt1 | contig 21761 bp, 20 predicted proteins | sample MGYA00581744_ERZ1740059 | MGnify/ENA primary metagenome ERZ1740059 (study PRJEB43018, sample SAMN04849738) | marine metagenome | isolation source: floating plastic debris | place: Pacific Ocean | collected 2008-08-28 | study: EMG produced TPA metagenomics assembly... | reverse complement strand
CCAGGTCTCCACGTCGTTCGGCCAGCAGCCCGACGGCGAGCTGCACGTCCGCGCGCTCGGGCCCGAGCGCGCGGGCTTCGGCGAGCGCGGCGTCCGCCTCCGCAACGCGCCCCAGGGCGTCGTAGCTGCGCGCGAGCCGTGCGAGGAGCAGCACGTCGTCCCCGGAGCCCGTCCGGGCACGGCGGTAGGCTTCCACGGCGCCCGCGTGGTCGCCGCGCGCCCGGGCGAGCTCGCCTCGCAGAAAGTGCTCGTAGGCATAGGGCGAGACGAAGCGGCCTGCGACGACCTCCCCGCTCGCCTCGCGCCGCATCACGACGGGCGGAGGACGGGCGCACGAGACCGAGAACGCCGCGAGCGCGAGGGCCGCGACGCCGAGCCGGCTCAGGGGCCGCGCGTACACTGGGCGCGGAGGCCCTCGGCGCAGGCGATCTGCAGGACGCGCGAGTTCGTGCCCGAGCCCGCGAGGAGGATCGGATAGGGGAGCTGAGTCGTGGCGGACTCGCCCAGCACGAGGAGATCGCCCATGGGGTCGTTCTGAAAGGCGCGGACGGTCAGGTCGACGCTGCTGACACCATCCATGTCCGTCTGCCCGTCCGGGAAGAGGAAGACCGCCACGGCGATGCGCTCCTGGAGCACGACCGCGTTCCGAGTGACGTAGTCGTTGTTCATGCTGATCTCGAGGCTCTGACGGCCGGGCCCCGTCTGAAGCGTGAGACCGGGCTCGACCTCCATGCGCGCGATCTCGGGCCAGCGCGCCGTCGTGACGGTCGGCGGGAGCTCGAGGAAGACGGTCAGCTGGTCGATGGCCGAGGGGAGCAGGAGGTTGTCCCCGGAGCGCTGGAACTGCACCCGCACCTCGAGGGCCTCGGTGGCCGGGTTCACGGTGCGGCCGTCGTCGCAGCCCGCGAGGGCGACGAGGGCAGCGGCGAGGGCGAGGCGTCGCATGACGAGAGAATGGCGCATGGTCATGGCTATTGCACGGGCGGCACGGCCACCGTCTGTTCGGGGAGCGTGAGGCCTCCGCCACCGCTCGCAGCCACGGCGACCCCCACGATGACGGCCGCGGCGACGACGCCGCCGGCGATGGTCCAGGTCTGCCAGCGCTTGTACCAGGGCTTGCGGCCGCCAGTGCTGGCGTAGCGCGCGGCCTCCTCCTCGGCGGCGATCTCCGCGAGGAGCTCCTCGTTGGGCTCGAGCGTCGCGTTGATGCGCGTGCCCTCGAGACCCACCTCGACGCTCTGGTTGAAGGGCTGATAGCCGCGCCGCGTGATGGCGAGCGTATGGCGGCCGGCGGGAACCTCGACGGGGGGAAGCGGCGTCGCGCCCACACGCGTCCCGTCGAGGCTGACGGCGGCGTCGTCGACGCTCACGGCGACCAGCAGCGTCGGACGCGGCGGCGGCCCCGGCAGGCGCGGCCGGAGCGCGTCGAGGACGGGCTGAAGGATGCCGTTGAGCGCCTCGGCGTCCTGCTGCGCGGCGAAGGGCACGCTCACGACGGCGTCCTCGCCGACGCTCTCGCCGCTGACCGGGCGCATGAGCGTGAGCCGAATCTCGGCGGGCTGACGGCGACGCGCCGGCGGGGGCAGGCCGACCACGACGGCGGCGACGGCGTTCGCGCCCGCGACGAGCTGCCCGGCGCAGCCGAGGTCCTCGCAGGCGAGCATGGGCTGCACGAGGTCCGGCGCGGCGCGCACGGGCCGTGCGCTGGTGCGGGCCTGGAGCCCGGCGACGATCTTGTCGAGGGCCGCCACGGCGAACTCGCCCTCGAGCTCACCGCGAGGCTGCGGCACCACCACGATGGGCAGCGGGTCCGGGAAGGGCATGGTCGGGAGCCCGTTGGGCCCGATCGGAAGCGCCACGCCGCCTTCCACGGTCTGGGTCGCGGCCCGGGCCGCGGCCTCCGGCGACAGGCCGCCGGGGTCCTCGACGGTCTGCGGCGGCGCGCCGGCTTCCGCAGGGTCCGGGGGCTGCGCGAGGGCGGGAGACGCCGCCATGACGAAGGCGAGCGCGCAAAGCGAAAGGCGCTTGTGCATGGCGGCGGACACTACCGAAGCGTCTCGCGCCGCGAAAGACCGGGGCGGAGGACGCGCACGGGCGGGGGACGGGTCAGCCGCGGCCGTGCGGGGCGCGGAAGTCGATCTCGGGGCCGACGGGCACGACGCGGGTCGGGTTCACGGACTCGTGGGAGCCGAAATAGTGCATCGTGATGTGGTCGAAGCTCACGGTATCGGCCACGCCCGGCAGCTGAAAGATCTCGCGCGTGAAGCCCCAAAGGTTCGGGTAGTCCTGGATGCGCCGCCGGTTGCACTTGAAGTGGTAGTGGTAGACGAGGTCGAAGCGAACCAGCGTGGTGAAGAGGAAGATGTCCGCCTCGGTGAGCTGGTCCCCGGCGAGGTAGCGCTGCCGGCCGAGCACGCCTTCCCAATGGTCGAGGGCCTCGAAGACGTCGTTCACCGCGGCCTCGTAGGCCTGCTGGGTGCGCGCGAAGCCGGAGCGGTAGACGCCGTTGTTGATGGGCTCGTAGATGGCGTCGATGGCGTGCTCGATGGCGTCGTGGAGCGCCGCCGGGTGGAGGTCGCGCTCGCCGTGTCCGAGGCTGCGGAAGACGTCGCTCATCATGCGGACGATCTCGCGGCTCTCGTTGTTGACGATGCCCTCCTCGCGCGTGTCCCAGAGAATCGGCACGGTGACCCGCCCGGTGAAACGTGGGTCCGCGCGCAGATACACGTCGCGGAGCAGCGTGGTGCCCTCGGCGTCGGGCACCACGCCCGCGCCGGGCGCGAAGGTCCAGCCATCCTCGCCCATGAAGTGGTGCACCACGGCCACGTCGAAGACGTGCTCGAGGCCGAGCAGCGCCCGCGCGATCAGCGTTCGGTGCGCCCAGGGGCAGGCGTAGGACACGTAGAGGCGGTAGCGGCCCGCCTCGGGCGTCTCGACCCGCTCGCGGAAGGTCGTCGCCTTCCGCCGAAAGGTCCCGTCGCCGTCCGCGAAGCTCCGCGTCGTCGTCCACTCGCCGTCGATGAAGTGCCCCATGGCCGTCCTCCGTGTCCCGCTGACGCGCGACCCGAATACTCGTTACAACAAATATTGGCGCCCGGCCACCTGCGGGGGGCTCGCTGCACGGCCCTTCCGCTCCGCGCGTAAAGTGTATAGTGACGCTTGACACTTTACGTCGAGCCACGGACGATGAGTCCATGTTCGCGTCGCCCGAGCGCGCGCTACGCCGCCGCCTCGACCAGGCCCGCCGGGACCTCCGCATGGTCGCAGGGACCCTCCGCGGAGTCCGTCCGCCGGTTACCGTGCCGCGACGTCCGAAGCGGCCGGGGCGAAGCGCGCTCGGTACGCGCTCGCTCCGTGTGGACGCGGTGATCCAGGAGACCCGGGACGCGGTGACGCTGCGGCTGAGCGACGTCTCGGGCGCGCCGCTCCGCTTCCACCCCGGCCAGTTCCTCTCGCTGGACGTCGTGGTGGGAGGACGCAGGCACCGCCGCGCCTACTCGCTCTCCGGTGCGCTCGGCGCCCCGGCGCAGGTGACGGTAAAGCGTGTGCCCGGGGGAGTCGTGTCGAGCCACCTCGTCGAGACGGCGCAGGCCGGCGACGTGCTGGCGGCCTTCGGCCCCGCCGGACGCTTCGGCTTCGCGCCGGACCCGCGGGCGGAGCGGCGGCTCCTGCTCGTGGCGGGGGGCAGCGGGATCACGCCTCTGGTGAGCCTCGCCGAGAGCGTCCTCGCCGCGGAGCCGCGCTCGCGGGTGACGCTCCTCTACGGCAACCGGCGCGCGGAGGACGTCATCTTCCGCGAGCGCCTCGGCGCGCTGGCGACGCGCTACGGGGCGCGCTTCCGGATCTGCCACGTCCTCGAAGCGCCGGCCGCCGACCTCGCCTCGACGGCCGGCCGCCTCGGGCGGGAGCGGATGGACGAGCGACTGCGCGCGCTCGGCATCGAGCACGACGTCGAGGCCTACGTCTGCGGGCCGACGGACATGATGGAGGCCGTCCGAGCGGCGCTCGAGGGCCACGGGATCGACCGCATCCACGAAGAGCGCTTTCAGCGGCCCGAAGAGCGCCGGGGCGCCGGGGCCGCGCTCCCGACGGAGCCCGTGCCGGTGAGCTTCGGCGAAGGCGACGTCCGCCACACGGCGCTCGTCGCGCCCGGGGACACGCTGCTCGAGGCCGGTCGAAAGGCAGGCCTCGCCCTCCCCTTCAGCTGCGCCATGGGCGGCTGTGGCGCATGCCGCGTGCGCCTTCGAAAGGGAGCGGTCGCGATGGAAGAGCCCAACTGCTTGAGCGCAGACGAGCGAAGCGCGGGCGACGTGCTCGCCTGCGTCGCACGGCCGACGGAGGCCTGCGAGGTGGAGCTGCCATGAAGGCCGAGACCGAGACCCTCCGCGCGCACCCCTACCGCATGCGCGACCTCTGCGCGGCGACGGGCCTCGATCGCCAGACCATCCACTTCTACATCCAGCAGGGGCTGCTGCCGCCCGGTCACAAGACGGGCCGGAACATGGCCTGGTACGGCGAGGCCCACCTCGAGCGGCTTCGCCTGATCCAGAAGCTCCAGCAGGAGCGCTTCCTCCCGCTCAAGGCCATCAAGGCCATCTTCGAGGGCCGGGAAAAGGGCTTCGCGCCGGAGCAGGCGCTCTTCCTCGAACGGGTGAAGGCGCGGCTCGGGAGCGAGCTGGCGCCCCCCGAGCGCGAGGCCACGGAAGAGGCCGAGGCGCTCATCCGGCGCCTGGCGCTCCCCGCCGAAGACCTGGCGGAGGCCGTGGCCCTCGGCATGATCGGCACGCAGGAGCGCGACGGCACGACCTACGTCGTCGCCAGCGACGTCTGGATGCTGGAGCTCGTCGCGCAGCTCCGCGCCGCGGGCTTCACGCGGGCCCGAGGCTTCCGCATCGCCGACGTAGCGTTCTACGAGGAGGCGGTCCGACGCCTCTTCGGCGAGGAGATGGGCCTCATCTTCGACCGGCTCACGGACGTGCCGCCGGACGAGGTCGCCGGGATGATCGAGAAGGCCCTTCCCGTGCTCCACACCTTCCTCGCGCGCTTCCACGCCGAGCGCTTCCGCGAGTTCTTCGGAGCCCTCTGAACCCGCCGGAGCCTGGACCCGCAGAGCTCCTCTCGAGCCAAGCGAGAGACCGTCATGAAGACCGACGCCTTTCTGAAGATCCTTCCCCCCTTGGTGCGCGGCCGCGTCGCGCCCTACCTCGATGCGCTGGGCATCCTGAGCGAGATCCGCGACCCCCGCGTGGCGCGCTCGCTCGGCCCGGCGGCCGTTCGCGGGCTCTTCCTGCAGCGAGGCAAGCAAGGCGTCCCGACGCTCATGCCGGCGCGGCACGAGGCGTACTTCGACTGGCGCTACCCCGCGGGCGAACGGAAGGAGATGGAGACGCTCTATCGGCGCGCGAAGGCGAGCCAATGGGACGGAGACCTCGCCCTCGACTGGACGACCTCGGTGGACCCCCTGAACCCGGAACGGGCGGGCCTCCCGGCGGGCTTTCTGAACATGGAGCGGCTCCGGGAGCACGGCATCCGGCTCTCGGAGGCCGAGCAGCGACGGCTCCGCGCCGACGTACTGAGCTGGATGCTCAGCCAGTTCCTCCACGGGGAGCAGGGCGCCCTCTTCGCGGCGGCGCAGGTCACGGAGGCCGTGCAGTTCTTCGACGGCAAGCTCTACGGCGCGACGCAGGTGATGGACGAGGCGCGGCACGTGGAGGTCTTCCACCGCTACCTCGAAACCAAGCTCGAGAAGGTCTACCAGATCAACGACAACCTCTTCGTCATTATCGACGCGCTCATGAGCGACGGCCGCTGGGACATGAAGTTCCTGGGGATGCAGATCATGGTGGAGGGGTTGGCCCTCGGAGCCTTCGGCACGCTCTACAAGATGACGGGTGAGCCGCTGCTCCGAGAGCTCCTGCGGAACGTGATCCAGGACGAAGCGCGCCACGTGCACTACGGGGTGCTGGCGCTCCGGGAGCACTTCACGAAGCACCTCTCGGATTCGGAGCGACGCGAGCGAGAGGAGTGGGCCCTCGAGGTGGCGCTGCTCATGCGCAACCGCTTCTTGGCCTTCGAGGTGTACGAGGAGTGGTTCGAGGGCCGGCTCTCCCGCGAGGCGTGGCGCGGCTTCGTCGAGAGCTCGCTCGGCTTCGAGACCTTTCGAAAGGTGATGTTCGAGCGCCTCGTGCCGAACCTCCGGGAGATCGGACTGCTGAGCGATCGCATCCGGCCGCGCTACGCGAAGGTGGGCCTGCTTCGCTACATGGACGGGGCCAGCGCCGACCAGCTCAGCGGCGACGCCATGCTCGCCGCCCTGGACGCGCGGGCCTCCTGGACCGAGGCCGCGTAGCGAGCCTCGACGGGCTCAGTTGACGCTGGCGAGGACGAAGCCGGCGGCGATGCTCACCACGAAGACGACGAGCAGGAGCAGCAGCAGGCGGGACTGAGCCGGAGCCTCGACCGGCGGCGCGCTCGACGACGAAGGCCTCGGCGCCCGGACCTCGGGCTCCGGCTCGCGCGCGGGCTCCGAGCGGCGCGGCGCCGGCGGCGCGTCACTGCCCGCGCTGGGGACGAGCGGCGAGGGCAGCTCGAGGGGACCGGTCTGGAAGGGCGTGGCGGCCGGCTTCAGCGAGGCCAGGGGCACCGTATCGTCGAGATCCGGGGTCGACGGCGACGCGAGCGGCGCCTGCGAGGGCTCCGCGCCGAGCGTCGCCCGAAGCGCCTGGGCGAACTGGCCGGCATCCGCGAAACGGTCTTCGGGCGCGATGGCGAGGGAGCGCGCGCTGACCTCGATGAGGGCCTCCGGGAGCTCGGGCGCCACCTCGCGGAGCGGCCGCGGGCCCTGCGGGAGGCGCGCGTACATCTCGCGGTCGTCCATGTCGTGGAAGGGCAGCTTGCCCGTGAGGCAACAGCCGAGGAGCAGGCCGACGGCGTAGAGGTCCGAGGCGGGCTCCGCGGGAAGCCCCTGGATCTGCTCCGGCGCCATGAAGCGCGGCGTCCCGATGCGCTCGCCCGTGAGCGTGAGGCGCTGGCCCCCGTCGTCGCCGGTGACGCGCGCAACGCCGAAGTCGAGCACCTTGACCGTCTCGGCCCCGGTGGTCGGGTTCCGGTGGAGGAAGACGTTCCCCGGCTTGAGATCGCGATGCACGATGCCCTCGCGGTGCACCAGACCGAGCACGTCGAGGAGCTCGGCGATGACGCGCACGGCCTTGTCCCGGGGAAGCGCGCCTTCCCGCGGTAGACGCTCGGCAAGGGACTCGCCGTTGAGCCGCTCCATGACGATGAAGGGCCCGAGCGCCTCGTCGACGTCGAGGTCGAAGATCTCGGCGGTCCCCTCCGTATCGAGCTTCGCGACGGCGCGCGCCTCGCGGAAGAAGCGCTCGATGAGCGAGGGGTCGCTCGTGAGCACCGGATGCAGCAGCTTCACGGCCACCTCACGGGCGAGGCCGAGGTGCGTGGCCGCGAAGACGGCGCCCATGCCGCCCTTTCCGAGCAGCACGTCGAGACGCACCTTGCCGCCGAGCACGGCGCCGATGGCCTCGTCGGTCCAGTCCTCCACGCGCGGGAGCCTACCTCGTGGGGCGCGGGCGAGGGCGCCGCGTTTCAGAGGTCGTAGGAGGCCGAGAGGCTGACGAAGTAGCTCACGGCGTCGTAGGTGCCCGAGCAGCCCGCAGCCGGCGTGAGCGTGCGGCCGCTGAAGTCCCCCGGCGTGCAGAGCGCGCCGTCCTCGGCGTTGGTGGCGTCGTTACCCGTGCTGAAGGAGAAGCCGAGGTCGAGGGTGTAGGTGTCGGCGCGGTACCCGAGGCCCGTGTAGTAGGCGGCCTGCACACCGAAGGGCGGTGAGAAAGCCGTCATGGTCGCGGGGTTCGAGGCCGAGCTCGCGAGCGAGAAGCCGAGGCGCACGGGCAGGTAGTCCCGGGCGAGGACCTCGAAGCCGAGGTTTCCCAGATAGACGTTTCGCCAGTCGAAGCGCGCCACCGTGTCCGGGACGATGGCGTCGAGGGTGCGGTCCTCGGAGGTGAGCGTGAAGGCCTGCTCGCGGTTGGCCTCCCGGTGGAACTGCACGCGGAACTCGCCAGCCAGCGTGATCCGGTCGTCCCAGAGCTCCTGGGCGAAGCCGACGCGGAGCATGTGGGGCACGTACCAGCGCGTCTTGGTCGCGAGCGTGGCCTGCGGCCCGAAGCCGAGGTTCTCGGGGAGCTCCGTCGTCGTCTCCCCGTCCATGTCGATCCAGACCTTCGAGCGATAGGCGACGGCGAGGGTGAGGTCGTCGGTGGGGCGGTAGCTGAGGCCCGCCAGGATGCCCGGAATACCGACGCCCGAGACGTTCTGGTCGGCCCGGCTCAGCTCGCCTTCCGTGAAGGGGCTCTGGGTGTCGGTGGCCACGGATTGATTGCCGTAGGGGAGCCGGAAAGTGACGCCCAGGCTGAGGCGGTCGGGGATGACCGAGATCTGCACGGGCATCGCGAACTCGGCGACGAAGAGACGCACGGTCTGCGAGCGCGGCGGGTCGAGGCGGAGGGCCGGGATGTCGTCGCAGGACTGCGTGAGGCCAGCCGTGACGCAGCCGACGTTCTCGAAGCCGCCTCCGAAGCCCGTGTAGATGTACGCGCCGCCGCCGATGACTACGCGCTCGTGCACGCGGCCGACCCCGCCGGCGAAGATCAGCGGCGCGAAGATGAGGGGGCTCTCCTGCTCGCTACCGGTGCCCGCGAAGGCGCCCGTGAGCCGGACCGCGAGACCGGTGAAGACGCCGGTGATGCTGAAGCGGTTCACCCGGTCGAGCTGCGCCGGGTTGTGGAAGAGGGCGGACGCGTTGTCGAGGGTGCCGAGGGCGGTGCCGCCCATGCCCATCACGCGGGCGTCGTAAATGGCCGGGGGCTCCGGATTCGCGCGGGCCGTGGAGGGCGCCGCGACGGCGCCCACGAGCACGCACAGCGCGAGGGAAAAGAGAAGCGATCGCATGTTTCCGTGACTTTTCAGGAAGGTCGCGACCTTAGCGGCAGCCCGGGGAGCCACGAGGCAGCCCCGCGGCTTTTTGGTGAGCCGTCTTCACAGGTCAGCGAGCCGTCGCACGATCGCTGCGAACCGTCGTGAGCGCGGGCCCACACGCAGCGGGCGCGAGGCCGTGGTACCCCCCCCGAGATGGACGAACGCGCCGCGCGCATCGTGGAGACGGCCATCTCCCTGGCCGAAAAGGACGGCTACGACGCCGTCCGGCTTCGGGAAGTCGCCGCTCAGGCCAGGGTGGCGCTCGGCACCGTCTACAAGCGCTTCGCGAGCAAGGAGGAGATCCTCATCGCCGCGGTGGAACGCGAAGGCGAGAAGCTCCTCGCGCGCTTTCAGCGCGTCCCCGAGGGCGAGACGGCCACGGAGCGCGTGGAGACCTTCTTCCGCGATGCGACGCGCCGGCTCCTCGAGCGGCCGAAGCTGGCCCGGGCGTTCCTCCGGGCCGTGGCGGTAGGCGACGGCATGCCCGGGCGCCTCGCGAGCCTGCACGCCGTGATCACCGGGCTGGTCGTGAGCGCGATCCGCGGGGAGGCCATCGGCTCCGTGCGGGAGTGGGGCACGAGCGCCGACGAAGAGGCGCGCATCGTCGCGGCAGCGCTGCAGCAGATCTGGTTCGCATCGCTCGTGGGCTGGGCCTCGGGTCACCACGACCTCGAGGGCGTCGTGCTTCAGGTCCGCCGCGCCGCCGAGCGCATGCTCTGAGCGGCACCTTCAGGGCGCGGAGGCGAGCCACGCGCGCACGTGGGCCTCGAGGGCGTCGCGCGCGAAGGCACCGAAGGCTCGCTTCACGCCCGGGTGGCAGGCGAGCGCGCGGGAGAAGCGTTGGCGCCCGCGCGGCGGGCGAAGCGTCTTGCCGAGGCGCCTCTTCACCGTGGGGTTCGCGACGCGCTCGGCGACGAAATCCGCGCGGATGCGCCAGGCCGCGAGGCCGTCGAGACGCGGGACGCGGCGAAGCCCCTCTGCTTTGGCGCGCGCGCTCCGTGCTTCCCGCTCCGCGTCGTCGAGATGGGCTTCGACGATGAGCGCGCGACGGCCGTCGGGAGCGAGGTAGGCGGCGTCGCCACGCGCGAGGGCCGCGGCGGCAGCCTGAATCGGCGAGGGGCCGCCCGTCTCGGTCCGCCGCTCTTCCACGTGGTGCTACTCGTCGGGACAGTCGCGAAGGCGGGCGCGGGCGTCCTGGCGCGCGTCGCCGCGCGGCGCCGCGGTGAGATAGCGACGGGCAAAGACGCAGGCTTCGGGGCGGTCGCCCAGGCGACGCATCAGGAGGCCCTGCGCGAGCGGCTGCGCGTAGGGCCCCTCGGCGGCCGCGCGAAGGTGCGCGTCAGGGTTCCGGCGGCGGCGCTGATCCACCAGCGCCAGGAGCAGGTGCGCTTCCGACGCGACGGGCCCTTCGCCCGCGAGGCGCAGCGCCTCCTCGGCCTGCCCCTCCGCCGCCGGCGCCCGACCGAGGTTGTACGCCACCCAAGCGCGGGCGAGCGCGTAGCGGGGCTGCGTGTCGAGGTCGAGCGGCGGCTCCGGCTGGCTCACGTCGGCCTCGGCCGTGGCGGCCTCTTCGGCCTCCTCCAGCGCCGGACCCACCCGGTTCGTCTTGCGGTCGCGGGCGTGCGCGATGGCCACGCCGAGGAGCGCCGCGACCCGCTCGGCCCGCGTGGCGCGCCGCATGCGCGCAGCGGCCCGGAAGAGGCCGAGGGCGCGGGTGTAGAGCTCCGCCTGAAGGAAGAGCTCCGCGAGCAGCAGCCGCGGCTCGGCGTCACGGCGAAACTGACGCAGGCTGCGGTTCAGGTCCCGGACGCCCGCGTAACCGGAACCCCGCGCGACGTGGTAGCGGCCGAGCCAACGCTGAAACTCCGCGCCGCGCTCTCGGAGCCCCTTCAGCGTGCGCACCATCTCCTCGGCGTCGGCGAGCCTTCGCTCCCTCACGTCGAGCGCGAGGCGGCTGACGAGCGCCGGCCGGTGCTCCCCGTCGAGGGCGAGCGCGGCGTCGAGCGCCTCGCGCGCCTCGCCGAGGACCTCCGCCCGCCGGGCGGCCTCACCCCGCCGTGCCTGCAGGACGACGTCTTCGGGAACGGTCTCGGTCGCCTCGCGAAGAACCACGAGCGCATCCTCCCAGCGCTCGAGGGCGAAGAGCGCGTCGGCCTTGGCGCTCAAGAGCCGGACGTCCCCGGGATGCACCTCGAGGGCGGCGTCGGCGAGGCCGAGCGCCCCGGCGGGCGCGTCGCCCGCGAGCTGCGTGTCGACGGCCACGGGCACCCATGCGGGATGATGCGGCGCTGCGTCCAGCGCGCTTCGGGCCGCTTCCGCCGCCGCGGCGACGTTGCCCTCCGCGAGCTCGAGGCGCGCCTTGAGCGCGAGGGCCTCGGCCCGGAAGGCCGGAGCCTCGGCGGCCTGGTCGAAGAAGCTCCGCGCCTCGTCCGGCTGGTCGAGCACCTGCCGGGCCTGCGCCACGAGCAGCCAGGACGCCGCCTCCGCGGGCACCGTGCTGAGGATGGTGAGCGCACGTGCGGCGTCCCCCTGGTCGAGGGCGAGCGCGGCCCGGACGCGCCCGCGGAGCGCCGCGTCGGTGACCGGGCCCTCGGTGGGCAGACCCTGGACCGTCGCGCGTGCCGTCGCGGGATCCTCGGCGTAGAGCAGCACCTCGGCGGCGTGCCACGAGAAGTGCGCTTCGCCCGGCGGTGCCTGGGCGAGCGCCGCCTGAACCGCGGCACGAGCCGCGGTGCGATCCCCCGCGAAGGCGTCTCCCTCGGCTTCGACGAGAGCGGCCCACGCGCGCTCCCGGGGTGTGGCCGCCTCGTCTTCGCGGACGGAGCGTGCGAGGCCGGCGGCGCCTTCCCGTCGGCCAAGGGCCAGAGCGCGTGCTTCCGCGAGCTCGAGGGCGGGGTGCGAGACGCGCGCGGCGCCCAACGTCTCGAGGGCCTCGTCGATGGCGCCGGCGATGGCGAGCGCAGTGGCCAGCTGCGCGCGGTAGCGCGGAGCATCCGGCCGGGCGGCGAGCGCGTCCTTCGCCTCATCGCGCGCCACCTCCTGGTCGCCGTGGGCGAGCGCCGCGAGGGACTTCACGTGCGCCGTCTCCGCGCCATAGGTGCCGACGCTGAAGAGACGCGCCGCGGCCTCGTAGGCCTCGAGGGCGTCCCCCTGTGCGAGCGCCGCGTAGGCCTCCGCCTGGTAGCGACCGATGAGCAGGTCCTCGTCGTCCGAGTCGGGCAGCGACGCGAGGGCCGCCTGGGCGTCCTCGAGAGAGCCGAGGCCTGCATGCGCGCGCTGCGCCGCGAGGCGGGCGCGCAGGCCGGGCGCTTCGCCGGGATCGAGCACGGCGAAGACCTGGTCGAAATCCTCGACGCGACCGCTATCTCCGGCCGCGAGAGCCGCCGCCTTCACGCTGGCGGCGTGCACCCAGAGCGTCACCGCCCAGGCGATGAGACCGAGCGCGACGAGGCCCGCCAGGGCCGCCGCTCCCCGGCGCCGGCGGACGCGGCGGATCTCCTCCGGGGGCAGCAGCACCTGCTCCACGGGCGGGATGCTCACGCTGAGGTGCTCGCCGGACGCGAAGAAGTCGTCCCCTCCCTCGGGCGGGCGCTGGTCCGGGTCGCTCATCGCGGCGTGTCACCATGCCTCGCTGGGCTCGGGGCGGGCAAGAAGTCGGCCACCGGGCCGCCACGGTCGGATGGGGGTGCATCCGTCCAGGCTCCGAGGGACCTCTTCGGGGGGGTGGGGGCGCGTTGACGCGGGCACGGCACCCGCGAAGCATGGGTCCAATGGTGACGGACGACGGCCCCGGAGGTCGGCGCCGCCGGCGCCGCGTTCGGCCCCTCGAGCGCGGTCGCCTGGAACGCGCCGCCCTGTACTACGTCGAGCGACATGCCCCGAGCCGGGCGCAGCTCGAGCGCTACCTGACCCGCAAGATCGCCCGCGAGCGCCGCGCCCTCGAGGAGGCGCCGCCGAAGGAGACGACGGACGCTTGGGTGGCGGAGATCGTCGCGCGCTGCGAGCGCTACGGGTACGTCGACGACGCTCGCTACGCCGCGTCCAAGGCACGGACGATGCGGTCCCGGGGCGATTCGGCCCGGAAGATCCGCGCGCGCCTCGCGGAGAAGGGCGTTCGGGGCGAGGTGGTGGACGCCGGCCTGGCGGAGAGTGGCCTGGACGACCGGGCCGCCGCGGCTCGGCTGGCCCGCCGACGGCGGCTCGGCCCCTTCCGGCGGACGCCGCTCCCCGAGGAGTGGGAGGCGCGGCAGAAAGAGCGAAAGCGCGAGCTCGGCATCCTCGGCCGTGCGGGGTTCGCCTACGGGCTCGCCCGGGAGGTCCTCGAGGCGGCGCTCGAGGACGCCGAGGCCTGGGCGGGCTAGCCCCCCACGGTCGATCCCCGACAGCGACGTCGCCCGCCACGCAGATGACGCCACGCGCCACGGCCCCGACGGATCGCGCCCCTGATCCCGCGCGGCCCCGCGAAAGCCGACGGAAGCGGCCATGGCACGGGGGTTGAAACGGGAGGCCCTCGGAGTCCCCCGACGTGTCCGAGGACAAGAGCCAGAAGACCGAGCAAGCCACACCCCGGCGTCAGCAGCAGCTGCGCAAGGAAGGCAAGCTCGCGCAGTCGAAGGACGTCGCGGGCGCCGCGGTCCTCGGCGTGGTCGCGCTCGTGCTCGCCGCGAAGGCCGAGACCCTCGCCGCCGGCTTCTTCGTCTTCGCCCGCCGGACGCTCTCGCTCCGGGACCATGACGCGCCGATCCTCGCGCTGGCGGGCCTGGAAGGCGCCTTCTTCCAGGTCGCCGCGCCCCCCATCGCCGTCGCCTTCCTCGGCGCCCTCGTCGCCGGGCTCTCGCAGACGCGGGGCTACTTCGGGCTGAAGAACCTCGCGCCGAAGCCCGATCGCTTCAACCCCCTGCCGCAGCTCAAGAAGATCCTCCCCGGCAAGGAGTCGGGGGTCGAGCTCGCGAAGGCGACGCTCAAGCTCGTCTTCGTCGCGGCGGTCGTGGGGCGCGTCACGTGGGACCAGCTCCCGGCCTTCCTCGCGCTCGGCCGGACACCCATCGAGGCGGGCATCGTCGTCGTCGCCAAGGCCGCGCTCACGGTGCTCCGCGACGGATTCATCGCGCTCTCGCTCCTGGCCGCCCTCGACTACGTGCTCGTGAAGCGGAAGTTCAGCGAAGACAACAAGATGTCGAAGCGCGACATCAAGGACGAGATGAAGCAGAGCGAGGGCGATCCCCACGTGAAGGGGAAGCGCCGCGCGAAGCAGCGGGAGGTCGCGGCCCGCGTGGCCCAGGCCGGCCGCGTGCAGGACGCGACGGTTCTCGTCACGAACCCCACCCACATCTCCATCGCGCTCCGCTACGACCCGGCGCGCGACGCCGTCCCGATGATGATCGCCAAGGGCACGGAGCGCCTCGCGCTCCGCATGCGCGAGACGGCGCGGCGCCACGGCATCCCCATCGTCGAGAACCGGCCCTTCGCCCGGACGATGTTCAAGACGGCGAAGCTCGGCGAGCCGCTCCCCGAGGAGCTCTTCGGGCCCGCCGCCGAGGTGATCGCCCACGTCCTTCGCCTTCGCGGTGCGCTCCCGGGTCGCGCGCCGGCCTCCGCCGCAGGAGGTAGGCCGTGAGCGCCGTGCTCCCGAAGACCGGCGGCGCCGGCGACCGCGTCGTCGGTGCCATTCCCCTCGTGCTCGTGGGGATCGTCTTCCTGCTCATGGTGCCGCTCCCGGCGGCGCTCCTCGACCTGCTCCTCGCGTCGAGCCTGGCGCTGAGCGTCGCGCTGCTCCTCGCGGCCATCCACATGGAGCGGCCCCTCGATCTCTCGGCCTTCCCGACCATCCTCCTCTTCGCCACGCTCCTCCGGCTGGCGCTGAACGTCGCCTCGACGCGGCTCATCCTCCTCCGCGGGCCCGAGGGCACGACGGCGGCCGGCGACGTCATCCGCGCCTTCGGCGAGTTCATCGTCGGCGGCAACTTCGTCGTCGGCTCGGCAATTTTCATCCTCCTCGTCATCATCAACTTCGTCGTCATCACCAAGGGCGCGGGGCGCGTCGCCGAAGTCAGCGCGCGTTTCACCTTGGACGCGATGCCCGGCAAGCAGATGGCCATCGACGCCGACCTCGCGGCGGGCACGATGACCCACGAGCAGGCCAAGGCGCGGCGCAAGGAGATCGAGCGCGAAGCCGACTTCTTCGGCGCCATGGACGGTGCGTCCAAGTTCGTCCGCGGCGACGCCATCGCGGGGCTCTTGATGACCGCCGTGAACCTCCTCGTCGGCATCGTGGTCGGCGTGGTGCAGAACGGCATGAGCGCCGGCGATGCGGCCAGCACCTACACCATCCTGACCGTGGGCGACGGCCTCGCCTCGCAGGTGCCGGCGCTCCTCGTCAGCACGGCGGCCGGCGTCGTGGTCACGCGCGCGGCGTCGTCGCAGCCCCTCGGCAACACGCTCGTGCGCCAGCTCGGCGCGAGCCGCGAGGCGCTCTTCACCACGGCCGGCGTGATCGGCGGCGTCGGGCTCCTACCCGGCATGCCGACGGTCCCCTTCCTCGCCCTCGCCAGCGTCATCGGCCTGGCCGGTCGCGCCGCGGCGCGCCCCGAAGCGAGCGAGGACGACGCGACGCCGACGGACGGCGAGGCGCCGGACGAGGCCACCGCGGACCGCGAGCAGATCAAGGAGATGCTGCCCCTCGACCGCCTGGAGCTCGAGGTGGGCTTCGACCTCGTCACCCTCGTCGACGCCGGCCGCGGGGGCGACCTCGTCGAGCGCATCGGGGCCATCCGCAAGAACCTGGCCCAGGAGCTCGGGTTGATCCTCCCGAGCATCCACATCCGGGACAACCTGCAGCTCCCGTCCACGACCTACCGGCTCCTGCTCGCCGGCAACGAGGTCGGCCGCGGCGAGCTCCGGGTGGGGAAGCTCCTCGCCATGGACCCCACGGGCAGCCTGCCCGGCTTGGAAGGCGAGCGCGTGACGGAGCCGGCCTTCGGGCTGCCGGCCATCTGGATCGCCGAGCGCCTCCAGACGCGCGCCGAAGCCCTCGGCTACACGGTGGTGGACCCCGCGACGGTCGCGGCCACGCACCTGACGGAGCTGCTGCGCCTCATCACGCCGGAGCTCCTGGGCCGGAGCGAGACGCAGGAGCTCATCGACCTGGTGGCTCGGGACGAGCCGCGCCTCGTCGACGAGCTCATCCCGAACCTCCTCCCCCTCGGCGAGGTCATCAAGGTCCTCCGGAACCTGCTCGGCGAGGGCGTCTCCATCCGCGATCTCCGGTCGATCCTGGAGGGCCTCGCGGACCACGCCCGGGACCTCAAGGACCCGGACGCCTTGACCGAGCTCGTGCGCCAGCGCCTCGCACGCACGATCACCGCCCGCTTCCGGGCCGACGACGGCACCGTCGCGGCCATCGTGCTCGCGCCCATCGCCGAGCAGCACTTCCGCGCCCTGCCGCTCCCCGCTCCGGTGCAGCAGGCGCTCCTCACCTCCCTCAACCAGGCGGCGTCGTCCTTCGCGACCGTGAGCACGCCGCCGCTGGTCCTCTGCGCCGCCGACGTGCGGCGCGCCGTTGCCGCCTTCTTCGGGAGCCGCGTCCCGGGGCTGAGCGTCGCCTCGTACGCCGAGATCGACGCGAAGACGACGGTGCGGACCCTGGCCCACGTGACGGGCTGAACGACGAGCCATGCCTGACCCCACACCGCCGCAATCGCCGAAGACCTTCCGCGCCTCCCGCATCGAGCTCGCCATGCGCGCCGTGAAGCGTGAGCTCGGGGACTCCGCGCTCATCCTGAACACCCGGCACACGCGCGACGCCACGGGCACGCGCATGGTCGAGGTGACCGCCGGCCCCCCGGGCACCGTGGCGCCCCTCCGTGGTCCGCACCAGGGCGAGCAGGTCCTCGAGCGGCGCCTCACGCGCATGGGCGTCCCCGCCGCGGAGGCGGCGCGCTTGGTCGGACGGATGCGAACGACGCTCGGCCGCGTCCCGAGCGCCCTCGGTCACGCACGACCGGCGCTCGAGACCGTGCTCGGCGAGCAGCTCGTCTTCGCCGGGCCCGCCCGCGGCGAGCCCGACGGGCCGCGCGTGGTCGCCCTCGTGGGCCCCACGGGCGTGGGCAAGACCACCACCGTCGCCAAGATCGCCGCCAACGCCGCCCTGGTGGAAGCGCGGGAGGTCGGCCTCGTGAGCATCGACGGCTACCGCGTGGGCGGCGCCGAGCAGCTGCAGCGTTACGCGGACCTCATGGGCGTCCGCATGGAGGTCGCCGACGACGCGCGCTCGCTTCGCCGCGCCCTCGCGCGCCTCGGCGGCAAGGACCTCGTTCTCGTGGATACGGCGGGCCGCTCGCCCCGCGACCACGGCGCCCTCGAGGCCACGGCGGAGCTGCTCCGCGGCGGCGAAGCGACGGAGGTGCACCTCTGCGTGAGCGCCGGGGTCTCGGACGTCGAGCTCCGCGCGATCGTGGAGCGGCATCGCTGCCTCGACCCGGCGCGCCTCCTGGTGACGAAGCTCGACGAGGCCGTCTACCACGGCAGCATCGTGGCGGCGCAAACGCTCTCGGAGCTGCCGCTCTCCTATTTCACGACGGGCCAGCGCGTCCCGGAGGACATCGAGGTCGCCCACCCGGGGCGCCTCGCGGGGCTGCTCTGCGGTGAAGAGGTGGAAGCATGAGCGGCGACCACCAGGCCGAGGGACTCCGCGTGGCGCGACGCATGGCCAAGGTCGTGCCCCTTCGCCCGCGGGAGGAGCGGCGAAGCACGAAGGGACCGGTGCGCACCTTCGCCGTCACGAGCGGCAAGGGCGGCGTCGGCAAGACGCAGGTGAGCGCCAACCTCGCCGTGGCGCTCGCCAAGCGTGGCCTTCGCGTGCTGCTCCTCGACGCGGATCTCGGCCTCGCGAGCCTGGACCTCGCCCTCGGCCTGCGTCCGGAGGACGACCTGCGAAGCGTCGTACGCGGTGAGCGTAGCGTCGACGAGATCCTCTGCGAGGGCCCGCTCGGGGTGCAGCTCGTACCGGCCTGTCCCGGCCGCTTCGACATGGCCAACATGAGCCCGAGCGAGCGGCAGCGCTTGAACCGTGCCGTGCAGGACCTCGCCCAGGACTACGACGTGCTCATCGTCGACACGGGCGCAGGTATCGGAAGCAACGCCGTCGGCTTCGCCGCGAGCGCGGACGAGGTGCTCCTCGTCGTGACGCCGGACCCGACCAGCATGCGCGACGCCTACGCGATGGCGAAGGTGCTCCACCGCCGCAGCGGCGTGGACCGGATCCACATCATCTCCAATCAGGTCTCGAGCGACCGCGAGGGCGCCGAGATGCACCAGCGCATCGAGGGCATCGTGAAGCGCTTCCTCGCGCTCGACCTCGTCTACCTCGGCGCGATCCCCTTCGACGACGAGGTGCGCGCCGGCGTCGCGGCGGGCGCGCCCTGCGTGCTCGCGGAGCCCCTCGGCGCCGCCGGCCGGGCCGTGGAGGGCCTGGCGCGCCGCCTTTTTCCCGACTCTTCGCCTTCGCCGATGCGCGAAGCCCTCTGACCTCGGAGCGAGACCATGCCGGAAGAACTCCCCCCCATGATGACGCCCGCCGCGGGAAGCGGGACGCCCTTCGCCCGCGGCTACGCGGCGGCGCAACCGCCCCGCTCCCGCGCCGAGCGGGACGCGCTCGTGCGCCGCGGCCTGCCCCTCGTTCGGCGCCTGGCCTTTCGCATGGCCCGGCGGCTCCCGGCGAGCGTGGAGGTCGGCGACCTCATCGGCGCCGGCAGCGAGGGCCTGATGAAGGCCGCTGCGAGCTACGACGCCAGCAAGCACCCGCGCTTCGAGCCCTACGCCGAGGCGCGCATCCGCGGCGCGCTGCTCGACGAGCTGCGGAGCGCCGACCCGGTGACGCGCCACGGCCGGCAGAAAATGGCCGAGGTGTCGAAGGCCATCGCGCGGCTGACGCAGCAGCTCGGACGCCCGCCGGAGGAAGCGGAGATCGCCGAGGCCCTCGGCGTGACGCTCGAGCGCTACCGCAAGCTCGCCGAGGACCTCGCGAAGGCGCCGGCGCTCGGTCACGTGGGCGACGTGCTGCCCGACGATCTGCAGGGCGCGAGCACCGACCCCTCGCAGGCCTACCTCGAGCGCGAGCAGCAACGCCTCGTGGCCGAGGCCATCACGCGGCTTCCGGAGCGCACCCAGATGGTGCTCGCGCTCTACTACCAGGAGGAGTGCACGCAGGCGGAGATCGGCCGCATCCTCGAGGTGAGCGAGGGCCGCGTCTGCCAGATCCTCGGCGAGGCCGCCGCGCGCATCCGCGCCGAGCTCGGCCTCGAAAGGAAAAGGCCGAAGCGGCGGCGCAGGGCCCCGAAGGCGGAGCACGCGAAGAACGCGCCCGAGCGCGCCGACGCCAACGCCCGGAGGCGGTCATGAGCCACGGCATCTGGTCGGCCACGAGCGGCGCGGTGGCGCAGGAGCGCACCCTCGACGTGGTCGCGAACAACGTCGCGAACGCCACGACCACGGGCTACCGGGCCGACCGGGTCGCCTTCCGCGAGTTCCTCTCGCGCGCGCAGGCCGATGGCCCGGCGCCGGAGGACATTCGCTACACGGCCGTCGACGAGGTGACCTTCGACGAGACCACCGGGATCATGAAGGCGACGGGGAACCCCTTCGACCTCGCCCTCGAGGGTGACGGGTGGTTCGTCGTCGAGGGACCCGAGGGCTTCCGCTACCAGCGCGCCGGGAGCTTCGTCGTGGGTGAGAACGGCACGCTCACCACGCCCGACGGGCTGCCGGTCATGGGCCGGCCACAGGATCCGCAATCGCCGACGGCGGTGCGGATCACGATCCCGAACCCCTCGGGCCCGATCACCATCGACGGCGACGGAACGCTCCGCGCGACCGTCGTGGACGCGAATGGCGTCGCCACGGGCGGGAGCCAGACCCTCGGCCAGCTGCGCCTGGTGCGCTTCGCCGAGGGCGATGGCCTACGCAAGGAGGGGCACACGCGCTTCCTCGCCGACGGCGTGCCCGCGGAGGCCTACGACACGGTGAGCGTGCGCCAGGGCTTCCTCGAGGGAGCGAACGTGAATGCCATCGCGGGCATGCACGAGCTGATCACGGTGAGCCGGAGCTTCGAGGCCTTCCAAAAGGTCATCGACAGCTTCCAGGAGCTCGACCAGCGCACGGCGCGCGAGGTCGGAAGCCGCGGCTGACGCGAAACGAAGGAGAGAGACGATGTTCAGAGCGCTCAGTACGGCGGCGACGGGAATGGAAGCGCAGCAGACGCGCATCGACACCACCGCCCACAACATGGCCAACGTCAACACGACGGGCTTCAAGCGGGCCCGGGCGGAGTTCCAGGACCTGCTCTACGACACGCAGCGGAACCCCGGCGGCCAGAACGGCCAGGGAGCGACGCTGCCCACGGGCATCCAGATCGGCCAGGGCACGCGCCTCGTGGGCACGATGCAGATGCATCAGCAGGGTACGCTCGCGCAGACGGGGAACCCGATGGACGTGGCCATCGAGGGCCGCGGCTTCTTCCAGGTCACGCAGCCGAACGGCGAGCAGACCTTCACGCGCGCCGGCAACCTCAAGGTCGACGACCAGGGTCAGCTGGTGACGGTGGATGGGCTGCCCCTCGAGCCGCTCATCACCATCCCGCCCGACGCAGCCTCCGTCACCATCACCGCCGACGGCGTGGTGAGCGTGACCGTGGCCGGCGACACGCAGAGCCAGGAGGTCGGGCAGCTCCTGCTCGCGACCTTCCCGAACCCCGCGGGCCTCGAGGCCGTGGGCCGAAGCCAGTTCCGGCCAACGACGGCGAGCGGGCTCGCGCTCGTCGGTCCGCCCGGCCAGGACGGCACGGGGACGCTCAGCCAAGGCTTCCTCGAGGGCTCGAACGTCGAGGTCGTGAACGAGATGATCGACCTCATCTCGAGCCAGCGCGCCTACGAGGTGAATCAGAAGGTCATCGAGGCCGCCGACGAGATGATGCAGCGCACGACGCGCTGAACGTGACCGACGAGCGGTAGGCTCGGCCCATGCGCATCGGAATCGTGGGCATGGGCTGGGTCGGCGCCAGCGTGGCGATCTCGACCCTGCACGCGGGGATCGCCACCGAGCTGCTTCTTCACGATCTTCGTCCGGGCCTCGCCGAGGGCGAGGCCATGGACCTGGCCCACGGCGCGAGCTTCTACGAGGACGCGCGCGTGCGGGCCCACGACGACCTCGCGCCGCTCCGGGACGCCGCCGCCGTGGTCGTGGCGGCGGGCCGCGGGGGCCGACCGGACGAGAGTCGCCTCGCGCTGCTCGCGGACACGGCGCGCATCGCGCGGAGCATCGGCGAAGAGGTCGCCGGTGCCCGAGGGCTCCTCGTGGTGGTCTCGAACCCCGTCGACGTGCTGGTGCGCGTCATGCAGCAGGCGAGCGGCCTGCCGCCGGAGCGCGTCATCGGCACCGGCACCATGCTCGACACGGCGCGGCTTCGGCGCCTCGTGGGGGCGCGCCTCGACCTAGCGGCGCGCTCCATCCACGCGAACGTCATCGGCGAGCACGGAGACTCGTCGGTGCCGCTCTACTCGGACGCGCGCATCGGGGGCGTGCCGCTCCGGCGCTGGCCCGGCTGGGACCCGGGCCTGGAGCCAGCGCTCACGGACCAGCTTCGAAACGCGGCCTACGAGATCATCGCGCGCAAGGGCGCCACGACCCACGCCATCGGCCTCGGCCCGGCGAACCTGCTCCGCTGGATGCAGCGCGGGGAGCGGCGGGAGTAGCCCGTGTCGCGGGAGCAGGACGGC